>Ga0123519_10005509_pt1 | contig 20163 bp, 20 predicted proteins | sample YelNatPaOPRAMG02_FD_87396 | JGI IMG/M metagenome (GOLD analysis project Ga0123519, IMG submission 87396) | Hot spring microbial communities from Yellowstone National Park - Yellowstone National Park OP-RAMG-02 (version 2) | ecosystem: Environmental > Aquatic > Thermal springs > Hot (42-90C) ...
TCTTCTTAATACTATTAATTCTCTTGGAAATGATAAAATTATTCTACCCTTTTTAGTTTCATCAATAATACTCTTAAAATTCATATCTTTTAAATTCGTTTTGAGAGCCTTTTCAACTATAAAGTTTGCCTTTCCAATTCTTCTAACTACAAGTATTTTAACCAAATCACCATCAATTTCCATCAATACAAGTTTATTATTTCTCATCATTCCCCTTCTTTCTTACTATTTTTACTATTTCATTCCTGCCAAAAGTATCTTAAATATAAAATCTCATGTTTTCTAAGCCATAATTCAAAAACTGCATTAATCTTAGACACATAACAACCGTCTATACTTGCAACTACATGAGCTCTATATACTGGAGCACTTGTTGTAAAGTATTTTACCATATTATCATTCAAGTTTGGTGATATTTTTTTAATATATCTCCACAAGTCATTCACATTTTTAAAAGGTCTTCTTTGAATAATCTTTTCTTCTGTACCAGGTAGAGCTTTAAATTCATCAAAATGTGCTTTTAAAATAGTTTTTGATGCTGTATTTACATTTATAGAACATGAACCTGGTGTTCCTAATGAATACACTGTAAAATAAGGTATTAACTTAAAACAATCATTTATATCTAAATCAGAAATTAACCCTAATTCTTCAACATCAGCAAATGCACCATGTTCTCTTCTCCATCTAATAATAGATTCTGATTTTCTACTACTATCATTAATATCCAAGAGATCCATAATGTTTTTACAAAGAAGTGATGATGCAGTATTTATATTTGCCTTACTCTTCTCATCCTCTATAGAAGCAGAATATACTCCTTCTGCAAATGGAACATTTTGATATGCATTATTAAACTCCTGAATTGCAGATTCAGTATTTAATTCTCCTCTAGATGTTAAAACATCAAACATAACATCATTTAAACCTGTTCTTGCAATATAAGAAGCTTTTATAGATTTTATATAATTCTTCAATGCCTTATACTCCTTAGATACATATATAACTAATCCTGCAGAAAGAACAATTAAAATAGCAGATACCCATATTACCATTATGGTGACATAACCTTTATCTGCTATCTTTCTCACATCTTTATTCATATAAATCACCTTTCAAAAGCAATTAGAGAAATTGTTGTTTCTAAACTTATCTCCTGTGGCCTAATATCACCGCTTTTACTTGTTACATTAACTTTAACACACCTTGGAAATAATCCCCTATAACTAAATCCCATAAGTTTAATCATCTCATCTGTACTCCAGGAAGTCTCCCAATTTCCTTTATAATCATTCAAAAATGAAAATTTAACATCCACAATATTATCAAATTTCTCAATTTCTTCGTCCTTGTAAGGTAAAACAGCATTATACCATTTAACCCTTCTATATACAGAAGAAGTTTTCTCATCTGTATTTATAAAATAGCTAACATAGCATATACTTGACCGCCTTGGAAAATACTCAGGCCAATAAGAAGTTACAGGTTTAGAATAACAAATCATCTCTAATGAATTTTCTGATCCTATCAGTTTAAAGTATTCTCTTTTAATATCTTTTAATACTTTTAAAGCCTCCTCACTCACTGGTTCTGCAGCAACAATAGTTTTCAAATCTTTCGTTAAAATTTTTATAAAAGACCTTGCACTCCGTATAGCCTCAATTCTCTTAATAGCCTTATCCCACACAAACCAACCAGAAGTAAATGTTCTATAAACAGTTAAACTAGAGATAGTAATAATAACTAAAGCAACCATTAATTCTATAAGAGTATATCCTCTAACTAGTGCAATCTCTTTTTTTCTCAGCGTGCTCATTTCTTTAATAAAAAATTATTTTCTAAAGTTAAATCCTTTTGTACATTTCTTACTTTCCAATAAATTGTAAGTTTTATATTTATAAGATTATACCAATTACTCCCTTTTAAAAATTTGGCTGTAGAACTCCACGTAAAATCAGGATAATTTGGAGAAAAGTCTCCATTACTATTACTTTCATATTTATCCTTAGTAATTAATTCTTCCATCTTACTCTGCGCAAGCATTATTGCTAATGTTTCCTTCTCCATCTCTTCAAGTTTATAAATACTCTCTGAAAAAACATGTAAACAAGAAATTATTACAATACTTAAAAGGCCAATACCTATTAATACATCTAACAATATAAATCCATTTTGTAATAAATCGCAATATATTTTTTTACTGGTAAGAAAGTTCATAAGGATAAACTTTTACCTCACCTGTAGTAGAGGCAAAATATACTGTACATACTTCACCATTTTTATTTTCTAAAACCAATCTTGCATTCTCACAACTACCATCTGGATAAAATGTAACATAATCAATAACTTCTCCACTTGCCAAATCTGAATAAAAACTTCTAGGGCTGTTAAAACTCTTAATAACTACAGAATCTTTTAATTTATTTATCTTTTCTCTTTCATATGTTCTATATATTCCATCAGAAGAAAAATATGCTATCCAGAACTTATTATTAACTAAATCAAAATAAATCCTAAAGTTTACACCTTTTGAGCCAGATAGTTCTTTTGCAAGATCTGATAGAGCACTAACTCTTACTGCCTCTAAATACAGTTCTTTCGATACTAAAAAGTTTCCCAACCAAATTGATAAGAGAGAAGATATAGAAAGAATTATTGATATAACTATCACCATCTCTATAAAGGTAAATCCCGCATTTTCTTGTATACAATTAAATTCATCATTACTCTTCTGACCAATTTGTAATATCCGCATCAAAACCAGAACCTCCTTCCTTCCCATCCCTTCCAAGCGAACAAATATCATACATATTAATATTATGCAAACCTGGGCATGTATATATATAAGGATTACCCCATGGATCTTTCCCTACTCTCTTTTTTAAATAAGGACCTTTCCAATTAGTTGGAATGGGAGGAATATTTGGAACCGTTGTTAACGCCTCAAGTCCCTGTTCAGTAGTTGGATAAAAACCATTATCTGCTTCATATGCATCTAATGCAAGTTCAATTGTAGAAATATCTGCTCTTGCAGCTGCTACTCTTGCTTCTTCTGTTCTACCTGCAAATCTCGGAACCAAAACACCTGCTAATATAGCAATAATAACTATTACTGTTAAAATTTCTATAAGTGTAAATCCTGCATCTGCCTTTAACATCCTACACCTCCTTAAAAACTAATAAAAATCTTATTTTTAACAAATAAAACTTACTTTATTATAGTACTTAAACTCAATATTGGAAGTAAAACTGCTATTGCTACAAATCCAACAACAATAGCCATACAGAGTATAATTAGTGGTTCTAAAAATATTATAATCCTCCTTGTTGCTATCTCCATCTCTCTTTCGTAAGATATAGCTATTTTTGTTAACACATTTTCAATCTTACCCGTCTCTTCACCAATATGTATCATCTGAATAACAGATTTTGGAAAAAAAGAAAAATTTTTCAATGCGTTTGATAAACTATCACCTCTTTCAACATTTTTTACTGCAGTACTTAAATAATCTGATAAAACCATATTACCTATACTCTCACTTGCAGTAGAAAGTGCTTGAAGAATTGGAACACCACTTCCACTTAACACACCCAAAATAAAAGAAAAACGTGAAATAAGAGACTTCTGAACCACCTTACCGATTAAAGGTAAATTCAGAAGAAAGATATCAAACTGTCTTTTACCAATTTCAGTTCTCAAAAAAATATTTAAAAAAAAGATTATCCCTATAATCAAAATTAGAACAAGCCACCAGAAGTTTCCAAAAAACTTGCTAATACTAACAAGAATTAAAGTAGGTAAAGGTAAAGATTGTTTATAATCTGCAAATAATGCAACAAACTTTGGTAAAATAAAAGTTAGAATAAATATTACTACAGCAGTGCCAACTAAAAGCATAATGGATGGGTATACTAACATAGTAGTTATCTTTGACTTAAACTCTTCTTCCCATTCAAGTAAATCTGCATATTTTGTTAATGTAACTTCTAAAATACCTCCTATCTCACCAACTTTTACAAGCCCGACTAATAAAGGTGGAAAAACATCTGGATAAGAAGAAAGACATTCTGAAAAAGAACTACCTCTTTTAATTTTTTCCTTTATATCAAAGATTATTTTCTTTAAATTTGTTTCTTCCATTCCATCGTGAATTATCGTAAGTGCTTGATATAGAGGAACACCAGCAGAACACATTGTAGAAAGTTGCCTAATGAAGGAACTTAAATCATGAAGTTTAACTGGTTTACGATAAAAAAAATTTATCTTATCAACTGTACTTAAAAATCTTTTCTCAAAACTTGCTTTATTCAACTATTTCATCCTCTTGTGTTACTTTAATAACTTCATCAATGGTAGTAAGACCTGCTTTAACTTTTTCCCATCCATCATCTCTTAAAGTTCGCATACCATCTTCTTTAGCAACAGATTTAATAACACCTATTCTTGCTCTTTGCATTATTAATTTTCTTAATGACTCATTAATAGTTAATAATTCATATATACCTGTTCTTCCAAAATAACCTGTATTTAAACACTTATCACAACCACTACCTTTATATAATACTCCACCTTTTTCAATATTAAATTTTAAATCTTTTAAATAACTCTCATCAGGTTTATATGGTTTCTTACAATAAGAACATATTACTCTTACAAGTCGCTGAGCAAGTATCCCTATGACAGATGAAGCAACAAGATATGGTTCTATTCCCATATCAATAAGCCTCGTTATAGCACCAGCAGAATCGTTTGTATGTAATGTAGCAAAAACTAAATGACCTGTAAGAGAAGCCCTTATCGCTATCTCTGCTGTTTCTAAATCTCTTATTTCACCCACCATTATAATATTTGGATCATGCCTTAGTATATGTCTTAAACCTCTCGCAAAAGTAAGACCTATTTTACTATTTACCTGAATCTGATTAATACCATTAAGATGGTACTCTATTGGTTCTTCTATTGTTATAATTTTTCTTTCTGGTGAATTAAGCTTTGAAAGTGATGCATATAAAGTTGTGGTTTTACCACTTCCTGTAGGTCCTGTCACAAGTATAATACCATATGGTTTTGAAATAAGTTTATTAAATATTTTTAAAGTATCAGGTAGCATCCCAAGATCTTCTAATCCAAGGAGAACACTTGATTTATCAAGTATCCTTAAATTAACTCCCTCACCATATAAGGTTGGTATTGTCGAAACCCTACAATCAAGTTGCTTACCTCCTACTTTAATCTCAATTCTACCATCCTGCGGCAATCTTCTTTCTGCAATGTTCATATCTGCCATTATTTTTATTCTTGAAATAATTGCACCCCTAAAAAACTTTAAAGCAGGTGGAATTGGAACATCTCTTAAAACACCATCAACTCTAAATCTTATTCTTAAACCTTTTTCCTGAGACTCAAAATGAATATCTGTTGCTCTTTCCTTTAAAGCCTCTAGAAAAAGTTGATTAACAAATTGTATAACAGATGCATCTTGAGCTAAAGATACCTCATCTATTGTTTCCACATCATGTTCAGTATTATCAACCAACGAACCACTTTCTTCAAGCATTTTTGCTACAGTATCAGCACCAACACCATAGTATTTTTTAATAGCAGAAATTATTTCCCCCTCTTCAACTTCTATAGGTTTAATCTTCTTACCAAATGCTAAAGAAAGTTCATCAATTATCTGCAAATCATAATGCTTTTTTACTGCAACAAGAATTTCGTCATTTTTTTCTTTAATTGGAATAACTTTAAATTTATTAACAAACTTCAACGGAAGTTTTGCAATCAGTTTTGTATCTATTTCAGCATTTACAAGTTTATTCATTTCTCTGACGATAACACTACAAATATATTATTTCCCCCTCTTTCAATGAGTAAAAGAATACCTTCTTTTAAATTACCTTTTCTAACTGCTCTCTCAAAATCATCAACATTATCTATTTCTTTTTTATCCACTTCTTTAATAACATCTCCTTCTTGAATCTCCGCTTTATCTGCTAAACTATCTTTCTCTACTTCTACCACTACTACTCCTGTTTTTGATTTTATACCATATTTTTCTTTTAAACTATCAGTAATATTTTTTACATACAGTCCAATATCATCTGTCACCTTTTCTTCCCCTTTTTCTTTCCTTAAGGTATTTTTAGCACTTTTCTCACCCCACGGAGCAAGTTCTACTTTTATTTCTTTCTCCTTCCCATCTCTTAAAATAAGTAATGTAACTACATCTCCAACTTCTTTCTCTGCTACCATTTGAACAAGTTCAGAAGGAGAATTTACTTCTTTCCCATTAAACTTAATTATTACATCTCCACTTTTCAACCCAACTTCTTTACCAGGGCCCTTATCATCAACCTCACTAATTATAACTCCTTTCTCGACATTAAACTTCTTTGCAAGTTTTTTATCCATCTCTTGCAATCTTATACCAATCCATGGAGTTTCAGTAGATATCCTTTTCCCTTTTATCAAATCATCCAAAATCCTTTTTGCATCATTTATAGGTATAGCAAATCCAACCCCCATATTTCCTATATTACCAAAAGAAAAATTTCCTGCAATTGCAACACTAACACCTATTACTTCACCTTCTATATTAACAAGTGGACCTCCACTATTACCTGGATTAATTGGCGCATCTGTTTGAATTACATTGGGAATCCTCTTTGGAATACCTTCTACATCAAAATTTTCAAATAATCTTCCCTTTGCACTAACTATACCCATTGTAACTGTATTAGAGTATCCAAAAGGATTACCTATAGCAACTACAATATCTCCTGGCATAACACTATCCGAATTTCCGAATGAAACAATAGGAAGTTTTTTATCCACTTTTATTTTTATAACTGCTAAATCATGCCTTTTATCAAATCCTTTTACTTCAGCATCATATTTTGAATTATCTATCATCATAACTTTAACTGTTGTTGCCTCCTCAATTACATGATAATTCGTTAATATAAACCCATCAGTAGTTACTATCATTCCACTACCAACTCCCCCAATTTTTTCTTTTGGATATATCTTTTTTTTAAATTTTTTATCATAATTATTCTCTTCATCATTATCATCTCTTTTAAAAAACCACCTAAATCCTGGAATATCAAAATCAAAATCTCTTTCATAAGATTTAGATGCCAATGTTTTTTCAGTATATATATAAACTACTGCAGGACTAACATCCTTTGCTACATCTCTCAATGTATTCTGTAAAGAAATAACTTCTTTTGCAGGCTGAATCTTACCAAAAACTGGCAATGTAACTAACAGCATTAAAACACTACTTACTATTAACATTATCACTCCTTCTTTATTTACTTTATTTACTTTATTTACTTCTTTCATATTACTCACCCTCCTTTATTTCTTCCAATTCCAAATCTATTGTTATTGGTTTTGGATATTTTTGCTGTTTTAAAACCATTATTTTATCATTCAAAAATCCTACTTTATTAAGTTCTTTAACAAAATTTTCATAATCATTTCCATTTATCACTATCGTATATCTCTTTGGAATTATCTTAGCTGCTGTAAATTGCTCGGATTCAGTTTTATACTTCTTTCTTAATTCATCAATTTTATCACTTGCCATAGCTAAATCAGGAGTTTTAACAACAACATGATTATAGTTTCTACCTCCTATGAATTGCTTGCTATCTTTAAAAAATACATTAACAATGCCTACACCTATTATCATACCTATTAAAATCCCTATTAACATTACTAAAGCAGTCTTCAAGTTAAATATAAGGTATACCTTTTTCCATAAAGGCGTATCAGCATATTCTATCTTTTTATCAAGATCAATATAAAACTCTTCAGGAATTTCTTCATAAGGAAGTTCTTTTAAAACTGAAACTAAATGTTTTAATTTAGATAACTCTTCAAAACAATCTTTGCATTTTTCTAAATGTTTTCTTATACTTTCTCTAACACCCACTTCACATTTTTCATCTATATAAAGAGAAAGATTTTCTCTTACTACTTTACATTTCATATTCATTCACCTCATCTTTTAATTTAAATAATATTTTCTTTAATTCTTCTCTGCCTCTTGAAAGCCTAGATTTAACTGTACCTAAAGAACATTTTAATAATTTAGATATTTCTTCATAAGAAAGTCCCTCAATATCCTTTAATATAACAACCATTCTAAACGTTGGAGACACCTTCTGCAAACATTGTCTTACAAAATTATTTTTTTCTTTTTCCTCAACTATATCAGAAGGATTTTTATATGTACTATATAGAAAATTAGGTTTACCATCTAAACTCTCTGCTTTTTTTAACAAATCCTTTTTATCCATTTTTATTTTATTTAAACAAAAATTAATAGCAATCCTTTGTAACCAAAAGATAAAAGGTGAATCTCCTCTATACTGATGAAGTTTTTTATAAGCTTGAACAAAAATATCTTGTGTTAGTTCCATAGCATCTTCCTTATTTCCTAAAAATCTATAAACAAGTGAATAAATTCTTCTATCATATATTTTTACTAATTTAAAAAAAGCATCTTTATCTTTTTCTTCCTTAATTTTTTTAATCAATTCCTTCTCGTAATTTTCCGAGACTTCACTTATAATCTTGTATGTTTCCTTCTCAATATCTTTCATTTAATAAACCTAATCCTATGTAATGGCCAGTAAATAAATAACGCTTTTCCTATTATTTTTTTCTTTGGAACAAATCCCCAATATCTACTATCATTACTATTATCGCGATTATCTCCCAATGCAAAATAACTATCCTTAGGAACAACAACAGGGCCAAAATTATCTCTTGGATTAATATCAGATTTAGGTATTATCTCACTATCAGTATGTTGAACATAAGGTTCATCTTGCTTTATATCATTTACATAAAGAACCTTATTTTTTATCTCTATTTTATCTCCAGGTATTCCTACACATCTTTTTATATAATCTTTACTAGGATCACAAGGTGCATTAAAAACTATTATTTCCCCTCTTTTAATTTCCCTTATAGGTAAAATTCTTATATCAGTAAAAGGAATTTTAGGACCATATATAAACTTATTTACCATTAAATGGTCTCCTACAAGTAGTGTTGATTCCATAGAACCTGTTGGAATTCTAAAAGCCTGAATAATAAAAGCTCTTATAAGTAACGCAATAATAAGTGCTGAGATTATTGTCTTTAACCACTCTACTACAACTTTTTTATGTTCTTCAATTCCTTGCTTTCTATCAATTCTTTGTTCTTCTGGCATAATTTCTCCTTTGCTATTATTCTATTATTAAAGACATAAATACATCTAAAAAAGTTCCATAAAAAAGTAATATTTACCAAACTTCTTTTTTTAAAGAAATAACTGAAAATATATTCAATATTATTAATATAAAACAAGAAAAAAATACTCCTAAAATCGGTATCAAAAATGTCCCTCCTAAAATTGCTCCAATACTTGCTCCTAAATGGTCATATGAATCAAGTTTAGATGAAGCTTCATCAGGCTTTACACCAGAATGTATATAAATCTTATTTGCAACAGGAAATAAAAATCCTATTATAAAACCAGTTATAACAAATAAAAATACAAATATCAAATAAATAAATACTATAATTTGACTTTTTAGGAGATATATTAAACCCGAAGTTATTAATATAACTACTATAAGGACTACCTGAGGGAAAATAAAAATATTTACTGTAATATTTTTTACCTTTTCAGAAGAAAATGAACCTAAAAATAAACCAAACATAAATAAACTTACAAAAAATCCTATTTCACTATATAAATATCCTCTTAAATTTTGAAACAAAAATAATAATATAATCTCTAATAACATTCCACTTAAACCAACTATTGTAATTGCAATACTTATCTTTACATCTTTTGATGGTCTTTTTAAAAGAAGCCACAAAAACATTCCCAATATAAAAAGTAAAATCACCTCCAAACTAAATATTTTTTCAAGAAAAGATGGTAAATAAGAATTTGTAAATCTACTCCACAGTATTAAGTTGAAAAAATAAGTAACTGGTCTAATATCTGTATTTGTAAATTTAAACTTGTATTTTTCTAATTCATTTCTAAACCACTCCACTTTATCTTTCTCAAACAAAGTTTTAAAGTAATCTTCATTGAAATAATTTGATTTAATCCCTCTTTTAAGAAATCTTTCTTTAAGAATATCACTATTAAGAGAAATAACATCACTATCTGATGCAAAAAAATATGTTCTATCACCTGGAGAAGCAAGAGAAAATTTAAATACCTGCTTCAAGGTATGATAAATTGACACATTATAATTCCCAATATCCTCCCCTAAATAATTAACAGCAGAAGTAAGCGATGTTACAAATACTCCATCTTCATTCAATATATTTTTTGCTTCAATAAAAAATTCTTTTGTAAAATATCTATTTACAAGAGAAGTAGATGGGTCAGATAAATTAACAACTACAATATCGTATTTTTCTTTTGTACTCTTAATAAAATATCTCCCATCAGAATAAAATATTTTTATCCATTTTTGTTCGGGTATATTTAGAAACTTTCTAACTAAATTTATAACTTCTGAATCTAACTCTACAAAATGTATTTCATCAATATTATGCATCTTAGCTTCCTGTATTAAATCTAAAGTAGGTATCCCAATAATCAAAACCTTCTTTGGATTTAGATGCTGAACCATTATAGGATGGATAAAAATAGCATCACTATACGGATCAGGAAAGGATAGTGAGATATGTCCATTCTCAAATACACTATATTGATCTTCCCTTACTCCTATACTTACATTTTGATATTTAGAATCTCTACTCTCAATTAAATTTAAGCCACTTGCAAAACTACTCCATCTCTTTACAATAAGATAGTTATTAATATCTTTAGAACTAAGTAACAAGAAAAGAAAAACTAAATTAAGAATTATTAAACTATAAGAGAATAGTTTGCTACATATCCTTTGTTGGACAAGGAAATTAACTAATATTAAAATACAAACCAATATAAATAAACCTATTAAAAATAGTATTTCAAAATGATTGAACAAATTAACTAATACAAAAGTAAAAATAATACCTCCAAACATACTTCCCAGTGATTCAAACATATAAATTCTACTTAAAGCATTTTCATTTTTTTCACGATAAATTTTTACGCCAAGTGGAAATAAAAATCCTATAAAAAAACATAAAGGACACATTACAATAAATATAGAAATAATCATAGTATGAAAAGGAAAGAGTTGGTATGAAGATATACCTAATAATATTCTTAAATTTCTTATTATGAAAATCTCAAACGGAATAGTAAAGACAGAAGCACTTAAACAAACTATAAAAATTTTAATTGGATTTATTATTTTAGAATAAACTTTTTTGAAAGTCCAGGCACCTAACGAAATCCATAATAACCAGCTGAAAAATATTGTTCCTAAACAAAGTTCATTTCCAAAAAAAATAACTAGAAATTCTCTAACAAGAATTACCTGACTAATTGTAGAATAAAACCCAAATAAAAAAAATAAAATTAAAATCATTTTTATTAAATTTTCCACACTCCAGGAATACTCGTTTTACAGAACTTACATTTACCATCTATAACATAAGATTTCAAAACTGTTATTCCTGAACGTTGGATAAGTTCCTTTCCGCAATTTGGACAATACGTATTATTCCCTTCATGACCCGGTAGGTTTCCTATATAAACATACTTAATACCACAGTCTAATGCAATTTTTCTAGCATCCTCAAGAACTATCTGGGGAGTCTGTGGAAGATTCTTTAACTTATATGCAGGATAAAACCTTGCAAAATGTAACGGAACATTAGATCCTAAATATGTCAAAATCCATTTACACATTTTTTTTATATCTTCATAATCATCGTTTAAAGTTGGAACAATTAAATTTACTATTTCAAACCATCTTCCCTCTTTTTTTACAACTTGCAATGCATCTAAAACAGGTTTTAAACTCTGCCCACATATCCTCTGATAAAATTTTTCATTAAATCCTTTTAATGTTATGGTAAAAACATCTATATCTCTACATAAATCTTTTAAGGGTTTTTCATTAATAAAAGCAGAAGTACAACAATGTGTAATTAATCTGTGATTTTTGGCAATTTTTGCAATATCAACCATATAATCAAAAAATACAACAGGTTCTGTATAAGTAAAAATAACTGCTTTTAATTTTTTACTCATTGCTTTTGATATCATCTCATCTGGAGTTAAATACATATTTTTTGTTTTTGTTGGAGGAAGTTGTGAAATTTGCCAGTTTTGACAATAAAGACATCTTAAATTACACCCTGCAGTTCCAAAAGCAATTCCTAAAATTCCTGGCATTACATGATAAAGTGGACCTTTTTCTATGGGGTCAACATTTATTACACATGGTTTATTATAAGTATCCTCATAAAGGATACCTTTTATATTTGTCCTCGTCATACAAAAAGATGTCTCTTTGTCTTTAAGTATACACATAACAGGGCACCTCAAACATCTAACTTTATTACCAAATAATTTTTCATAGTAATAAGATTCCTTAGTTCTTTCAAATCCCCATGCTTCTACTTTTCTTATTAAATCAATAAGAAATGGTGAAGATGCTACAGTTAAACCTAATAAACCTAATTTTTTTATAAATTCTCCTCTACTGATCTTTTGATTAAACCTAAATTTTATCATTGGTTTAATGGCTTACCTACTAAAGGAGGTTGGATTTTAGAAATATCAATAGGTAGTTTATTAGGCATATACAAATCCATGAAATGCTCTCTTTGAACCCCATCCGAGGAAATAAGGATTGCATTGTAAGTCTCAGCAAAAGAAGTAAAAAAATTAACTAAAGGACAAAAATACACAAAGCACCTAAAGTATCTTCTTTTATTATCTCTCATTTTCCTTTACTTTCTTACTCTATTTTATCTAAATCTATCTTTGCTGGCTTTTTAAATGACTTTGCTATTTGTAATTTTTGTTCAAGAATAGGAATAATTCTATCACTCAAGAAATATCTTCCAACCTTTCCAAGACCTTCTTTTGCTTTATTTAACTTATCTAAAGTCTTTTTTGCTTCATCTTTTTTATACTTCAAATCCATCTCTTTTGCTAATTCTTCCTTACTTAATTCAAACTCAGCATCATCCATTGCTCTAGCTTTATTTATAATATCAAGTAATCTTTGCTTTTCCTTCTCTCTGCTTTCCTCATCTAAAGGACCTAAAAACTTTTCTTCTTCATGAGATATTATCTTTTCTATTATTTTATCAACTTTTTTATTATAATCATCTCCTTTCATTTCTCTTAATTTCTTAAGTTGTTGTTCCATTGGTCCGCTATCATATGCCTGACCAACTCTTGTGGGATTTTTTAAACTCTTAGGTGGGATTAAACATGGAGCAAAATCAGAGATTATTTGAATTTGTCCTGCAGAAAGTACTGTAGATACCTTTTCTTCTAAACCTTTTAAATCTTTTTCAAACTTTTCTCTTGCTTCTTTTAGTTCTTTTTCCCATCTAGCAGCAGCTTTTTGAATCTCGGGAGTAACCTCAGCACCCTTTGTTATAAGTTGTTCTTTTAAAATTTCATAACTATTCTTAGTATTCTCAATGATTTCATCACATTCTTTATAAAATTTATCCCTTAAAGAAGAAGCTTCCTTCGCTATACTAATTAATTCAGTCATCTGCGTTGTTGTAAGGTTTAAACCATTTACAAGATTAAGCGTACTAATGTCCTCATATAATTCTTTTACTTCATTAAAATTGTCATTTGCTTTTCTTTCTGCAAAACTAATACTTGATAAAAAAACTATAATCCATATTACTAATATCTTTTTCATACTCACCTCCCATTTAAGAAAAACAGTACTTTATATATTTCCCTGAATATAATCTAAAGTAAGTTCTTCTAATATTTTATCTCTTTCTTCTTTAGGAAGAACATTTAAACCTTCTTTTATCTTTCCTACTTTCAAATATATCTCATCTAACATTACCCAAAGACCATTTTCATCTGTAACTATCTGTTCTATGATCTTATTTTCATCAAAATTATAAGTACTTACAACCTCCTTAGATTTATTTATTGTCTTTGGATAAAAAATTATAAGTAGTAAAACTAAAATAGTGGAAAAAGCCACTATTGGTCTTAAAATATTCAAAATACTCTTTCTCTTTTGTAATCTATATCTTACATTTGGAAGAAAATTAATCCAAAATTTTTCATCAGGCTTTTCTACTTTTATTGATTTAGATAATTTCAAAACTTTTTTATAATGCAATAACATAGTTCTACAATCCTTGCATTTCCTTAAATGTTTACTGATATTTCTCTTCTTTATTTTATCAATTTCATTCTCTATATAATCTAAAATACTATTTTTAACCTCTATACATCTCATAGAAATTTTTTCACCCCTTCCTTTATTTTTTCTACCGCTTTAAAATAATTAGATTTTACACCACCTATGCTTAAACCCATAATTTTAGCAATTTCTTCGAACTTAAATCCCTCATAAACTCTTAATATAAATGTGGTCTGCTGTTGTTTTGGTAACGTTTTTAAAACCTCTTTTATCTTGTTTTTTATATCCTCTTCTTCTATTTGAAAATTATGATATGTTGCTTTTGAATCACTTATTTTATTTAATATACTTATTTCTTCATAATATTTATTCTCTTTTCTTTTTGTATAACATAAATTTAATGTTATTCTATAAAGCCATGTAGAAAAATACTGTTTTTCTTTCAAATGTTTCAAATGCTTATAAACTCTTACAAATGTTTCAGAAGATACATCTTCAGCATCGTGATGATTACCTAATATCCTTAAAGCTAAATAATAAACTTTTTCTTGATATTTTCTTACTATTTTATTAAAACACTCTTCATTACCTTTCAAAAATCCTTCAATTAAACCTAAATCTTCGTTGTCTATAACCATCTATACCTACTATATTAGACTAATTTTAATAAAAAAAGGTTTAAAAATATTATTATTTACCTGGATTAACAATAAAATTGATTTTTACAGAATAAACTTCTTACCAAGTTCTGTTAATACTTTTAATTTCTCTCTGGAATTTGACTCAACATAACATCTAACTAACGGTTCTGTTCCTGAAAGCCTTATCATTATCCAACTTCCATCTTTTAGAAGAAATTTATATCCATCTATTGTAATTAATTTATCAACTTCAAATTCTCCAAATTTTGAAGGCGGGTTATTCTTTAAAGTATTAATTAATCTCTCTTTTTTATCCTCTGATAATCTAATATTTAGCCTTGTATTTATAAAAAATCCAACTTCTTTATATAAATTTTTAAGAATTTCCTTAATTGACTTTTTTTCATACGCAACCATTTCTAACATAAGTAAGCATGCAAGTATCCCGTCTTTTTCAGGAATATGTTTATATATTGTTAAACCACCACTTTCTTCTCCACCTATAATCATATCTTCTTTTAACATTATCTCACCAATATATTTAAAACCTACCGGAGTTTCTCTAACAGGAATATCATACTTTTTACCCAAAGCATCTATAAAATGTGTAGTTGCCACAGTTCTAACAACACATCCTTTCCATCCTCTTGTCTTTTTCAAATAGACCATAAGTAATGAAAGCACCTCATTAGGTGTAATAAATGTTCCTTCATTATCTATTATACCAAATCTATCAGCATCACCATCTACCGCTAAACCAATTGAGAGTTTCTTTTCTTTCATTATATTAATTAATTCTCTCAAATTTTCCAATGATGGTTCAGGTGAACTACCACCAAAATACACATCTCTATTATTATGTAAAACCTCAATCTTAGAAGTAAATCCTTTTAATATATAATCTAAATAATCTCTTCCTGTCCCATATAAACAATCCACTCCTACTTTTAACCTTGATTTTTTAATAAGTTTCAAATCTACTTTCTTTTTTATATAATTTATATAATCCATCCTAGGATCTATATTCATTATCTTAGATTTCAACCCCGACTTTACAACCAAATTTTTATCATTAGCATAATTTTCTATAATTATAGTAGTAGAAGGTAAAGCAGGTCCTCCCCATGAAGGAGAGAATTTTAAACCATTATAATAAGGTGGATTGTGACTTGCTGTAATATTTATACCACCAGCAAGTCCTCTTCTTATAATCTCATAGGAAATAACAGGGGTTGGTGTATCTCTTTTGGTTAATAAAACTTTTATTCCATTACTGGATAATACTTCTGCAGAGACTTTAGCAAATTCTTCCGATAAAAACCTTGTATCATATCCAATTATTACACCATTACTTACTCTTCCCTTTTCTTTTTCTAAAATGTAATTTGAAATTGCCTGTGAAACTCTTCTTACATTATCAAATGTAAAATCATCACTAATTATACCACGCCAACCTGAAGTTCCAAATTTAATCATTTTTGCCATTTTTTTATAATATCAGTATATTTATCCACTAGTTTCTTTGATACCTCAATGGTTTTTCCTTCTGCATTAACATGAAATAAAGGCCTTTCACTATCAGGAATTATTATTACCCATCCTTCTTTTTCAAATATTTTAATCCCGTCAATTAATTCTGCTTCTTTATCCTTAGCAAATTCTATTAAATTGCGCATAATAGTTCCTTTTAACTCCCATTGTGCTGCAACATGTTCTCTTACAATCTTAGATTTTGGTAATTTTTTAAGAATATCTGATAAATTTTTGTCTATTTTAGCAACTGCCTCAAGAATTTTTACTACAGACATCATTGCATCCAAAGCAGGTTGGAATTTTGGAAAAATAAATCCTCCCTTCCCTTCTCCTACTAATACAACTTTTCCTGAAAATGCAACTTCCATCATAGAACGATAACTAGTCTTAGTTCTTACTACCTTACCACTATACTCTTTCGCAATCTCATCTATTATTGAAGAAGCTGAGATTGGAACTGCTATAGTAGATGACGGTTCAAGATTAAACGCTAAATATGCAAGTAAAGATAATGATTCATCTCCACTTAAAATTTTACCTTCATCATCAACTATAAATATTTTTTCTGAACCAGCATCAAACATAAAGCCCATATCTGCTTTTAAAGTAGAAGTAATATTTGAAAGTTGGTTCAATGAATAATTAAATTCTTCTCCACTCTTTGTTAATTTAGTTTCATCAAGGTAAGAATTCAATGATATAACTTCACAACCTAATTTTCCAAGTAAGGATGGAAAAATTGTAGAAGAACTTCCAAATGCATAGTCAACTACTATTTTAAATCTTCTTTTCCTAATTACATCCTTATCAACCATCCTTAAAAATCCTTCTCTATAAAAATCAATAGCATGAGAAGGAAAAGAAATTTCTCCTACCTCATTAAAAGGTGCTCTTCTAAAATCCTCTCTAAAAAATAAGCCTTCTATAGATTTTTCTTTAGAAGTAGGTAAATCCATACCATTTTCATCAAAAAACTTTATATCTATGAGTTCTGGATCAAATGGCGACTTCCTAATATGAAGTCCTCCCAAACTTCTCAACGGTTTTATCACATATCGTGCAACAGGTATTGGAGTTACTCCAACATCAAAAACATTTACTCCCGAGGAGAGTAAACCTGTCATCAACGCACGATTTGTCATACGACAGATCCTATGATTATCACGGGATGTTATAATAGAAGAACCCTTTGATAAAGTTGCTCCATAAGCAGCTCCTAATTTTGCTGCAAATTCTGGAGTTACTTCTATATTTGCAAGTCCAACAACCCCATAATCAGAAAATATGGTTCTACTCCATTTTTCACCCCATATTAAACTCGATGAAAGAATTGCACCATCTTCAACATTCTTATGTGGCCATAATTTTACATTTGATTTTATAATTGCATCTCTACCAATCACACAATTGTCTGCTACTACAACATTAGAATTAACATTTGCTCTTGCTCCAATTTCTACTGATTTACATAAAATACTTTCAGTAATAGTAGCAGATGCTCCAATATATATATTATCCCATAATACACTACCAGTAATTTTTGCGTCTTCTTCAATAATACAGTTATCACCTATACATGAATTCGAAATCCTCACATTTGCTTTTATTTGACAGTTTTTACCAATAACAACAGGATTTTCCAAAATAGCGGTAGGATGTATTTTTGTCTCTTCACCAATCCATATACCTTTACCTACCTTATTTGTTCTCTTACCAGGTATTATTACCTTCACTTTTTCATCCATAACATCATAATGTGAAATTCTATATTCCACTAAATTCCCAATGTCTCTCCAGTATCCTTTTGCTATATAACCATATAAAGGAAGTTCATTTTCAAGAATAAGAGGAAATAAATTCTTTGAAAAGTCAAATTGAGTTTCAGGAGGAATAAAGTCCAAAACTTTTGGTTCTAAAATATAAATACCAGTATTTATAGTATCGCTAAATACTTCTCCCCAAGAAGGTTTTTCTAAAAATCGAGTTATCTTACCATCTTTATCAGTAATAACTACTCCAAATGAAAGTGGATTATCTACTCTCGTTAATACTATTGTAGCAATAGATTTTTTCTTCTTATGAAATTCAATCGCCTTCAACAAATCAAAATCTGTTAAAACATCACCACTTATTATTAAAAAAGTATCCTTTAAATACTCAGACGCTGCTTTAACACATCCGGCAGTTCCTAATTCTGTTTCTGTTCTTATATATGTCATTTTCACATTAAAATCTGAACCATCTCTAAAATATTCTGTAATTATTTCCGGTTGATAATAAAGAGCAGCAACAATATCTGTAAGATTATATTTTTTCAAAAGTTCTACAATATGATGCATCATTGGCTTATTTACAACTGGAGCAATAGGTTTTGGGATATTACAAGTAATTGGTCTTAATCTTGTCCCAAACCCTCCTGCCATTATAACTGTCTTCATAGTATCACCCTAATAATATTATAACATACATATGTTTAAAAGTCAAAAATCAAAAATAGTATTTTTTCAATTTCATTCCAATTTTAATCATAGCTGCTGCTCTTTGGGCTGTATCTATTAACAACTCTTTACTATTTTTCATTGCATAATCTAAATCCATAGGAAATTTAATAATATTTATTATACTACTAATCCCTGTCTTATAAATTTCTTCTGTAATATTACCAATACTACCTACTATACATAAAACAGGAATATTATATTTTCTTGCCAATTTTGCTACTCCAATAGGTGCTTTTCCATAAATACTTTGAGTATCAATCTTACCTTCACCTGTAATAACTAAATCTGCTGTTTTTATCTTTCTCTCTAAATTAGTCATTTTAATAACAATTGAAATACCTGATTCTAATACATCTGATGAAGATACCTTAGCATTTAAAAAAGCATATAATGCTGCACCAAGACCACCTGCTGCACCACCACCAACTATCTTTGTAACATCTTTATTCAAATCTCTCTTTATAATCCTTGCAAATCGAGACAAATTCCTCTCAAGTATATCTACCATTTCGGGAGTAGCACCTTTTTGAGGTCCAAATACCCTTGCTGCGCCAATCTTTCCTAATAATGGATTAGTAACATCTAATGCTACAATTATTTCAACATCTTTGTATCTTTCCATTATTTCTTTACCTTCTATTCTATCCAAGCAACTCAATGAACCACCGCCAAATTTTATTTCTTCTCCATTTTTTTTCAAAAGTTTATATCCTAAAGCTTTCGCCATTCCACTTCCACCATCTACAGTAGCACTACCACCAACACCAATAATTATTTTCTTACAGCCTCTCTTAACAACTTCATTTATAAGTTCACCAACTCCATAAGTTGTAGTTATTAATGGATTTCTTTTATTCTTTGGAACTAATCGTAAACCACAAGCGTATGCTATCTCTATTACTGCAGTTTTTTTATCCTTTAAAATTCCATATTTTGCATTTACAGGATTTCCCAATGGACCACAAACTTTTTTAGTGTAGATTTTACCACCAACTGCATTTACAAGGACTTCCATCGTTCCATCTCCACCATCTGCAACTGGAACTTTAATGATTTTTGAATTTGGAAAGACTTTCTTTACTCCTACTTCAATACAATCTGCAACTTCAAATGCAGTTAAACTTCCTTTAAATGAATTTGGAGCAATAATGATTTTCATATAATAATTATACTAAAATGATAAATTTTAAACAATACAAAAA
>Ga0123519_10005511_pt1 | contig 20161 bp, 10 predicted proteins | sample YelNatPaOPRAMG02_FD_87396 | JGI IMG/M metagenome (GOLD analysis project Ga0123519, IMG submission 87396) | Hot spring microbial communities from Yellowstone National Park - Yellowstone National Park OP-RAMG-02 (version 2) | ecosystem: Environmental > Aquatic > Thermal springs > Hot (42-90C) ...
AGTTCTTAACACACCGCTGCCGGCTGGCACCTACGAAGTTGACATAGTATATGCGGACACAAGAAACAGGTATTGCACCGATGCTAATCCGCCGGATTACGCTCCGGGCGAGACTGAGATTCCGCTGATGACTGGCGAGGTATTGCCGGACGATTCCACCGGCGCCATTGTTGAATACAGCGCTCATCTCTTCCCTGAAAGCTACGATCCGATGGAATACGATCCTCGGAACCCGGCTACGGCTGATTTAAGACCATTCATACCCGGCGACCAGGCTATACGGCTCAACCGGCTGGATCCTACTGTAGAATTGCCGCTGTTGTTCAGGGTTCCGGGAGCTGTCAAGCTTTGTATTGCTTATCAGAGCGATCGTCAGCCTTATCCGCACGAGATGGGTTCTTACACAGTAAACGGGCGCCTTGATCTTCCGATCCCTCTGCCGTCTACGCAGTCTAATATCTACATAACCTACAGAGTACTGAGCAATTATCAGTACACGCTCAATAGTGAAGGAAAATTAGTCCCAACCGGCGGCACATGGACAGTTGGCCGACCTTATGCAGGTTATGTGCTGTATCATAACTTGCTTCCGCCTCCGCCGGAGCACGGCTACGACTTCCATCCGCATCTGCCACCCATAGCCGAAAATGGCCGATTCCGAGGATTGTGTCTGGCCGAAACGCCGGGGACACCGGTTCAGCCGGGCGCAAGAGGTGTCGTCAGGTATAGACGACGCGAGCCCGATTCGCCGCGCGGCGTTCTGTGGATATCGGGAATTGGCGGCAATTATAAAGGCTGGATTCCGATGTATTGGGATACCCGCGCCTCTCGCGATCCCGCAAGCGGTGCAGTCTACTACGTTACGGCTAGTGCCGGTCTAAATATGGCCAACCCGAAATAACAGCCTTCCTGCAATTTGGAAGAGCGTCAGTCACCACTGGCAAATCGCTTGATCCTTGACCCGAATAGAAATCCGATGTGGTATGCTCCGGGTCTAACTGCAAATGGCGATGGCTCTCCAAAAACAATAGACGCAGTCGGCGTTGTGGCTTGGTACTTCGACGAAGAGGCGGGGAACTTCGTATCCGTGTCTAACAAACAAATCCCTACCATTTACGACTCACGCGCAAGAGGCTGGGCTCTGAACTGGGGAGAAATGATTAACTACGGGGGACAGAACGGTGACAGAGATTGGCTGGAGAGCTATCCTGGGCTTGGTAACCCCGATCCGCTCGTCACAGAACCGGCTGAAGAAATCAACCCAGCCTTCCCGGATGATGGGTCCAGTTCGACTCAGTTCGTTTTCCGCGTAAGGTATCAACACAAAGACGGCCTGCCTCCGAAACCGTGGTTAAGATGGTACAACGATCCTTGGAACGGCTACGATAGGACAAGCGGTGTGGTGCTTTATCTCGATGCCAAAGGTACAGGTGATTATCAGCCGCACTTTATGGCACGAGAGAATCCCAAAGATCCAGAAGCTGGTAGTGTTTATATCTACCGAGTCCGGCCGCACCATTCGTTTGCAGTGCGGGCCGACAACGACCCGCTCAAGTATCCGTGGAACGACATGATAGATACTTACCAGTCGCTGGCTTGCGGTGTCTATCACTATTTCTTCGCCTGCTCCGATGACTCGTTGACTTTCGATGACGGAAGCTTTGCATTCGAGCATCAGATGAATCCGTCGGAATGGGGTCACATGGCCGGCAGCAATTACACTTATAATCTCAGTTCCACTGGTCTTGATCCGTCGCTGCCGCGTTCAGTTGCTGGGTTTGGTGAGATTAATCGACCTGCCAAGCGTCGCTGTGATGTCAAGGCGTTCGGTTATGCGCTGCCGTTTGATTCGACTATCTACGTTGACAGGCCATGTTTGGTGCCTGGAGCGTTTAACTACACCAGCTACCCAATTTCCGCGCACGAACATCCGAAGGTCACTTGTTCGCTGGGCATGCCGCCGTATGACGATCTCAACGTTCCTTACGATGACGCCAAGTACGGCTACGGACGTTTCTTCGGCACTGTCTATCCGTACTCGCGCATGGTCAATCCTGCGTTTAGCCAGTCGAGCAATTCGCCTTACGATCCTATCTATCGTGGCCACTCGGCTCTTGCGGAAAGTTGTGGAGTAACCTCGCAGACGGAAGTTGTCTTCCGTGTGCTCTATAGTCAGATAGACAACAAGCCGCCCATTCGCATTCAAGTGTTGATTAACAACGCGAGCACCAAGTCCGGCAGCGGCCAAGAGTACGCTTACACTGCATATTCAATGGAGCCGAGTCCCAACCAAACTAAACCCTATAACTACCGGACAGGGGTTTGGTATCAGTGCAAACTTAAGCTGCCGCGCGGACCGCATACATACTACTTCGAGGCCTATGACGGTGAGCACGTGGTTCGGTTCCCTGTAAGGCCCGACCGGTACGAGTACGATACTGATGATGATCCGGGCTATTGGGATGACGCATGGTTGCCTACTCGCAGCCGGCCCAATGAGCGTACAATTATCGTTAACGGCAAGTCGGTTCCTAATCCGGACTACTTCGATAACGACTACTTCCCCGGCCCGTATGTCAATAACCCGCCGGTACTGAGCGAGCCGTCCGTGACGCCTGGCACAGGCAAGGAAGGTCAAAACTTCAGATATCGAATTAAGTATCAGGATCCAGACGGCCATAGACCGCTTACAGGTTACGTTTATATCGAAGTTGACAGCAAGGGCAAGGTCGAGCGGTTCGCCATGCAGCCGGAGACTCCGTTTATGAATCCGGCGGAGGACCACAGAGACGATTACAAGAACGGAGTCTACTATGTATTCGATACTCGCACGATTAAGGACCTGGCCCTCGAGAATGGCATAAGACGCTACTACTTTGAGTTTACGGACGACTGGGGTGCTTATCACGATCTTAACGATACGATACCCGGCGAAACCACTCGGTTCCCGCAGGGTGCGGGTAACTGGATCACCGGGCCTGTCATTTCAGGTAATCGTCCGCCGACACTCTATCAAGGTAGCGTCACATCACAGGACGGCACGGCGAATGCGGCTACCCTTTGGACTTACCGCGTGACCTATCGTGACCTGGATAACGATGCACCGGCGCTCATAAAGGTATACATCGGATCGCTCCAACCCGATGGCAAGACGGTTCTTTGGGATGCCGGACATACGATGCAACAGACCAATCCGTCCGACAAAGTCTACAGTGACGGCGCAGAGTACTACTTCCAGACCAGGCTGGGCTCGACAGAGATTGCCGATTCCAGCGAACGGAAGCAATACTTCTATGCGTTTGAAGCCTACGACGGAATTGATTGGGCAACTTATAATTCATCTTCTAATGACGAGACCCGATCTAATGCCGCCGGGTGCATGCTGCTTGACGACCTCGTGCGCGTGGATAGCGTCCACTACAAGATCAGGCCGTTGGTCGTGCAGCAATGCAACGTGACGTCTACAACCCAAGTCACACCTACCAATCCGGATGATATACTTAAGGTTTGGGGAGTCTACACAACAGAGGATGTGACCGGAACCAATTATTACAATCCCGGTACAGAACCGCCTCAGTATGAAGGTGGACCGATTACTCTCTCAACACCGCTCCCGTCAGGTACAACCAAAGCGTGGCTGCAATATGAGCCTCAAGCGCCGATCGTTGGACCATTGCCAATAGATTTACCGGCTCCGGCAGGTGTCATACCGGATGCGGAGATATATGAGGATTATGAAAACGCGCCTACGCCGATACTGATCGACGATCAGAAAAACGGCTGGATCAATCCGGATGATCCGAACGACCGCGCCACGTTGGTAATGAGAGGCATAGCGGTGTTCGAGGGACAACCTAGCGTTAAATACGTCACTCCTGACTCTCCGAGTGATATTGCGTCGGTTGAAGGGGTTTACCTGAATCCCGATCTAAGCGGCGAGAACTACTACGACCCGGCAGAGCTCGAGCTGCCTATGAAGCGCACAGGCAGCGTGGATCCCACGGATCCCAGCCGTAAGACTGTGATCCCGGACGATCCAGACCGGATAGACCTGGTTACGGGCGTATTCGACATCAATGACGCGAATATGACCGGCACCAACTACTATCTCGGTTTTGGAGCAGGGAACCCCGCTAATGTTGCCTGGCAAGAAGCGCTTGTGCTTGGTGGAGATATATACGGTTCAGGTAACTACAGATTTGGTAACACTGTGTGGCCGACGAACCCATACGATATCGTGACTATCCGTGGGGTCTACCCCTCGATGGATCTTAGTACAACCAACTACTACAGGCCAGATGGCTGGGCAGCACAGCAATGTTCTGCGGCAGGGATGGCTGTCCAGCTCAATCCCGCTATGGTAGGCAATACGAAGGCGATATTAGGTGTGTTCGTCACTTCTGACGGTAGCGGGACAAACTACTATGATAGTTCCAGGCCGTGGAAGCCGGGCGACTATCTGGTTAACCTGACTCAGGCATTCACAGGCATGACGGCGTATATTCAGTACGTCAAGATGGATGATACGGTTGCCATCCTGCCTGGAGGACAGATCTTCGTGAGCAGTGTTTTTCCGAGCGATCCGAATCCGTTTGTTGAGGGACAGGCAGGACTGATCGACGGCATCTACAAGAGCATCACTTATACCACAGACCAGTACGGCAAGAAGCCGGTAGGCTCCGGTACTAACTACGCAGTGGGCGTCAGTCTGACCAATGGAGTCATTCCGCTTACTACGCCGTTGGCTCTCGGATCGTTCACTACACTCTATGTGGTCTACAAGAGTCCGTCGTTCGGCTTTGGGCCATACGGCGAGTATATCGGGCTTTCGACGGGCGTGGATCGCAGTACGACTAGGACGATGTATGTGGCTTACTATCCACGTGGTCCAATCGAAACAACTGTCGACAGATACGGCAAAGTCACCAAGAAGTTCATCACGCTGTCAAGTCCGTTGCCTGCTGGCGTGGATCGGGTTTACATACGTTGCATTGCCAAGGCATTCAACTGCGGGGATAGTGTCATACCTCTGACCAAAGACCTGCCCGCAGGAACCTCGACAGTCTATATCAAGTACTCAGATATTAGATTCACGCATCAACTTAGAGGCGAGGCTACGAAACCCGACAGCACGTCAACCTATATAACCGACGACTATTGGGATAGAGGCACAACCCACTACTCACCTGACGGATGGACTACAGGCGTGTATGATCCGGATACGGGAGAGCCGATAGGCGAGCCGAACGTGCACATAAAGAACAACAAGACCGACATAACCGGAGGCGTAATCGGCGTATGGAGTAATGCCCTCCGAGATGGGACGAACTACTTCAAACCGCACTACGCCACTCGTCACGGCGATAACCCGTTACATCTGCGCCTTACAACACGTGTGCCCGATGGTACTACATATCTGTGGGCGCGATGCTATCAGAAGGGCGAGTACCATATCGACAGATGGAACCGAGATGTATACTTCCTGACGGAAAAAGACGGTTCAAAGCCGATTCAGGCGTCCTACTTCTTCGGAACCAAAATGCCGCAGGCTTTAGGCCCGAATACGCCGCCCGAGCTTATCAGCGGCAAAGTGAACAAACTTAGAGGCAGCCGTGGCGATCTCTTCACGTATTCCGTTATATACAGAGATCTTGACGGTCCGAACGGTCAAGCGCCTGTCTATGTGAGAGTCTATATAGACGGCGTCCCGTATGACATGACCCCGGCTGTGGGCGGAACACCTGCCTACAGAGAAGGAGCGTTGTATGTCTATACGCCGCCTGATGGACTTTCTGGCGGGTCTCACAAGTTCCGGTTCGAAGCATCTGATGGAGCTGCGGTTGCATGGTTCGATGCAAACGGATCGCACCAGAGTTCGGGCGGTCAGGCTCCAGCTACCGGAGTGGTAGATATCGATGGCCCGTGGGTTAATAATCCGCCTGAGCTTACAGACGGACTTGCTAATCCGAACCCGACCAGCGGTGGCATCAATCCGTGGGATAGCGTAGATTACACGGTTACCTATGTGGATGCCGACAATGACGAACCTTACTTCTACGATCCCGTCAGGGACGTTTACGACTACGACTCCAACCAGAACGGCATAATGGACGGACCGGAGTTTTCAGGGTCGCCGAGACTCTGGATCGACAGCGGTACCGTAGATCAATACTTCACGGGCACAGTGGCTGCTCTGGAAGAGGATCTGATGGCTCCGGGTAAGAAGCGGACAATTGTCGCTGCTGGTAATCCTGGTTGGATTCCGGATAAGTTTGCAGGCGCTTTGCTCCAGATCACTAATGGTGCTATTGCTGGCCGAATATACTTGATCCAGAGCAACACTGCGAACAAGCTTATCATAGCTACAGACGATCTTGCCAAAGATGGCGTGATTGCGGGCGGTGATAATGCGAGTACGTTCCGCATCAACGGCCTGCTGATGGCCAAAGCGGATCCGACTCAGCAAGATTACACTCGAGGAGTGCAGTTCAAGGTTACCGTTCCGAAGCTTGCAATCGGTACCCATAAGTTCCACTTTACGGCTCGCAGCCGCGAGTATAAACCGCAGTGGCTTATTAACCAACTGCGACCTCACGAGCGCGTGCCGTATTCGAGTGAAGCCAGATGGCCGTCTACCGGCGATTCGCCGGGGCCGACTGTTGTGAGCACGCCTCCTTCGGGCAATACTGCTCCGGTTGTTTCGCTGACGCCGGAGTCACAGCGTGACGATCCGAAGGATCCTGTGTTCGTAGGACCGATGGCGCAGATCGCGCTTGCTACTAAGCCGAATCAGGTAGAAGCGTTCAATCAGACTTTGTTCGCTCAAATCAGGGAAGTCAGAGGCGTATTCCTGAATGCCAACGAATTTGATCTGACTTCGGTGGCGAGCAAGGACGAGTTCACGCGCACCAAATACAATCCGAAGACTGCCAACCCAGCGTTTGCGCCTGGTGATACAAAGATCGTGCTAACCTCGTCTCTGAGCGAGGTTGCTGCAGGATCGGAGTTGGTGCAGTTTGGAAATGTAGATTCGTCCTCACTGCTAAAGGTCACACCGGACGCAAGCGGGGTCATTGAAACGGTGCTGGGTGTCTACCTGACGTCGGATCCGACGTTGGCGGGTACGAACTACTACGATGAGACTAAGCCGTTCAAGCAGGGTGATACGGTAATCAATCTGAAGCAACCGCTTCCTAGTGGTACAAAACGGGTCTACGTGAAGTATAAGTATAAGCCGGTAAGTGCAGGATCTCCGTGGCCTGCGCCGGTATATGTCAAATACTTCATGCAGACGTCGAGTCGAAAGTTCAAGTCGAGCGATTTGGTCACGTTCAGGTTGGCCTACCGCGATGCCGACAACGATGCGCCAAGCTATCACGACAGCGTCCAGGGTTACATGAAGCTCGTGTTCAATACGACAGGACAGGGTCGGCAAATGCAGCTTCTGAACCCGCCTGCCGAAGGAGAGACTCTGGATTACAGAACGAGCATACCGTTCTCTACGGATCCAATGACGCTTCCTGAGGGACAACATAAGTATCACTTTGAGGCGTCGGATGGTTACTATGTGGTGAGATATCCGGCTGGAGCACTTGGCGACCCGACGGCGAATGACTATATGATCACCGTCAACTATAAGCCGGTGCTCACGAACGGTAAAGTCGACCCGAGTATCGGTCAGACTGCGACGACATTTACCTTTACAGTGACCTACAAGGATCAGGATGGGACTAAGGACAACCCGCCCACTGTTACCGCCAGGATCACCAGACTTGACGGAACGCCGTGGGAAGAAGCGCGCGAAATGACGCCTGCGACGTCCAGTCCCAACTATGCTGCGGGTGTGAACTATGTCTATACACGTAAGAACCTGCAGTCCGGGGTCTACAAGGTCGTGTTTGAAGCGACGGACGGCGACGGCGAGAGCGCTGTGCCGTATCCCGCTTCCGGACAACCGGATATAACGTTCACGGTTAGAGATACCAACGCGCCGCCGGAGGTCATGGAAGTGGCAGTTGTGCCTGCGGCGGGAGGCGTCAATAAACTGTTCAACTACACTGCCAAGTATCGCGACAGCGACGGCGACGCGCCGATAGCTAAGTCGGATGGGCAAAAAGACGCGATGACGCTGGTTATAGATCCAGGCACGGCGAAAGAGCAGCGATTGCGCATGACCAAGGCGCCGGGCGAACCGACCAATCCGGATTACAAGACCGGTGTCAAATACCAGACGGCACAAGCTATTTCGGGTAAGAAACTTGGCTCCGGCCATCATACCTACACGGTTGAGGCCAGCGATGGGACTGCCGATACGGCATTGTTGATGAGCGGTCTGGTCGATTCGACGGATACGTCGCTCAAGACGGTAATTCCTGGTTCTCCGAATATTATCGGGGCTGTTGTTGGCGTATACACGGATCGTGATCTTAGAGGCAAGATCAACTACTTCGTTTCTGCCGATGGCTTGACTCGTGGTCAGTTTGTTGGTGGAAAGATCAAGCTGCCGAGGGCGTTGCCGAGCGGAACAAGTAGCGTATACGTCCATTACGCGGTGAGAGGTCCGGTGCTTCTGGTGCCATACTTTGAGAACTTCAGGGCGGTTGACGCAGCGGCATCGGTGCCTGAGCTGGCGCCTGCTATAACTCAAGCGTTGGTTGGTCAGGAAGTCGTGTTTGTTGGCGATATGAAGTTCCCATACAACACGGAGACCAACCCACCGGCTGAGATCAAGAACATCACTATCCAGGTAACCAAACCTGACGGAACCACTGTCTCGTTGAGTGGCAGCATTACAAGCTACGAGAAGGAAACCGAGACCCTTCCCGATGGTTCGAAGCGTGACATCAGTTGGGTTGGTCATATAAAGGTCAGCTATCCGAAGGGCGTAGATTCATCTCTGGTGACCGGTACGAGCTTTACGCTGACTGCTAGCGGAGAGTGGACTGTGGCTGTTTCGTGGCCAGGTGACGGTTCGTGGGATAAGGCCAGCAACGAAGGACAAGAGGTTAAGATCACCGTCGGCGGTCAAATGAGGACTATTGCCGTAGCTGATCCGAGCATGCCCGACACCAGCACGCCGTTGGTGGACATGATTACAGTGCCTAAGATACTTGGGTCACCTGATATCGGCAGGGTCTTTGGCTACGAGCGAGCACTGGATATGCAGATCGTTCGGTGGGATCCTGCATCGAAGACATACTTCAGATACGGAACACAAGGACTGTTCCCCAATCTGATGCCGGGTGAGGCGATCTGGATTAAGCCGAAGTCGACTTATCCTGCGGAGAGCGTCACACGGTCGATGTTGGAGCAAGGCCAGCTTGCGCTTGGCAATCCTGAGGCTCCGTTTAGCGAGCTGAAGAAATATCGGCTTGCCAAGGCCTTCGTGAAAGACTATACGAAGGACACTACCACAGGACAGCCTGAGCCTTGCACTATCGCGCTTAAGACAGGCTGGAATCAGTTCGGTACAATCTTCTTCAATTGGAAGAGGGATAGCTCAGGCAAGGAAATAACTCCAAAGGCAGATGTGGGCATTCCTCTGAGCGAACTGAAAGTTCGGTATCTTAACCAGACGAAGTCACTCGCTGATGCCGCGGCTGCCGGTTGGATACGCGGATACGCGTGGCGCTGGGACGCTGTCAAGCGGGATTACGTGCTAGTCCATCCGACTACCCAAGGTGCCGAGCGAGTTCTGAAAGCTTGGTATGGATATTGGATCAGGGCGTTTGTTGATTGCGATCTCATCATTCCGTCCACTAGCACATATAACGGTGAGGTTTTATCAGCTTCGCCCAAATCCGCACCAAGCTCTATCGGTGTGTCGGCCGAAGAGTTCGATGCGCCGCCGCCTGCACCCGAATAGATAACCTGGTCGGATGGTCTGTCGATCGACAGATCATCCGACCTTAAAACCCTTTTGGAGGATTCAGGATGAAGATGGGAACAAGCCGTCTCTGGACGTGCATCATACTCATTCTGGTAGGCTCTGCTCTAGTAGCGAGCTCTGCGAATGCAGGTCTATTTGGGCTTTTCCGCTCAAAGAAAAAGTCAGCGCCGGTGGTTCGGCAGTCGTTGGTTGTTTTTCCGTTCGATCATGGGAGTATAACCAATCTGCCGGAGTCATTCGGTGAGTATGTGGCATCGGACGTTCGGTCGATGCTTGCCTCCAATCCTCGGTACGCGGTTTTCCTATACCGGGACAAACTTGCGCCCATTCAGAGAGCGAAGGTTGATAATACGCTCAAGGCTCCTGATTGCACGGGACCGTTTGCAGAGGATAAGGCCAAGACTCTCCGACTCGCACAATTGTTGGCTGCCGAGCTGTATCTTGTCGGGACAATTGATGAGTATCGTGTCGATCCCGCCGCAAAGGTCGCAGAGATAACTCTGAGCGCAGATCTTTACGATGCAAAGACGGGAAAGCTGTTAAAAACTCTATTGGTTAAGGCAAGCACTCCAGAGTCAACGAATACTTCGCACGAGGACGAGTTGCGTGACTTGGCCAAGGGGGCTGCTGTTACAAAATTGGTAGCCGAACTCACGGCTGAGCCTGGCGAGACGGCAGCGCCTGCCAGCTCTACTGCAACCGGTTCTGGAAAGTAGCAATTGGCAGATAACCCGAGAATCGAATTTGCTTTGAGGTCTTGAGTCGGTTTCTAAGTCTCACGCATTCTGATTGCATCAGAGCCGCCATGTTTTCTGCCGGCACATCGGAAGACATCGTGTGAGATGGCGAAGCGATATTCCGCCACCTTTCAAAAGGTTCCATTATTTTGAGAGAGGTGCTTTGACTTGAGGCTGCTATGTCTGTGCCCATTAATTCTGTTGTTGTCGGCAGCACCGTCGGTAGGCCAAGAGTATTTCAAGCCGGAGTTCCCGAAAGCCGTTACATATCAACCGTGCGAGACCCAAATCGTGGTCTATGATGCTCGGCCGGAGCTCGGAATAGGCATGCACGACGTAAATAGCCGTGCTTGTGAGATGGTCTCGAAACTTGGAATCCGACTCATCCGCCACACGCTTTATTGGAACCTTATGGAAGCCACCGACAAGCCTGGGCTTTACGATGCAAAGTACCTCTCTGAGTGGGATACGCTTGTTGAGAATTGCCGAAAAGAAGGATTCATTCTGGATGTTGTTGTCCGTGGTGATCCGCCTGGAGTCACTTTCGCAAACCGCGTAGATGCTTACAGAAGATTCGCGCGATTTGTTGCTGATATGGCTCGTCGTTACCCGTCGGTTGTTTACTGGGAGCTGTTCAACGAAATGGATTCCGGGTTCACGTGTCTGTTTGGCGCCAAAGATAATATCCCAATGCGCGAGCGAGGCAAATACTACACCGAGATGCTGAAAATCGTCTATCCAGCCCTTAAAGCGGCCAATCCGGCGGCGTGGGTGCTGACCGGCGGAATGAGCGATGTTGACGAATTCCCGCGTGGCCTCTACGAGAACGGCGGACGTGAATACTTTGACATAATGAACATCCACACCTATGGAGTTCCTGTTGTCAACGCATTCGTCGAGCGTGGAAAACGCATTCGAGAAATTATGGCAGCATACGGCGACGAAACAAAGCCCCTTTGGAATACGGAATTCGGACTCGATGCTGGAAACATTGTTGCTGCGTGGGGTTATCCACATGAATGGAATCCGCCACAGGATGATGACAAAGTGTTTGATGCCAAACAGCTCGAGGATTATCAGGCATGCTTGAAGATCAACAACTAGCTCAAACTCTATCAGAAAGTGCTTCCTTACCAGTTCCAAGCGGGTAACGAGCGCGATGATGACGGCCTGATTAAGTCAAAGGCGAAACTACCCGATGGGAGAACTATCGACGACTATGGTTTCGGTATTGTCCGACAAGATATGAGTCCGCGTCCAACCTACGAATGGCTTGCGGAAACGCAGCCAAACGAGACAGTTCTCCGAAAACCTCGCTTCACGACCAACGTTACAGTTCGCACGAAGCGCCCTATGGTTCCTATAGGCTACGATTATAAGGAGATAGAAGACGGCATACAAATACAAAGGGTTGTTGTAGATTCAGCAACTCCGACACGGATCTACATGCGCTTTGCACCAGAGCGTTCTATCTCCAAACCCGGCGAGAAACCGATCGACCAACCGGGAACACCGGCAAAACCGGAACGTTCTACACCACCACCGGATCCGTTCGATATCTGAGACGCGATAGTTAACACAGATACTACCTCCATCCGTATTCGTAGCCCGTTTCGTACATCGCAACGACGTTCTCGGGAGGGCCGACCGATTGAATGTTATGGCACGGCGCCAGTATATACCCTCCGCCTTCGCCCAAGATGCGGTAGTTATCCAGCACTTCCTGTCGAACTTCTTCCACTGTTCCAAACGGCAGTGTATATTGATTGTCCATTGCTCCGTGGAATATTAGCTTGTCGCCAAAATCGCGCTTAAGCCCTTCCCGATCCATGCCTTTACAGCGCCACTGCACCGGGTTCAGAATCTCAATCCCAATATCTATCAAATCCGGCAGGATTTCCCGCACAGCCCCATCCGTGTGGTGGAAAACATAAGAGCCGTGTTGCTTGGTGAGTTCTATCATGCGCTTCATTCGAGGCAGGAAGTATTCCCGAATGTGAGCTGGGGAATACATGAGCGAATCTTGCGCGCCAAGGTCCTCGGCGATATAGGTTATAATAACCGCACCGGGTATGGTCTCGAAGATTCGTAGAGTGTTCTGATACGCCAAATCGAATAGCTTGTCCAGGCAGTAGTGCACAATATCTGGGTTTTCTACAAGGTCTATAAATGCCTGTGCTTCGCCTCTAAGAGTCTTATATTGCAAGAACGGTTCCGATCCGCCACCGGATATTGGCCGATGTTCTTGCCCTTTGATTTGGTTAGGAAGATCCGAGTAATCCCAGTCGTCCGGACTTGGCCATCGGTAGTTTGCTTCAATTTCCTCAGGGGAATTGTATTGTGCAAGTGGAGCGTTAATTGCCTCAGAGTATACGCCGGTACCATAATTGATAAGAATCCGCTTTACTCCCCAAATATCTTCGCCTTCTTTAGGTGGGGGTCCGACGTATTTGGGCTCGACTCTCAGCGGCAAGTCGATGTGCAGCTTATGTAGCATTTCATCGAAGTCGCAACCCAGATATGCCAAAAGCTTTTCAGTTGCTTCAGGGGTAGCCCAGTAGTCCATAGGAACGCGATCGGGTTTTTCGCGCTTTAGAACGGCAAGCCATCGCTCACGTGGACTCATCGTTTCTTTTGGCATTCGGTTTTCTCCTTCGTTGTCTGCGAAAATACGTGACCTATTGCTTTCTACCAACTGGTGCGCTCACAGCAGGCTTTTGCTTTTCTGCTTTGGGAGTGAGTACGTGCCAAATAAGGGGCAGCGATCCAATTAGCAACAGACCAACTACTATCATCGAGATCGCTTCCTGTCGTGTTAGCTTGAACTGGCCCCAGTTTGCTGTAACTACTGCTACTGCCAACATAATAAGCGCTGGGAGGAAATTAACTAATCCCAGCACTACCGCGAGCATTCCAATCGTCATAGCTCCAAACACAAACCAGTAGTTGCGCCGGCCGTTCATTCCGAGGCGGTTTACAGCAGCGAATACCAGCGCCATGAACAGAAAATCACCCGGACCAATTAGTGAGATAGGAGTGAACTTGCCAGCTCCTGCTTGTGGGATCGGCACGCTTGCGATCTGAGCAACATGAGGAGCGCGATGGAGTATTGCTGCCACAGGGCCGCGCGTCACGGTCCAGAAATCTATATATGCGGCGAACATCACTACCGGCAGCAGCAGATTTCGGTCTTTGACTCGGTTCGCCACCGCATATCCAATGCCCCCTGCCGCGAACATTACCGCCAGACTCATTGGAATCCGCAGCAGCCCGTAGTACTCACCCACCTTGACCTTAGAGTTGACCTGTGATGCGATAATTACGAGAATTAATGCCGTAATGCCCACGCACGCGATAGTGCATACTAGGCTTTCCCACCACTTCATCTTGAGCGAAGAAAAGTAGTAGATAATGGCGATTTGTACGGCCATGAATACGACGGTGGTGAGCACCAACAAAACCGGGCCGGGCAAGAAACCGACCTTCGGCGTTGCCAGCCACAGAGCAACGTACGCAATCACCGAAGCAATCAAACCGTGCACAGGTGACAATTTGGTCAATGAAGCATCTCCATCGAGGTGTTCGACAATACGCCGCCGCTTTGACAACGATTATAACACAATCGTACAATAGATAGTGTGCTCAAATAGGCTGATTATCACACCAGAAATTATACTCTGAAAGCCAATTCCGGATACTGGAGAATCCGTTTTATGAGTGAACTGAGAATCGTTATCGCGGATGACGAACCTATCATTCGCATGGACCTCAAGACGTTGCTTGAGGAAATGGGTCACAATGTGGTTGGGGAAGCCGCTGACGGCCAGAAGGCACTTGAGCTGGCGCGGTCTCTCAAGCCTGACGTGGTTATTATGGATATCAAGATGCCCGTTATGGACGGTTTAGATGCTGCTAAGATAATTGCAGAAGAGAAGATTGCACCTGTTGTTCTTCTGACGGCCTACAGCCAAAAGGATCTCATCGAACGGGCCAAAGAGGCGGGTGTCTTTGGCTATCTGGTAAAGCCCTTCCAGGAGTCTGACCTTCTACCCGCGATTGAGATTGCTATTTCTCGGTATTTGGAAATGCAGGAGCTGGAGTCTACTGTTGGAGATTTGCAGAGTAAGCTGGAAACTCGTAAGTTGGTAGACCGAGCTAAGGGTATCTTGATGGACAAGAGAAAGCTTACTGAGGCTGAAGCTTTTCGGCTAATCCAGCAGCAGAGCATGAACCAACGCAAGTCGATGCGTGAGATTGCCGAGGCGATTATAATAGCCCACGAAATATAGCCTGCGGCTTTCCAACTCTTATGCCATGGCGAACTCGGAAAACTCAAGAGCATGAAGCCACCGCGGCGGCGTTGCGCGAGCTGCCTCCTGATCAGGAGCTCGGTGCCCTTCGTGCACGCGTTGCTGAGCTTGAGAGACTCATAGCCGAGAAGAACCTCGAAGCCGATGCGCTTCGTGAGATAGGCCAAGCCATCGGATCGATGTTAAACATCGACGAGATGCTCAAGAGAGTTGCCGACATAGTCACCAAGGTTACTGGTACCGACTTGTGCCTCATTTACCTGCTGGATGATGACGCCAAAGAATTGGTTCTTCGCGGCGCGAGCGGTTCCACAAAGGATGTGGTCGGCAAAATTCGGCTTAAGGTCGGAGAAGGCATTACTGGTTGGGTTGCACAGCAAGGTACTCACGTGGTTCTTAATCGGGAGGCATGGCGCGACTCGCGCTTCAAGCCTGTCCCGTTTTTTTCTCAAGACAGCTACCAATCTATGCTATCTGTACCGCTGCGCGGGAACAACGATTTGGTGGGCGTGATTAATGTTCGCACCAACCCGCCGCACGAGTATACGAAAGTCCAAATCAGCCTGCTGGATTCGATCGCTCGACAGGTCGGTGGAGCGGTCGAGAACTACAATCAATATCGTCGGGTTGAACAGAGGGCTTCGCGACTTTCTGCGCTTTCAGAGATCAGTCGTACCATCACGTCCGATCTCTACCTCGAAGAGATACTTCAGCTCATAGTGGCCATGACCGCTGAGACAATGAACTTCAAGATCTGCTCTATTATGTTGCTGGATGAGAGCAAGGAAGAACTGGTTATCAAGGCCACGCAAAGCAAGAGCCGCGCTTACACTAAGAAACCAAACGTCAAGCTTACGGAGAGTGTTGCCGGTCGTGCGGTTATAGAGGGCAGACCGATAACTATTCGCGATGTTCGCAAGACTCCAGGTTATCAGTATCCCGACATAGCGAAGAAAGAAGGCTTGTGTTCGCTCATATCCCTTCCGCTAATGGTTAAGAAGGAGATTATCGGCGTTCTGAATTGCTACACTGCTACGCCGCACGACTTCACAGAGGAAGAAATCAACCTTTGCACTGCTCTGGCGAATCAGGCTGCCATATCTATTCAGAACGCTAAGCTTGTGGTTCGGACTGCCGTACTGCAAGAAATGCATCATCGTGTGAAGAACAGTCTCCAAACTATTGCTAGCTTATTGCGGCTGCAAGTGAGGATGGGGAAGTTCGAATCGCCTAAGGAAGCGCTTACACAGAGTATCAATCGTATCCAGAGCATAGCTACTGTACACGAACTATTGTCCAACGAAAACCTGGATGATGTGTCGATCAAACGGCTTGCAGATAACATACTCTCGGCCACGGCTCGTGGTTTGTTGCCTGATGCTCGTCGCGTGAACCTATCTGTTCAAGGGGAGGATTTCCTACTTCCCAGCGGGCAGGCTACCTATGTTGCACTTATTCTTAACGAACTTATTCAGAACGCAGTGGAGCACGGTCTGAAGGGTAATATAGGCCACGAGCTTATCGTGGCAGTCTCACGAGATGAAGATTACATTACTGTGGAAGTCATCAACGATGGAGAACCGCTCCCGCCCGATTTCGATCCGCGTCGCAGTCGAAATCTTGGGCTTCGGATAGTCGAGAGCCTTGTGCGTGATAATCTGCTTGGCGAATTTACGCTCACATCCGAGAATGGCTGGACGCGGTCCGTTGTTCGCTTTCCACGATAGGGCAGACTCGATTCTTAGTGTGACAAGACTCGCGCGAAATTAGGTCCTCAAGAACTGTTGGGAGGTTATTAAAACAAATGGTAGATCCACGTATGAGAAAGCTTGCTGATGTGCTGGTCGGATACTCTACAAAGGTCCAACCGGGCGAGCGTGTATTAATAGATGCGTTTGATATTCCACCAGAGATGACAAATGTGCTCATAGAGAGAGTAGTTGAGGCAGAAGGTGTGCCTTTCGTAAACATCCACCAGGGAATTGTGCGCAGAAAGCTTGTGATGACCGGCACGGACGAACAAATGGAGATATCGGCTCGCCACGCATTGGAGCTTATGAAGGAGATGCAATGCTACATCGCTGTGCGCGGCGGGCTCAACATAACCGAGATGGCGGACGTCCCAAGCCAGAAGATCAAGGCCTACGAGACACACTACAAGCCTGTGCTTGACTACCGCGTCAATAATACAAAGTGGGTAGTGTTGCGGTGGCCTACTCCGGCAATGGCACAGCAAGCAGGCATGAGCACAGAACAATTTGAGGACTTCTTCTTCGACGTCTGCACACTTGACTATGCAAAAATGGCAAAAGCCGAGCAACCGCTCAAAGAACGAATGGAGCGCACGGATATAGTTCGACTCGTCGGGCCCAAAGACACTGATCTCACTTTTTCGATCAAAGACATACCGGTAATACCGTGTGTGGGAGATCGAAACATCCCTGACGGCGAGTGCTTTACTGCTCCCGTAAGAGACTCCTTGAACGGCATTATTCACTTCAACGCTGGCACCATTTACCACGGCAGACCGTTTGACGATATAAGGCTTGTGTTTAAAGACGGCAAGATTGTTGAAGCTACCGGGTCAGATACCACGGCGATCAACGAAATTCTCGACTCGGACGAGGGTGCGCGTTATGTGGGTGAATTTGCGATCGGTTTCAACCCACATATCAAAAGGGCAATTCGAGACATTCTCTTTGACGAAAAAATTTGCGGTTCTATCCACCTTACTCCCGGCCAGGCCTATGAAGAAGCAGACAACGGCAACCGATCAAAAATACACTGGGATATGGTGCTCATTCAGACTGAAGAGCTTGGCGGTGGCGAGATTTGGTTCGATAACGAATTGATCCGCAAAAACGGTCGGTTCGTACCAGAAGAACTTCAAGGACTGAATCCGGAAAACCTTGTTTAGTCCAAGAATGTTTAGGGCTGAGTAGTGTAGTAGTGAGGCGGACCTTTAGCAAATAGGAGACCTTGGGGATGAGTCGGACAAAACGCACGCGAAAAATAGTATCGGTAGTGCTGGCTGCAGGAAAAGGGACGCGTATGGGGTCACCAAATACTCATAAAGTGTGTTTCCCGTTAGAGGGCAGTCCGGTGATTGCGCGTGCGATAGAAACCTATCAGCGTTGCGGAATATCTCCGCACTTCGTCGTCGTCGGTCAGATGGCGGAGCAGGTTATGCGGGCAGCTTCTTCAGTTCAGGCCGATGTATTCTTTTGTTTACAGCCGGAGCAACGAGGTACAGGTAATGCTGCCAAGGCGGCAGCAAGGTTGCTTTCCTCTATGGATTACGATGGTGATGTTCTTGTTGTGGCTGGCGATAAGGTAATCGAAGATCCGATCTTGCATGACCTCATTGAAGCTTTCTACAAAACCGATAGCGACCTTGCATTCGTTGTAGGCGATCCAGATGCATTCCCGAGTTCGGGGCGAGTTGTGTACGGAGAACAGTCGCAGGTTCTAGGTATTGTCGAGGTTTTTGATATTGCCCGAATGCAGCTTCTGCTTTCTCTCAGAAGGATAGCGCAGGAGCGTCTGATTACTGCAGAGGAAGCGAAGCGACAAGCTTTGGCTTATCTTAGGGATGAAAAGAAAGCGGCGTTGGCACTTGGTGAGTTGTGGGATTCTATAGAAGCAGGAATTCCGGTTACCAAAACGCTGATGGATTCGAACTTCGAGGAATCTGATTACTCCCTCAAAGTCAACGGTGCAAACCTTTCGCCAGAACTGCTGAAGAACGCGCGGCACGCGAATCTCTCTGTGTATATCTTCAAGGCTCACGCGCTGTATAAGGCACTCGATAGGCTTTCTTCAGACAATGCTCAGCAAGAAGAATATCTTACCGATACTATAGGCATTCTTGCTGCTGACGGTTGCAGGCTTCAGGCTGTGCCAGTTGCCTATCCTGAGCAAGTAATGGCGTTTAATACACGCGAAGAACTGAAAGCAATCGAGGATTACCTCGCAAACAGGAAATCAATCAGTGTTTTCGAAAAACCCAAAACTACCAGAACGGTGCGTCAATGGCTTAGATGCTTCGAATCAGATGATGCGGATGCCAACCGATTTCTGGGCAAGATTTACAGAGAAGGCGATCCGGAAATAGCTAGTAAACGCCGAATGCTGGTCTCAATATTGAGAAGCTATCTCCAGCACTTTGGTGATCAAGAGGTAAGGATAGCTAGGGCTCCTGGTCGTGTAAATATAATGGGGCGTCACGTAGATCATCAAGGTGGGCACGGCAATATGATAGCCATTGATCGCGATGTTTATGTCATTGTCGGAAGCAGAGATGATCGTGAGGTGCATCTGCACAATATCGAGCCCCATCATTTCCCATCTAGACGTTTCCACATAGATGACGTCCTCTCTGGTTACGAGGGTGGTAACTGGTTAGATTACGTCAACAGTCATCATGTGATCCGACGAGTAGCCGAAGCTCAAGGAGATTGGTCGCAATATGTTAGAGCTCCGATAGCTAGGTTCCAGGCGAAGTATCAGCATAGAGATCTCAAAGGTATGAACGTTGTAGTAGGCGGTGATATACCAATTGCCGCAGGCTTGAGCTCCTCTTCTGCTGTAGTAGTAGCAATTGCCGAGGCCGTAGTCTCAATTAACGAGTTGGAAATAAGTCCTCAACAATTTGTTGAACTATGTGGTGAGGCCGAGTGGTACGTCGGAACGCGTGGGGGAGCCGGTGACCAGGCGGCAATGAAGTTTGGTCGCAAGGGACATGTGGTTCAGATTGGCTGTTTTCCATTTGGTGTAACAGATACAGTACCGTTTCCGACAGGGCATCTTTTCGTTGTTTGCGATTCACATCAGAAAGCGCGCAAAACGGCGGGGGCGAGAGATATCTTTAACCATAGGGTAGCGTGCTATCACATAGGCAGAGAGCTTTTGAAGCAGGAGTTTCCACAATATGCGCCGGCCATCGAACATTTGAGGGATTTCAACGTTCGGAACTTGGGCGTAACGTATGCTGAATTGCTGCGAATGCTCAAACGCCTGCCGATTAGCATGACAAGACAAAATGTGCTCGATCGACTGCCTTCAGGTATTGCTGAGCGTTACTTGAGCACACACGCGGATACGTTTGAAGGCTATCCTGTGAGATCAGTTGTTCTTTTCGGCTTATCGGAATGCGAGCGCAGCCGGGCATGTCCGACGTTGTTAAGAAGGCAATCTATAGCAGAATTCGGACGTTGGATGAACAT
>Ga0123519_10005512_pt1 | contig 20160 bp, 16 predicted proteins | sample YelNatPaOPRAMG02_FD_87396 | JGI IMG/M metagenome (GOLD analysis project Ga0123519, IMG submission 87396) | Hot spring microbial communities from Yellowstone National Park - Yellowstone National Park OP-RAMG-02 (version 2) | ecosystem: Environmental > Aquatic > Thermal springs > Hot (42-90C) ...
AATCAACCATTTTTTACTTTTTAAAAAGTTAACCATAAGAATAATAATAGTAAATTTTTAATCAAAGATTTTATTTAAAATTTTTAAAAGTTCTTCTTTTTCTTCCAGATTTAAGCGATTAAGAAAACTACAAATAATATTATTTCTTTTATTTTTAATTTGTTTAAAAATATCTTCTCCTTTTTTAGTTAAATAAAAATGAATCACGCGTCGATCAGTTTTATCATTTACCCTCTTAATTAAATTTAATTTCACCAACTTTTCCGTCAAAGCGGTTGCGGTAGGCAAAGTAATTTTAAAAGTTTCAGCTAAATCGGTTAATTGACTTTTTGGATTGTTTTTTATAAAAAAAAGAGCATGCATTTGAATCATGGTTAAATTTAATATATCTGATTGAAGATTAAAATCTTTTTTAAAACAACGATAAAGATTAAAAATCTTATCAAAAATTAACTGGTCCAAATGTTGTTTTTTTATACCCATAAATAATTAGAATATCTAATAATTAGATTATAAAATAAAATTCCCATTTTGTCAAATCAAAATTTTTTTATAAAATATATTATCTAGTTTTAGGGATTAAATAAGTTTAATAAAATATGGTTAAAGTTAAAAATTTTATTAAAGCCAATTTAGTTTTTATTTTAATTTTTCTAGTCGCCCTTTTTTTTCGATTTTATCGGCTTTATGAATTTGCTCAATTTTTAAGTGATCAGGGGCGAGATGCAATTATCATAAAAAGAATAATCACTTTTGAGCATTTTCCCGCAGTAGGACCCTCGACCTCGATAGGCCAAGTTTATCTTGGTCCTTTTTTTTATTATTTTATTGCGCCGTGGCTTTTTATTTTTCGCTTTAATCCGGTTGGGCTTGCTTTTGGGACTGCTTTTTTTTCTATTTTTTTTCTTGCTCTATCTTTTTTTGTGATTAAAAATTATTTTGGTAAAACTACCGCCCTTTTTTTTCTTCTTTTTAATTCCTTTTCTTATATTTTAATTGATTTCTCGCGCTTCTCATGGAATCCTAATTTATTGCCTTATTTTTCTTTCTTTTCTGTTTATCTTTTTATAAAAGCACGAGAAACTAATAAAAAATTCCTTTATTTTCTTGCCGGCAGTTTTTTATCATTTTCAATCCAACTTCACTATCTGGCTTTAACTATAATTCCTCCTTTGGCAATAATTTTTTTAAAAGATCTTTATCAAAATTTTAAAAAACAATGGTTAAATATTTTATATTTTTTCTTTGCTTTTTTTATTTTTACCTCACCCCTTTTAATTTTTGATTTGCGCCATCAATTTTTAAATGCTAAAAATCTTGTCAATCTTTTCAAAACTGGATCAACTGTTGGAATGGGAAGATTGGAAAATTTAATCGCCACTTTTTCAAAACTTAATGAATACAGTTTTGCTACCCAATTTAATTTTTATTTCAATCTTGCTCTTCTTTTAATAATTATTCTAATCTCTGCCAATATCTTTTGGAAAAAAAATCCTCTCCGTTATCATTTATTTTTCTTTTTGTTTATTCTTTTAGGGACTTCCTTTTACAATGGGCCAAAACATGCTCATTATTTTGGCGCTTTATATGTTTTTTATTATTTAATTTTAAGTTATTTTCTTTCTTTTGTTTTAAATAATTTTTTAGGAAAAATTCTTATTTGTCTTTTTTTTATTGCTTTTATTATTTTAAATTGGCAAAAATATTATTTTTTATCTCAAAAACCGCCAAATCAAATTCTTCATTCACAAAAAGTAGCTGATTTTCTGGCAAAAAAAATTGCTGGTAAGCCTTTTAATATCGCCACCTGGCCTGTTGAATTTTTTGAAGATAGTTATCTTTATTTTTTGGAATTAAAAAATCTTCGGCCGGCCGATCGGCTAAAACAAGAAATCACTAATCAAATGTTTGTTTTGTGTGCCAAAACTCCTTGTCAAATTATTAATTCTCCTTCATGGAATATCTCAATGTTTGGTCCAGCAAAAATTGATAAAATATGGGATTATGAGGGTTTGAAAATCTATAAATTAGTTCATAAAAAATGAGGATATCTCTAATCATTCCCTGCTTTAATGAAGAATTAAATATACAAAAGGGAACACTTGATAAAATTGGTAATTTTACCAAAGAAGATAGCCGTTTTTTGGAAGTAATTATCTCAGATGATGGGTCAACCGATAATTCAAAAAAAATTATCAAAGAAAGATATCTTCCTCTTTTCTCAAAATTTAAACTTTTAGAAAATAATCATCAAGGAAAAGCGTCCGCTATAATTGCCGGTATCAAAAAAGCTCGTGGTGATTGGGTAGCGTTTTCAGATTTTGATTTAGCCACCCCAATTGAAGAGATAGAAAAATTAATCAAATACACTCCCGCCTACTTGATAATAATTGGTTCACGTAACTCAGAGCGTAAGGGAGCACCTTTAATAAGAAAAATTATGGCAAAAGGATTTATTGTCATTCGCAATTTTCTCATCGGACTTCATGGAATAAAAGATACCCAATGTGGATTTAAATTATTTGAAAAAAAAAGCGCAATGGAAATTATAAACAAGTTAATTGTCTTTAACCAAAAAAGAAAGGTTAGCGATTCCTCTGTCTCGGCTGGTTTTGATCTTGAATTTTTATTTTTAGCCCAAAAATTCGGTTATAAAATTAAAGAAGTACCAGTCATCTGGCATCATGTTGAGACAAAAAATGTCAATTTTTTAAAAGATTCTCTTGAAACATTAATTGATATTGGCAAAATCAAAATTAATGAAATTACTGGAGGATATGAAAAATAGAATTTACCTCATTCTTATTTTAATCATTAGTTTAATATTGATTTTTTATAAATTTAATCAGATTCCCAAAAACCTAGATCGTGATGAAGTGGAGTTTGCTAAATTAGCTTTGTCTCTTGACCAAAAACCCTACACTCCCTATAGTCCTTTAGCCACTGGTCATACAACTTTATATTTTTATCTCATCCTTTTTTCGCTTAAAGTTTTTGGGGTAAATAATTTTGCTCTTCGTCTCCCTTCTGCTGCTTTTGGTCTTTTAAACCCAATAATTTTTTATTTAATTGTTGTTAATCTTTTTAAAAAAAATAAAAATTTTTTTCTTCCTGGTTTTTTTCCTTTTTTTATCACTTTTATTTTTTTAACCTGCCGTTGGTATTTTAGTTTTGCTCGTTTTGCCTATGAGGTAACTTTTTTGCTTTTTTTGGAGCTTTTATCTCTATATTTTTTAATCAAATTTTTTGATAAAAAAACTTCTTGCCATCTTTGTCTTATTTTATCCGGCATCTTCTCAGGTTTAGCTTTTAATTCTTATCTTGCCGGCAGAATCTTTTTCCTTTTACCATTAGTTCTTCTTGTTATAAAATTAAAAAATAAAAGAAAAGACTTTATTTATTTCTTAATTCCTTTCATTATTCTAACTCTACCTTTAAATATTTATTTTCTTAACCAACCTGACTATCGTTTTAAGCAGCAATTTTTTTGGGAAAATTCCGATCTTAATTTTAGTCAAAAAATTAACTTTACTTTAGAAAATATTAAAAAAATAAGTCTTATGTTTAGTTTTTATGGTGATATTAACGGTCGGCATAATTATCCAGGCAAACCTGCCCTTAATCCAATTATTGGCTTGTTTTTTTATTTAGGTTTAATTTACTCATTGGTCAATATTAAAAAAAATTTTTATTTTTTATTTTTTATTTTTTATTTTTTTCTTTCTCTTTTTCCCTCTCTTCTTACTTATCCTTGGGAAAATCCTAATATGTTAAGGACTTTTACCACTTTACCGTCAATCTGTTTTTTTATCGGCCAAGGATTAATCAATATCATAAAATTTTTAAAACAAAAAAAAGTTCAATTATTCATTATTAATTATTTTCTATTAATTATTATTCTTCTCTCATCTTTTTACGAAATCCGTACTTATTTTAAATATCAAAAAGATGTATTCAATAAAGCCTTTGAGATAAATAAAAGTTTAAATAAAGTTATCAAAATTAATCACTGATGGAAAAAAAATTTTTATCACTATTTATAATTTTTTTTTCTTTTTCCCTTATCTTTTTTATTATTTTTAAAAACCAAAATAAAATATTTAAAAAATTTGATGATAAAAACTATGAAAAAAAGTATTATCAATCTCAGTGGATAAACCCTAATTCAAAAAATCCAATTTCTGATGAAGATTTATATGCTTATGCCGGCTTCAAATATATCAAAGGAACAAATCCATTTTTAATCAACCCCGAAGCTCCTCCTTTAGGAAAATATATTATTGGCGTTTCAATAATTTTATTTAAAAATCACCGAATTCTTTCCCTCTGTTTTGCTTTTTTTTCTCTACTGCTTTCTTTTTTTGTCACCTACCAAATGTCTTCTTCTTTTTTTGCTTCCTCTTTAGTAATTTTTTTAACCGCCATTAATTCCTTATTCCAAGACCAGCTAATTCACTCTGGTCAATTAGAGATTTATCAATATTTTTTTGCCATTGTTTTTGTTATTTTCTTCAATTTTTATTTGAAAAATAAAAAAATTAGATACCTTTTTTTATCAGGGATTACTTTAGGCGCTTTTATTTCAATTAAATTCTTCTTTTTTCATTTCCTCCTCTTTAATTTTTGGCTTATTTTATTTTTCTTTTTTATTGCAAAAAAATTTAAAATTAACTTTGTCATCAAAACTTATATTTTTTTAAATATAATTGCGCTTGCCACCTTTACTTTAACTTACTGGCGGTTTTTTCTTTTAGGTGGTACCATTAAACAATTTTTAGGGGCACAAAAATGGATTTTTCTTTTTTACCAACAATCAAAAATCGACAATATTAAAATCTTGGGCTCTTATCTTGGTTTAATTTTTATCAACCGATGGCGCTACTGGAGTAATAATTATCCCTTTATTCAATATGAAAATTGGTCAGCCATTTGGCCTTTAGTGTTCATTTTTGGCTCTTACTCTATTTATCATTTTTTCAAGCAAAAAAGTTTTAAAAAAAATCAAACAAGCTTTTATCCTTACATTCTTCTATCTTTCTTTTTAGCTTCAAATATTTTTTTATTTTTTACACCGATTTATCCCCGTTACCTTTTAAGTTTATTTCTTCCACTAAATATTTTTTTCGCTATTAATATTGATAAGTTGATAAAAATGAAATGAAAAATTTAATAAAAAAACATTTTTTATTCTTGTTTTTTTTGATTTTTTACTTAGGCACATTAAGTATTAAACTAATCTATCATCCTCTTCCTTTTTATGATTGGGATGAAGCAATTTATATGGAAGTTGGCCGTGAGATGATCAAAAATAAATCCTTCATCCCCCTTTGGCAAGAAAAATTATGGTTTGATAAACCACCTTTGGTTATGCTTTTATATGGGTTAATCCCAAAAATATCACCTTTAATTGAACCAGAGATCTCAGCCCGTTTATTTAATTTATTTTTAACTATTATTTTTTTTATTATCCTTTATCGCCTTATTTTAAAAATTACTAATTCCACTTTAACCGCTTTTCTTACAGTTTTTTTATCCTCATTCACTCCCCTTTTTATCCAACGGGCCCATACGGTCAACATGGATGTTTTTTTGGCTTTAGGTTGGTGGGGTTATTTTTTATTTTATCCTAATTTTCTATTATCGACTCTTATTTTATCATTAGCAATTTTCAGTAAATCTCTTTTGGGATTCTATCCGCTTTTTATCGTCTTTTTTTATGAATTATTTAATTTTTTTATTAAAAAAAATGATTTTAAAAAATTTTTAAATCATGCAAAAAATATCCTTACCCAGTTAATTCTTTTTTCTTTATGGTATTTGTGGATGTTTTTAAAATTTGGCTATCCATTTTTATATCAGCATATTTATGAAAGCCATTTTAAAAGAGTAACTGCTTCAATTGAATTTCATTTTGGCCAGCGAATTTTTTATTTTGCAGAACTTGCTAAACAACTAGATATTTTCTTTTATCTTTCTTTGTTGGGATTATTTTTAATTTTTCTTTTGTTTACAAAAAAAAGAATTACTTTTGAAAAACTTTTTTTCCTCAATCTTTTTTTACCTTGGTTCTTATTTTTAAATCTCACTAAAACAAAAATTTACTGGTATCTTTACCCTGCTATCCCTCAATTTAGCCTTTATGTTGGATTTTTAGTTAACTTTTTACAAAAAAGATTCCATCATAATATTCCCAAAAAAGCCGTGTTTATTTTTGCTCTTTTAGCAGTAAGTTATTTTGGGATTAAAAAAAATAATTTTTTCCTTACTACTTTCTCTTCTGAAGATAAATATTACCAAATGGCTTTATATGCTAAAAATCATTGCCAAAAAATTTATTTTCTTCCAGAAAAATCTCACCGCCAAGCTGTTAGTGAATTAGAAAAAATGGGTCTAACCATTACCACGACTCGCTTTTGGGGAGGTCATCCAGCTCTAGTTTATTATACTGATAATAAAATTGTCTTCATTTACAACTTTGATGAGTTTAAGACAAGATTAAAAGATATAACAGAGAAAGAATGTTTTTCCTTTTTTGAAAACGAGATTGATGAAAAGATAATAAAAAATAAGGTAAAATTAATAATTAAATTTGAGGATATTATCTTGGTTAAATCATTATGAAAAAAGAGAGATTTTATCTTTTTTTAATTTTTCTTTTAGCTTTTTTTTTAAGAGTCTATCAATTAGGTAATCTACCGCATACTTTTCATGAAGATGAAGTTTTATCAGGCTATGTTGGTTCTTATCTTATCCGCAACGGTTTTGATCTTTATGGTAATCGTTGGCCACTCTGGTATTTTAATAAATTTGGTGATTATTACATCATTGGCCCAATTTATCTCTCCGGACTTTCAACTTTAATTTTTGGGGTAAATGAATTTGCCACCCGTTTTCCTCATGCTTTTTTTGGCGCTTTGGCAGTTTTTCCAATCTTTACTTTATCAATGCTTATCTTTAAAAATAAAACGATTGCTCTTTTTTCCTCTTTATTTTTAGCAATTGTCCCTTGGCATATTGTCCTTTCCCGCTCAACCACTGAAGGCATAATTGGAACAACACTATTCCTTTGGGGGTTAACATATCTTTTAAAATCAAAAGACGGCTTTAGCTATAAAAACCTTTTTTTCGCCTTTTTATTTTTTCTTTCCGGCTATTGGATTTACCACCCATATCGCCTTTATCCACCATTGGTAATGATTGGTTTTTTGGTAATTTTTTCAAAAGAGATCAAAAAAAATAAGCGCTTTTTCAATTTATCTTTTTTTCTAATCTTGTTTTTTTTAATCTTTAGTTTTTCCATCAGTCAAACGTTTTGGGGAAAAGGCCGTCTCGAACAAACCTCAATTTTCAGTCCAATCTCTGGGGTTGTTATCAAATTAAACGAGTTAATTGCTAATGAGGGCCAAAATAATATTTTAATTGCTCGGATTTTTCATAATAAAATTATCGGTTATACAAAAGAGTTCATTAATCAATATTTAAGTTATTTTTCTTTTAATTACCTTTTTGTTGATGGTTGGAAAAAATCACGCTATTTTGTTCCAGAACAAGGATTATTGTATCTTATTTTTCTCCCGCTTATTTTTGTCGCCTTAATTAATTTGCAAAAATCTCAAATTGAAAAAAAAATGCTCCTATTTTTATTTTTCATTTTGCTCATCTCTGTTCTTCCAGCCGCCTTCACTGTCGTTGAATCACCCAATCCCCATCGCAGTCTCTTTCTTTTAATCCCTCTTCTTCTTTTAATTAGCTTTGGGTTTGAACAATCTTTAAAAATTAAAATTGGCAAAATAAATTTAGGCTGGGGATTAAGTATTGTTTTAATATTTGAAATAATATTTTTCCTTCATCAATACACAAAACACAGTGACTATTTTTCAAGTTTAGTCAGAAATGATGGGCAAAAAGAGATAGCCGACTATGTGATAAAAAATGAGAATAAATTTGATCAAATATTTTTACCGGCTGAAGCAGCCATGTCCTGGTATTATCTTTTTTATAAAAAAGATTTTAATCCTCTTCTTTCAAAAAAATTTAAGCTTGATGCAAGAATTGAAAAAACAGGAAAAATTTCTTATATTGAAAATTCCTGCCCAACAACAATAGTTAACCCAAAAGATTATGTCAATAAAAAGATTCTCATCATTGATAGACCCACTTGCCAATCGGCTGATAAGCAATATCATTTTTTAAAATATCTTTATGGCGCAAATATACTTTTAAAGTATAAAGTTTTTACTAATTAAACCTATGTTTAATATTTTAGAAATCTTTTATTTTTTTAAAAAAAAATTCAATAAAAAAGATGTTTTAATAATTTTAGGATTGATTTCTTTGTACCTTATAACAAGATTAATTAATCTTGAACTTTTACCTATTTTTGGTGATGAAGGAATTTATATCCGTTGGGCAAAAACTGCTTGGCACGATGCTTCATGGCGCTTTATTTCATTAACTGATGGCCGCCAACCATTACAAACTTGGGCAACTATCCCTTTTTTAAAACTATTTCCCAATGCCCCTTTATTAGCAGGACGGCTTTTTTCTGTCTTTTTTGGATTTTTAGGTCTTTTTGGTTTTTTGGCTTTACTTTTTTATCTTTTTGATAAAAAAACTGCTTTTTTAGGAACCTTCTTTTATATCCTTTCTCCTTTTTTGCTTTTATATCAGCGGATGGCTTTAGCCGATGCAGCGGTAAACACTTTTTATATTTATCTTTTATTCTTCTCTATCCTTTTGATAAAAACTTTAAGATTAGATGTCGCTTTAATTTTTGGCTTAATTGGCGGCCTAGCTCTTTTAACCAAATCGACTACTCAACTTTTTTTTGTTACCTCCCTTTTTGCTCCACTAGTTATTTTTAAAAAAATAAATTGGGACTTCATTATAAAAAAAGTAAATTTTTTCATTCTTTTTTTAATTAGCTTTTTGATTGCTTTTGCCTTGTATAATATTCAAAGGCTTTCACCTTTCATGCATTACATTAACCTTAAAAATCAAACTTTTGTCTTAACTTTCTCTGAATGGTTAAAAAATCCTTTTTTAGTCTTTCCCTCAAACATCAAAATCATTCCTTACTATTTAGTTTTTGAAAGTGGTTTTTTAATAGTTTTTTTCTTTTTTTTAGGCCTTTTCTTTTTACTTAAAAAAAAGCCATTTTTAACTTCTTATCTTTTATTTTGGTTTTTTATTCCTTTTTTTGCTATTGCTTTTTTCTCAAAAGTTATTTTTCCTCGTTACCTTATTTATCTTAATATTATAATAATTATTTTTTCCGCCTTTTTTTTCTCCCAACTTAAAAATAAAAAAATTTTTGCTCTTCTTTTTATTCTTCTTTTTGTCAATTTAATTATTTTTGATTATCCTATCATCTTTAAACCTCAAAATATGATTTTGCCTGATATTGATAAAGGCCAATATATTGAAGGAATAACCGCTGGTTGGGGAGTTAAAGAAGTGATAGATTTTGCTCGCGAAAAATCAAAAAAAAAGCCTGTTTTGATTCTAGCAGAAGGTGATTTTGGTGTGGTGGGTGATCAATTGCAGGCTTTATTATTAACTGATGATAAAATCTTTATTAAGGGTTATTGGCCACTGGAAAAAATTAATCTTTTAGATAACCAAAAAGAATTGGCTAATAATTCTGTTTATGTTGTCTTTTCCCACCGCCAACAATTTCCAACCGATTGGCCAATAAGACTAATTAAAAAATATGAAAAACCAGGAAAAAAATCGGCAATTTTCTTTTTTGAACTTAAACCATGAAAAAAATTATCATTTTCATTTCCATTTTAGCGATTATATTGTTTTTAGGACGCTGTCTTAATCCTTTCTCTCCATTTTTTTTTACCTTTCATGATGAAACTCAACCGGCCCGGATTCAACAATTTGTCAAAGAATTAAAAAACCTTCATATCCCACCAAGAGTGGCGCCAGATATGAATTTTGGTATTGGATATCCGGTCTTTAATTTCTATGCTCCAACCGCCTACTGGATTACCTCATTCTTTCATTTATTTAACTTTTCTATCATCAATGCTCTTAAAATTTCTTTTCTTGCCGCCTTAATTTTTGCTTTTTATGGCGCTTTCAAATTTTTTACTTTATTTTTTGATTTTTGGCCGGCTTTAGCCGGTGGTTTTTTTTACGTTTTATCCCTCTATTTTCCTTTAGATATCTTTGTGCGGGGAAATTTAGCCGAAGTCTGGTTTCTTGCTCTATTACCTTTATCGATGTTTTTTATTATTAAGATAAGCCATAGAAAAATAATTGATAAAAAAATTTTTTTAACAAATACTATTATTTTAAGCTTTATATTAACCTCTCATAATATTTTTTCATTAATCTTTCTTTTATGGATTATCCCTTACATCATCCTTTTTTCGAAAAATCGTTTAATAAATTTAATCAGTTTATTGATAGCTTTGGGATTAAGCGCCTATTTTTGGTTGCCAGTGATTTTGGAGACAAGATATACTTTTGCAAGAAAAATAGCCACTCTCACTTTTTATCAAGATCATTTTTTGTGTCTCAATCAGCTTTGGCAATCACCCTGGGGTTTTGGCGGTTCAGCCCCTGGTTGTTTAAGTGATGGGATGAGTTTTAAAATTGGAAAAATTCAGCTAACTCTATCTATTTTTGGCATATTTTTCTTTGTTTATCATCTTTTAATTGGGAAAAAAAACAAATCATTTTTTTTACCCTCATATCTTCTTTTATCAACTTGTTTTTTTATTTTTTTAACTCTTTATCAATCAGCTTTTTTTTGGAAATTATTTGAAAATTATTTAAATATCATTCAATTTCCTTGGCGCTTTATTGGTTTATCAATTTTAGGCATCGCTTTTTTTTCTTCATATTTTCTTCAAACAATAAAAATCTCCTACAAGTCATTTTTAATTTTTTTGATTATCTTAACCACTTTTTTAATTAACCAAAAATATTTTTTTGGACAAAAAATTAAAAATGAAGTATTTAAAAAAAAATATCTATCGCAAAATTATATTAAAAATCAAGTCGCTTTTAAAATGGCTGAATATCTACCAAAAAATAATAATTATCAATTTTGGCGAAGTCTGGAAAAAAGGGAAATCAAACAAAGTGATATCAACCAATTAACACTAGCCCCTTTTGATAAGACAAAACCAACAACTATCGAAAATTTAGCCAATTTAATTACCTTATTTTCATTTATTTTTTTAATATTTTTTAGCCGTTATTATGGAAAAAAACTATAAAAAAAAGACTTTAATATCCACTTTTTCCCTCTTTTTTCAAAGCGGATATTCTGCTGTTTTGGGTTTTTTAGCTAATCTTATTTTAACTATTATTTTCTCCCCTTCTGTCTTTGGAATTTATATCACTGTTTTATCAATTATCGCTATCTTCAATTACTTTTCCGATATTGGTTTAGCCGCTGCCCTAATTCAAAAAAAAGAAATTGACAATGAGGATCTTAAAACTTCATTCACTTGTCAACAAATTTTAGTTGTTTTTTTAATTATTATTGGTTTTTTTCTTACTTCTTTTATCAAAAATTTTTATCATCTTCCTCCAAATGGTATTTATCTTTATCATGCTGTTTTAATCGGTTTTTTTTTATCATCGTTAAAAACTATTCCGTCAGTTTTGCTTGAGCGAAAAATTGAATTTCAAAAAATTGTTTTAGTACAAATGGTGGAAAACACTTTTTTTTATCTAATTGTGATCGTTTTAGCTCTTTTAAAATTTGAGATTTTAAGTTTTGCCTTTGCCATCATCCTTCGCTCTTTAATCGGCTTAATTTTAATTTATCGCTTATCATTTTGGTTGCCAAAAATTGGCTTCAATTCAAAAAGCTTTAGAAAGCTTGTCTCTTTTGGATTACCTTTCCAAACTAATTCGCTGCTTGCTTTAATTAAAGATGATTTTTTGATATTGTATTTGGGAAAAATTTTGGGATTTGAAAAACTTGGTTATATCGGTTTTGCTAAAAAATGGGCTGAGGCACCAATTAGAATAATCATGGATAATCTTTCCCGCGTAAGTTTCCCTTTAATTGCCCGTTTTCAAGAAGAAAAAGGAAGGCTCAAAGGCATTATTGAAAAAATTATATTTTATCAATCACTAATTATTCTTCCCGCCACCGCCGGACTGATATTAATTTTGCCATTAATGATCAAAGTCATCCCTAAATATCAAAAATGGGAACCAGCTATTGACCTTTTTTATCTTTTTGCTATGGCTTCAGTCTTTTCCTCTTTTTCCACTCCGTTTGTCAATTTTTTCAATGGTATTGGAAAGATAAAAATTACTTTTTCTTTAATGATTTTTTGGACCTTAAGCACCTGGATTTTAACGCCAATCCTCACTCAAATATTTGATATTTTTGGATTTCCCTTAACTTTATTTTTTCTTTCTCTAACTTTTATTTATATTATTTATTTAACGAAAAAAATAGTTAATTTTGACTTCCTTAAACAAATTATTCCTTCTTTTTTTTCTACCTTAATGATGATAATTTTTGTTATTCTTTTGCAGAAAATAAATTTTTTACCAACCATTACTCTTATTTTCTCGGTGATTTTAGGTATAATAATTTACACTATAAGTTTAATTTTTATTTTCAAAATCAATCCAATAAAAATTTATCGCAGTTTTTATGAATAAAATCTCAGCCGGCATTGTTGCAAAAAATTACCCAAAATATCTTGAAAAAACAATTGAATCAATTAAAAATTTTGTTGATGAAATAGTTATTTTTGATATAGGGCTTGATAAAAATTTAAATAAAAAGCTTTCTAATAATAAAAAAAATAAGGTTGTAAAATTAGATACCAGTATTCCTTATGTTGAATTAATACGCGAGGAGGAAAAAAAATATCTTAAAAATGATTGGGTCTTATTTATTGATCCGGATGAAATTTTTCCGCAAGCCACTTTGCCCATCATTAAAAAAGAAATGAGCCGTTATGACTGTTTTTCTTTTCCAAGAAAAAATATTATCTTTAACCATTTTGTTAAATATAGTCGCTTTTGGCCTGACTATCAAACAAGACTTTTTAAAAAAAAGGCTTTAATTTGGCCCAAAGAAATCCATAGTCAACCGGAAATTACGGGAAAAGAATACAATTTTGAGGCCAAGGAAGAATTTGCCATCCTTCATTACAACTATGAAAATTTAGACTCATGGTTTGATAAATATTTACGGTATGCCAAAAGTGAAGCTTGGTTTTACATTAAAACTGGTAAAGACTACCCCTTTAAAAAAGCAGCTAAAAAAGCGCTTAATGAACTAATTAGTCGTTATTTTGCTTCCTCAGGTTATAAAGATGGTCTTATTGGATTAACCTTATCAGTGCTGCAAATGTTTTATTATTTTATTGTTTATTTTTATTTTTTGGAGGCAAAGGATTTTGCAATTAAAGAGGAAAATTCACCCAAACAACTTCAAAAATTTTTTGCGGATGGTTTTTATGAAAGTAATTTTTGGCTCAAGGAAAAAAAACTCATTGATAAAAAAAATTCTTTAAAGACAAAAATAGCCAATTTTTTAATTAAAATTGTCAAAGAATAAAATTTCTTTATTTTATTAATAAACTCCAATCATTCACTGGGGCTTGATTAACTAAAATAAAATTTATGGCATAAAAATATATCGCCGGCAAGATAAGAAAAAAAGCAATCTTGATTATCTTGCTTTCAAAAAATGAAGCGAATTGATAATAAAATAAAGGCAAAAGCGGATAGGTAAATCGGGTGATATCGCGTTGCGGGATAAAAACTAAAAACAAACTATAAAAAAAAGAAAAATAAAAAAAACTTCGTTGTTTATTGCCAAATAATGACGCCGTTAAAATAGCTAACCCTAAATAATAAAAAACAATATCCTCAAGCCAACCCGTCCCACTCCAACTACCTTGATAATTAAACTGGGAGAATGGGAAGTAAAAATAAAGTTGATTTTGTTTTTGTGCTTTCAAAAAGATAAAAAAATCACCGGTTTTTAAATAATAAAAGAAAAAAAGTAAAAAAAGGGCGAGCGGAATTAAAAATATCCAAATAAATGATTTATCAAATCTTTTTTTTTCTTTAATTATTTTTTCCAAGAAAAAGAATAAATAGGTAGGAAATAGAAATAAAGCTTGAATTTTAGTCAAAACAGCAAAAGAAGCACACAATGATGATAAAAAATATCGTTTTTTTTCAAAAAAGACTAAAGAAAAAAGAATAAAAAAAACCATCAAAGTCTCCGGAGCAATTATTGCCCGGGTAATCAAAAACCGAGCTGGAAAAATAGTAAAAATAAAAGTTAATAATAAAGGTTTTTTCGCCTTTTCTTTTATAAATTCATAAAATAAAAGATTAAGTAAGAAACCAAAAAGGAGATTCACAAAAAGTCCGGCATAAAAAAAATTACTAAAAAAAATAGAAAAAAAGCGGATTAAAAAAGGATAGAGGGGAAAATGGGCAAAGAAATATTCATGAGGTAAACCACTAAAAAGTAATTTACCAACAATCTCTGAATCATAAATTGATTTTGCTACAATAAGATAACTTGGACCATCCCAATTTTTTAAAATATTTTGCATCCCTCCTGACTTTATCGGCAAAAAAAACAGTTGCTTTAAGTGAAGAAAAAAAGGCAGCCAAATAAAAAATACTGGCAGAAAAGAAATTAAAAAAATTTTAATTAACAAAAAATTTTTTTCTTTTAGCATATAGAAAAATAAAACAAATTAAAGAAAAAAGCGATATAATTTTGCCCAAAACTCTTATCCGTGTCTCTTCAAATTTTACCAAAATCTTATGTTGACCGGAGGAAACTTTGTAAGTAATCACTCCGCGATAATTGGGATCCTGAAACTCAATTGGAACTTTTTGACCATCCACATACACTCGCCAACCAGGAAAATAAAAAGTGTAATCAGCCAAACGAACTGGAGTTTGTGCCAAAAGAAAATATTCTCTAAGATTATTTTTTACCCTAACGACCTCTAGCTTTCCTCTCCCTTCAATTATTTCTCCTTTTATTTTTTTTACCGGATAATCCTCACTTTTGCCTGTCCAAATCGTATTTAAGATAACGGCATGAAGATTCTCTTTGGTAAAAAAATAATCATTTTGAGAAACAAGCTTATAATTTTTTCCATAAAGTTGGGGAATTCTAAAAAAGCCAATCAAGATAAAAAGAAAATAAATAAAAGAATAATAAAAAACTCTTAAATTTTTTTTCTTAAAAAAAAGTGCCTCAACCAAAAAACATAAAGCCAATGGTGGTAAAAAAATAAAACCAGATAACATCCGCCAGGGGTGTTGAATATTACCCAAAAATGTAAATTTTTGGTAGAAAAAGTTACTTGGTTTAACTAAAAGAAAAATATAAATTATTGAACTATAAAAAATTAATTTTGCCAACGGTATTTTTTCTTTATTAAATTTATTTTTTAATATAAATAAAAGCCAAAAAATAATAATAAAAAATATCTCCACGACCCCGGTTTTCATAAAATGACCACGTGGACCAATATCGTCTTTATAAAAATAAAACCAAAAGGGATTAAAAAAATTTTCCCAAGATAGAAAATGACCTTGATTAAAATGATTCTTCGCTTGACCATAATAAAAATACTTTAATTCTGCCGATAATGGGAAAATAAAATAAAAACTTAAAAATACTCCCAACAAAAAAGCAAAAAAAAGATAAATTATGTTTACCTTAAAATTTTCCTTATCCGATAATAAAGTAAAAAAGGTAAAAATGATGATAGGAAAGCTATAAATGATAATCATAAAAGGATGAGTTAAAATTAAAAGACCATAAGAAAAACTGATAAGAAAAAAATAAAAAAACTGTTTTTTTTCAATAAACCTTTTAACTGCTAAAAGAATTAATGGTAAAAAAATTGAGGCAAAAAATTCCGGTAAGGCACCACGAATATAGATATTAATGATACGATAAGGGGCAAAATTAAAAATAAATGTCGCCACCAAAGATAAAGGGACGGAAAAATATTCTCGCAAAAATAGATAAAAAATGAGGTTGGATAAAAAAGCGCCAATTAAAAAAACTAAATTATAAGAAAATAAGGGGTCTTTAACTAAAAAATTTAAAAAAGCACCCAAATAAGAAGTGGTCTGTTGTGCCATAAGCCCTAAAGGCATACCGTAATTGGCAAAACCATCGGTCCAAGAAACTGGAAAAATTCCCTCTTTTAAGCTTTTGTAAAACATGGCGATGTTGGTGATGTGAGTTGGCCCATCAAAAGTCACCGGTTGACCGATGTTAATGAAAAGATCAAAAACTAAACCAAATGATATAATAAAAAGAAAAAGAGTGACAAAAAATTTATTTTTCATATGAAAAAAAATTATTTTTCTTATTTTATCTTATTTTTTTTAACTTTAACACTTTTTATTTTTTTAACCCCAAAACTTTCAATAAAAATCTTATCCTTTTTAAAAGAAAAACGGCTAAAACAATTTGAGGATTATTTAAAAAATACCGCTGAATTTAATCCTCAAATTTTTTGGCAATTCCGTGAATTCTTCTGTCCTGGTTATTTTAAAATTGATAAAAGTGGGATAAAAATCGATGACAATGGATTAAAATTGCTTGATTTTTTAGATAAATTAAAAAATAATTTATTTTTTGCTAAATATCAATGCAATTATTTAAAAAGCTATGAAGGATTAACCAAAGAAAATAAACTGGAAAGTTTTTTTAAAGATGATTTCAAAAAAAAATTTATAATCATCAAAAAAGGAAAAAATTTTATATATTTTAAAGATAAGAAAAATCAGCTGATTTATCTTGTATTTTTATTGCCTTCTCAAAAAATGAAAAAAGCGGTGGGATTTTTTGATTATGATGAAAAAGATAAAAAATTAGTTGATGATAAAAATTGGATTAATATTACAATAATAAATGAAAAATCCTTCTAAAAAAAGATTGATTTTAGGGCTCATTTTTTTAGGAATTGGCTTTAGGCTACTTTATGGATTTTTGTTTAATCAAATGTTGGATTATATGAATATTCTTTCATTGGCTAAATCAGTAGCGGAGACCAAAACAGTTACTGGCGGATTGATTGCTTTGCAAAAATTAAATTTTTCCACACAATTATATGGCAAAATTTTTTATCAAATCATTGCTTTATGGCTTATTTTTTTGGAAAAAATTAATCTTTTGCAAATTCGGTTTATTTTTGATACTAAGCCTTTTCAAGATATCGCTTCCTACATGATTGGTCTTTGGCAGTGGAGCCCGCCTTTATATCAATTAACGGCAATAAAGCTTATTCAATTTTTATGGGATTTTCTCTTTGTTTTTTTTCTTTATAAGACGGCTCAATTAATCAACAAGAGATTAGCCTGGCTTGCTATCCTTTTTTGGGCGATTAATCCTTATTTTATGATGATCAATTATGCCTTTTTTATGCCAGATATTTTTATGATGGCCACTTTTGTTGCCGGTGTTTATTTTTGGCTTAAAGCAATTAAAGAAAAAAAATTAGAGGTTAATTTAACTATTATTTTGTCATTATTTTTTCTTGTTTTAGGAGCAATTATTAAGCAATTACCTTTACTTATTGTCCCTTTTTTTATCATCTCTTTTGCTACCAACAAAAAATCTTTTTTTAAGTTAATTGGTGTATTTATAATCTTCTATTTCCTTTTCAAGCAAGGGTGGGCGCAAGATAGTTATTTTATCAATAAATTTTTTCTTTTCTCAAAGGAATCAATGGGTATTTTAAGAAATAATTTCAACAGCATGCCATATTTTCTTATTTTTTATTCAATTATTTTTTTGCTATTGATTAAAAATAAAGAGAAAATTTTAATGCAATATGAAAACATTGTCATTCTTACGATAACTATCATCAGTTTAACTTATATTAATGACCCGATTTTTTTCATCCAATTTACCATCTGGATTCTTCCTTTTACTTTTTTAGCCGCCTTAATCTCCTCAAAATACCAAACTATTTTCAGTTTAAGCATGCTGGCGATTTTATTAAAAGGTTGGCAAAATGAATTTTATCTCTCAGCTATGCTTTCACCAACGATTGGGGCAATGTATAATGAATTTTTAAGTAATAAAATCTTTATTGATAAATTCTTTAGTTTTGAAATATATGATTTAATCTTAAAATTTACGATTTTCCTGTGTTATTTAATTATTTTTATTGAATGTTTATCTTTTATTTTTTACAAAAAAAGTATTTTTTCTGCCATATTTGAAAAATTAAATCTTAATTTTTCAATAAAAAAGATTATTCTTATTCTTTTTGCCAGCTATATTGGCTTCAATCTGATTGATTATAAAATTAAATCATCTTTTATTCTTTTTCCGCAAAAGCAATATCAGATACAAACGGAAGAAATTAATCTAACTAAAAAACCAATTAATATTGAGATATATAATCCGGGATTAAAAAAAATTAATGCATTGCAATTGATAATTTCAAGAAAAGGGAAACTAACTTATGATGACTATCTTATCTTTGACTTTTATCAAAATGGCAAAAAATTCTTAAGTAAAAAAATAAGTGATTTTGAAATCCCTCAAACTACTGATGAAAAATTAATTGTATTCCTGCCAAAAACAATTGATAAAAAAAGTTTTTCAATAAAAATCTATAAAGAAAAAGGAATAAATGAAATAGTCGTCTATAAGGCCCGCTTTCTTAATCAATTAAACAAACCGGAAAATGGATTGTATAATGGCTATGAAATACCACCTGATCAAAGCCTAATTCAAGTTAAATTTGATAGGGAAGAAAATATTTTTCCATTAACCTTCCGAGGAAAATACGAACTAAAAGATATTTTTTATGCCATAAAACATCATACTCAAGGAAAATTAAAAAAAATATTTTTCGGCACTTATTTAACTATTACTCTTTTTATTTTTATAGTCTCCTTATTTTTTTTAAAAAATCATTTTTCAAAAATCAAAACCTCTTGATTATCAAATATTTTTTTATAGTTTTTCATCAGATTATTTTTTTGAATAAGGATTGAGTAATTTTTGTCCTTTTTTAATAAATAAAAATATCTTACCGGAAGTTTTTCTAAATTTATTTTTTCAATATCGGCTATCTCTTTTTCACGACTGCGCCAATCAACACCAGTTATATTTAGTACATGTAAATCATTAAAATAAGTAGGTTTGGCAGCAAAAGCAGAAACATAAGCTGATTCTTTATGAATTGAATTCATCTTATCGCTTAAAATAGGAGTAAAAATTATGCCATCATCCCTTTTTTTTAAAAAATTAAGCGCTTCTAGTTCTTTCTCATTGATGAAACTAGTCTTTTTTAATGGATTAAATCCCTTTAAGATATCAATATTTTCTGGAATATTGATTAAAATTAAAAATATTACTAGAGGTAAAAGCTTAATATTCTTCAGGGAAAGCAACTTTATCAAAAATAATGCCGTAAAAATATTAGCTAAAAATAGTCCATAATAAGTAAATTGGATAGTATTCCACCACATTCCTTTTTGAATAAAAGAAATAGTCAAAAGGCAGGAAAAAACAATTGTTAAAAAAATAACTAAATTCAATCTATTGATTTTTTTGTAAAAAAAATCAATCAAAAAGTAAAGTAATCCAAAAAATCTAACTCCAAAATTAAAAAATAAAAACAAAAAAGAATAAAAAAATTCAATCATTAAAAGTCTTGGTCCAAATCCACTTTCATAAAGAAAATAACGAGCATTAACTAAATCCGGCAAATAAAATAAATCTCTCTCTTCAATTAAATTATGAACCATAGCAAAAGGTGAAAAAATTAGAGGCAAACCAGTTTTATTAGCGGAAAAAGGTTGATAAAAAATTAAAACAGAAATGGTAGCGAAGGAAGCAATAAAAATATATGAAAAAAATTTTTCTTTTAATCTGTCTTTTTCAATTAAAATTAACCCTAAAATTAAAAATAAATTAATCACTCCGCCATAAAATTTTAAAGCTAAATTAATAAAAACAATAATAGAATAAACTAAAATTTTTTTAATTTTATTTTTTTCAAAAAAATTAATCAGAGTCAAAAGAAGGATATGAACCCCAAAAACTGTACCACTACCTAGTCTAGATTTGCTGGCAAGTAGGTTTTATCTTCTTAAACGATTCTTGTAAACTAAAAATATATGGACAATCAAGGTTCAAAGCCTACG
>Ga0123519_10005517_pt1 | contig 20155 bp, 10 predicted proteins | sample YelNatPaOPRAMG02_FD_87396 | JGI IMG/M metagenome (GOLD analysis project Ga0123519, IMG submission 87396) | Hot spring microbial communities from Yellowstone National Park - Yellowstone National Park OP-RAMG-02 (version 2) | ecosystem: Environmental > Aquatic > Thermal springs > Hot (42-90C) ...
GGCAGGAAGAGCCAGCCTCGCCATCCCCCCGTGTTCGTCTTTGCTTCCGCTGTCTCCATGTGCCAGACACTCCCCAAGAGATGGATGGGGCGGCGGGCCGGCCCGCCGCCCCACCGCGTGCGCCACTTCAGGAGACCCGCCGGATGCCCAGTTCGATGGGATGCTTGTCAATGTCCAGGGAGGCGCGGAAGCTTTCCGCCGGCGCCGGCGCCTGATACAGCGCTTCGGCCAGCGTCTCCGCGCGCACATAGTCCCCGAACTGCTCCATGACCCGGGTCAGCGTCTCGTCCGCCTGGTAGTAAATCTGGATGCGGTCATCCACCTCAAAGCCGGCGTCCTTGCGCATGACCTGGATGCGGCGGATGATCTCGCGTGCCAGGCCCTCGTTGATCAGCTCGGGGGTCAGGCGCACGTCCAGCGCCACCATATAGCCGGCCTCTTCGACCACTTCGAAGCCCTCGCCGGCGGAGACCTGCACGTTCAGCTCCTCCGGCAGGAGACTGACCTCCTGGCCATCCACGGTCAGGGTCACGGGCTGGCCGGCGCTGACCTTAGCGGCGACCTCCGCCGGGTCGCAGGCCGCCAGCGCGGCGCGGATCTTCGGATACAGCGCGCCGTACTTCTTGCCCAGCAGGCTGGGGATGCCGCTGACCGAGTACTGGATGACGCCCGACAGGTCCTCGACAAGCTCCATCCCCTTCAGGTTCAGCTCATCCACCACCTGATCGCCCAGGCGCTGGAGCGCTTCTTTCTCGGCCGGCGTACGCACCTTGACCAGGGCCTTGGCCAGCGGCTGGCGCACCTTGATGCCGGCCTTGTTGCGGGCGGCATGCCCCAGCCGCACGATGCGCATCACCAGTTGGGTGTCCTCGATGAGCTTCTCGTCCACCAGCTCGCGCCGGGCCACCGGGAAATCGGTCATGTGCACGCTGGGCGGCGCGTCGGGCCGCACGCTGAGCACCAGGTTGCGGTAGATTTCCTCCGCCACGAACGGCGTGAAGGGGGCCAGCAACTGCGACAGGGTCACCAGGCACTCATACAGCGTCAGGTAGGCGGCGGCCTTGTCGCGGTTTTCGCCACTGCGCCAGAAGCGCCGGCGGGAACGCCGCACGTACCAGTTGGACAGGTCATCCACGAAGTCGGCAATGGGGCGCGCCGCGCCGGTCAGGTCGAAGTTGGCCATGCGCGTGTCCACCGTCTCGATCAGCTTGTGCAGTTCCGCCAGTATCCACCGGTCCAGCTCGGGCCGCTCCGACACGGGCACGTCGTGCGCCGTCGGGTCGAACCCGTCCAGGTTGGCGTACAGGACGAAGAAGGCATAGGTGTTCCAGAGCGTCAGCAGGAACTTGCTCACCACCTCGCCGATGAGGTTGAGTGAGACGCGGCGCTCCAGCCACGGCGGCGCGGCGGTGTACAGGTACCAGCGCAGGGCATCGGCGCCGTGGGTTTTGATAACGTCCATCGGGTCAATGGCGTTGCCCTTGGACTTGCTCATCTTCTCGCCGTCTTCATCCAGGATGAGGCCCAGCACCACGCAGTTGCGGAAGCAGGGCTGGTCGAAGACCAGGGTCGAGATGGCATGCAGGCTGTAGAACCAGCCGCGCGTCTGGTCCACCGCCTCGCTGATGAAATCGGCGGGGAACTGCTTGCGGAACCATTCCTGGTCGCCGTAGGGATAATGATATTGGGCGATGGGCATGGCGCCGGAATCGAACCAGCAGTCAATGACCTCCGGCACGCGCCGCATGGTGCCGGCGCATTCCGGGCAGGGATACGTCACCTCGTCTATGTACGGACGATGCAGGTCCATCTCGGCGGGGTTGAGCGCCTTGTACTGATTGGCCCGCTCCTCCCCGACCTTCTGGCGCAGTTCCTGGATGCCGCCGATGCATTCCTGGTGTCCGCACTGTTCGCATGTCCAGACCGGCAGAGGGGTGCCCCAGTAGCGGTCGCGGCCCAGCGCCCAGTCCACGTTGTTGGCCAGCCAGTTCCCGAAGCGACCGTACTTGATGTGCTCGGGATACCAGTTGATCAGCTCGTTATTGGCCAGCAGGCGGTCACGCACCCGGGTAGTTTCGATGAACCAGGTGGTCTTGGCATAGTAGAGCAAAGGTGTGTTACAGCGCCAGCAGAAGGGATAGGTGTGGCGATAGGTGGTGGCGCGGTACATCAGCCCCCGCCGGCGCAGTTCCTCGATGATGAGCGGGTCGGCATCCTTGACGAACATGCCGCGCCAGGGCGTCACCGCAGAGATGAAGCGGCCGCGCTCGTCCACCGTCTGGATGATGGGCAGGTCGTACTCCTTGCCCAGCTCCATGTCCTCGGCGCCGAAGGCCGGCGCGATATGCACCAACCCCGTGCCCTCGCTGGTGGTGACGAAGTCGGCCTCCACCACATAGCAGTAATCCTTCTCCACCGGCAGGAAGGTGTACAGCGGATGGTAGTGCCGGCCGACCAGCTCGCGCGCTGACAGCTCGCGGACGATGGTGTACTCGCCCTGCAGGGCATAATCCAGGAGGTCCTTGGCCAGGATAAGCCGTTCCGTGCCGCCGCCGGCGGTCTTCTGCTCCACCATCACATAGGTCACCTCAGGGTGGACGGCGACGGCCACGTTGCCCGGCAGGGTCCAGGGCGTGGTGGTCCACACCAGCAGATACGTGCCCGGCTCGTCCACCAGAGGGAAGCGCACGAAGATGGACGGGTCCTCCGCCTCCCGATACCCCTGCGCCACCTCATGGTCGGAAAGGGGCGTGCCGCAGCGCGGGCAGTACGGCACCACCTTATAGCCCTGATAGAGCAGGTCCTTCTCCCAGATTTGCTTCAGGGTCCACCAGACCGATTCGATATACTCGTTGTCCAGCGTGACGTAGGGGTTCTCCAGGTCGATCCAGAAGCCCAGCCGGTCGGTGAGCTCTTCCCATTCCCGCACGTACTTGAAGACGCTCTCGCGGCATTTCTGGTTGAACTCGGCGATACCGTATTCCTCGATGGCCTGTTTGCCGGAGAAGCCCAGCATCTTCTCCACTTCCAGCTCCACCGGCAGGCCGTGGGTGTCCCAGCCGCCCTTGCGCCAGACGAAGCGCCCTTTCATGGTCTGGTAGCGGGGGAAGGCGTCCTTGACGGCGCGCGTCAGGGCATGGCCGATGTGCGGGAGGCCGTTGGCCGTGGGTGGGCCTTCGTAGAAGACCCACGGTTCGGCGCCCTCGCGATTGCGCACACTGCGCATGAAGATATCGTTTTCTTTCCAGAACTTGAGGATTTTCTCCTCCAGGCTCGGGAAGTGAACATGGGCCGGCACGGGTGTGAATCGTTCTGCCATCTCGTTCTCCTCCAGTTCGAAAGCCGCCGCATCGGCGGTCAGGGTTCTACGATGATAAGCATGCGCTATCCATGCGGGCGCGCAGGAGCTTCACGCTCCCGCCGGTGAACAGCACGCCCGGGTGAATACTGTGCCCGTATGCAATGACAACGGGCGGATTTTCAATTTCACGCCATGGCGCTCACGGCACTGCCTTCAGCACCAGCGGCAGGCGAAGGCGGTGCTGTGCCGCCGCACTGACCCAGAAGCCGCCGGAGAGGGTATAGCCCCCGCCGGAGAGCATCCCGGCATCCGGCTGGCCGGCCGTGCCGCCCAGGGCATAGCCACCGCCCTCGCTCCAGGTGTACCCCCCGCCGTCTATCGTGCTCCAGGTCAAATCGTAGCCGCCGCCCGTTTGGGCAGAGACGCCGGCGGCGACGGCCAGCGACAGCAGGGCGACCAGGAGTAACAGGTGTGACCCATGCAACGTACAACGTGCGCCCTTCATCGCCCGCCTCCTACCAGGAGACCTCTACGGTGCGCACCGTGGCCACCCAGCGGATGGTCTCGCCGTTGCCCTGCACCTGAATGACAAGAGCGCCGAAGCCGGTCATGGCTCGAACGCCCCAGTTAGGATCATCCTCGCCAAGAGCGGACACCACGGGTGTACCGATGAAACTCACCATGCCACCGACGTTCTCCACGACCCCCCGGATATAGTAGCCGGCGGATTCGCCGCCATCGCTACGCCCCACCACCAGCGCATCAAAGGCAACGGTACGGCCCTGAGAGATGGTGAGAAACTCGGAAGGGGTATCATTGCCGTTGAGATACAGGTCGTACCAGACACCCGGCGTGCAGGTCCGCACTATGCGCATGACGTAAAGGGACGTTTGGGCATCGCCGGCACTCGGACAAGTAGGCCCAATCCCCCCGAACTGCCCGGTAGCATACGCCATTTCGCCGTAATGGGTTGCTTTCGCGAAGACACCACCGGGAACCGTCGCATACGCGCCGCTGGCTTCATTACACCAGCCCCCTCCAACGGTGGTGTCATTGCCGATGGCGAAGTTATTCTCGCCCCCGCCAACGGTGGCGGACCTGCCGAGGGCATCGCTACCATAGCCCCCGCTGACCGTGGACCCTCTCCCGCTGGCAGTATTACTGAAGCCCCCTCCAACAGTGGCGACATCGCCGCTGGCAACGTTTTCCGATCCCCCACCGACCGTGGCGGCCATTGCATTGGTCGTGTCGCCATCGTTATTGCCGGCCTGGTTGGCTATACCCCCACCCACTGTGCCATAGAGATCGGTCACGCGATTGGTGTTCAGGTGTAGTCCTCCGCCGCCGATGGTCGCGCCCACCACGCCGTCCGTCACGCTGTTGCCGCTGTAGCCGCCGATGATGTTAGGGCTGGTGGTATTCTGCTGTGTCCACAACCCCGGCAGGGCCAGCGCGTAGGGTGCCGGAGTCAGCGGCTGGCGAGGGGAAAGGGTCACATAACCCGAATCTCCGGCGCATTTGACCGCGATCTGCAACCAGCGAGCATCGCCGGCGAACACGGCGCCAAAGTCCAAGTCGGGGATAGTGAACAGGCCGTTGCTTACGGGAACATTGGTCTTGGTCCGGGTGCCGATTAAAGTCCCGGCGTCGGCTGCATCCCACAGATTGAATCGGAAGTCGCAGACGCCGTTGACCGGGTTGCCGCCCTTTTTGAGTTGGCCTTGATAAGTGAAGGCGGTGCCCAGGGCGGCCTGGATGCCCACCTCTCCCTGCGGCTGTACACCCTCCCCTGACGGCTGTGGTCCTTGGGCTTGCCCCGGCCCCACGGCCAGGGTCAGCAGCACCACCGCCAGCAGGCCGCTTACGAATGTCCATCTGCGTTTCATCGTGCACCTCCTCTTGCACTCTTGAGCCATCTGACCTACCGAAAGCCCGCTCTACAAGAGGTGCGGCAAGCTACGGAGGCGCCTGGAAAGTACGTCGCACCTGAGTCCTATTTCCGTTCCTCGGGGCGCCGGCCGTTCTCATCAAGGAGCGGCCGATATCGGGCGGCTGACCTCCGCCGTCAGGGTAAAAGGCAACCTGGTCCAGCACGACGCCCCCTTCATCGGAGGCAAGCAACTGGGCCTCGAACCTGCACAGGTAGCTATTGGTTTGGTAAGGAGCCGGGCAATGGTATTTCCCCCCAAAGCACATCCAACAGGTCATCGGCGCCCAGGGAGCGCCAGAAGGCCTGTGCGGCAGGGTTGCGATGTGCGGCCGTCAGGCGGTATGTAGTGACCCCCTGCTGGGTGAACCAGTCGAACAGGGCCTGCACCAGCCGGCGGCCGATGCCGCGCCGGCGCCAGGCCTCGGTGACCGCCAGGTCGTTGATGTAGCCGAAGCGGGCTGGCAGCATAACCGACGCGTTATCCCGAATCATGCCGATGGCGAAGCCGACGATCTGGCCGGCGGGGTTTTCGGCGACCAGCACGCGCATGTCGCGGTTCTCCAGCCACAGCCGCAAGGTTTCCCGCCATTGGGCCGGCGCGTCCGGCGCCAGGGCCAGCCGTGGGTCGCACTGCTGATGCCAGAGCATGTGTTCGTGCCATAAGGCGACGATAGCATCCTCGTCCTGGGGGCCGGCGGCCCGCACGCGCACCTCTTCGCTCATGTCCTGTCCTCATCAACAAAAATGCTCTCTTCCCCCATGGGGACGAGAGCACACGCTACTCCCGCGGTACCACCCCTCTTAGCAGACCGCTCACTCTGTGGGATACCACCATATCCCCGTCCAGGGTAACGGCTGACGAGGCCGGCCAGGTCTACTGGGCACTTGCGTGCCGTTCGGCTGGCAGCTCCGGAAGGATTTTCGGTGAGGCGTACCCACCCGGCTCGCACCTATTCCGGGCTCTCTGGAGAGCCGCTTCTCACCTACTCGTTTCCATCATCGCCATTCTGGATATGCTTTGCAACTAATATACCATACAGCAAGGGGAATGTCAAATGGTCGGCTCGCACCGCCAGCCTTGACAACTTATATATACTAGTGTATAATATGCGCTAAGGGGCCGGCGCACAGGCACGATGGATATCCCTGCTGTGCAAAGCCCGTCGAGATTCCCCCGCCGGGAGGCGGTAGACCCATTCTTCCATCACTCTCTTATTGCAAGGAGGAACAGCACAATGCCGGCAGAGAAGTACGAGGTCAACAAGTACCGTTGGGTCATCGTGGGCGTGTACACCCTGGCCTCTGCGACGATGGCCCTGACCTGTTTCAGCGTAGCCCCCCTGGTCAGCTCCCTCTCCCGGGACTGGGGCGTCAGCTTCAGTCAGGCGAACCTGGTGCTCATTGTCCTGTTCGGCCTGTTCTCCGGCCTGGTGTCGCTCCCCGGCGGCATCGCCACCGATAAGTTCGGCTGGCGGCTGGTCTTCTGCTTCGCCCAGACCCTGCTGGCGGTAAGCGCGTTACTGCGTGCCAGCACCCGCATCTGGCCGCTGTTCGCCCTGTTCAACGTCACCGGCTCCATCGGCCTGGGGCTGGCGACATCGGTCATCGGCGCCATGGTGCTGAAGTGGTTCCCGCGGCGTGAGGTCGGCGTGGCGAACGCCATCGCCAACGTGGGGCTGGCCGCCGGCATCGCCGCCGGCAACGCCATCATCTTCCCTCTGCTGAACGCCCTCGGCTGGAGCGGCATGTTCCTGACGCTGGGCCTCATCGCCTCCGCCGGCGCGGCACTGTCGTGGATCTTCCTGCGCGAACAGCCTCCCTATCCGCCGGAACCCCTGCCGCCCATGGTCAAAGTGGGCCTGTGGGAATCGGTCAAGCAGGTGATGAACTTGGACAACATCATCCTCCTGCCGTTCAGCCTGGCCCTGGTGGGCTACCTGGGCATCGTGCCGGCGATCTTCCCCGTGCAGTTCGCCAGCTACGGCGTGGCGCTCACCACCGTCGGGCTCCTGCTGTCGGTCATGTCCCTGGTGGGCATTCCGGCCTCGCTCATCATTCCTGCATGGGCCTTCCGCATGGGCCGGCCCAAACTGATCATGAGCCTTGGGGCCGTGGTGCTGGTGCTGGCCTTCCTGTCGGTCTTCTTCCTGCCGCTGGGGCCGCAGAACATCTGGCTGGCGTTCCTCATCATCATAATCATGGGCTGTGCCATGAACTCCCTGATGCCGATCCGCATGGGGCTGGCGCAGTTACAGCCGGGCGTGCGGCCGTGGAACGCCGGCGTGCTGATGGGCATTGTGATGACCGCCAACGGCCTGGGCTATTTCATCCTGCCCAGCATCTCCGGTATGCTGGTGGAGCGTTCCGGCCCGACCAGCTCCGCCCTGATGCTGGCCGGCGTGACCCTGGCTACGCTTCTGCTGGTGATCCTGTTCGTCAAGGAGCCAAAGGTGGAAGCGCCGGCGGTGCCGGCCGCCGAACCGGAGCCGGCGTCCTGATCGCCGTCTTACCGACAGCAGTTTCTCCTGCCTCTGCCGCGCCAGGGGTGTGGTGCAGGCTCCCGCTCGTATGGGTGGGAGCCTGCTCGCTTTCAGCGCGCAGTACGGTGAGCATTACCGCGCAGGCGGCTGTCGCCTGCCCCGGTGACGCGGGATTTTGACACATGGTGACGTTCATGATACGATATATAAAATTGTAGCGAAGGAAAGGAAACGCCGGCGATACAGCGCGGATGGGTGCCCCGACGAACCATGCTTTTTCGTCGGGGTATCGTTTGTAGTAAAGGGCCGGCGCAGATGTATGGAGAAGCAGTACATATGGCATTAGAGGAACTGCGCATTATCCCGCTGGGGGGACTGGGCGAGATCGGCAAGAACATGATGGTGCTGGAGTACGGCGAGGATATCCTCGTCATTGACGCCGGCATCATGTTCCCTGAGAACGACATGCTGGGCATTGACCTGGTCATCCCCGATTACGGCTATCTGATGGACAAACTGCACCGCGTGCGCGCCATCGTGGTGACCCACGGCCACGAGGACCATATCGGAGCGCTGCCCTTTTTCCTCCAGCATGTGCAGGCGCCGATCTATGCCACGCGCCTGACAATCGGCTTTATCGAGAGCAAGGTGCGGGCGCGCGACCGCGCCGGCGTGCCGCTGAACATCGTCCGCCCCGGGGAACGGGTGACCATTGGGCCTTTCACGGTGGAGTTTTTCCGCGTGAACCACAGCATCCCGGACGGCGTCGGCCTGGCGATATACACGCCGGTGGGATTGGTGGTGCATTCGGGCGATTTCAAGATCGATTACACGCCGGTGATCGACGAGCCGGCGGACCTGGCGCGCCTGGCGACCTTCGCCAACGAGGGGGTGCTGGTACTGCTGTCCGACTCCACCAACTCCGAATCGCCGGGCTTCACGCCGTCGGAGCGGGCGGTCCAGCCGGCGTTCGAGGAAATCTTCTCCAATGCCCAGGGCCGGGTGATCGTGGCGACCTTTGCCTCCCATCTGCCGCGCATCCAGCAGGTCATCTGGGCGGCCGCCCGCCACAACCGCAAGCTGGCCATCACCGGCCGGACGATGGAAGAGATGGTGGAGATCGCTCGCGACCTGGGCTATCTGGAGGTCCCGGAGAAGCTCCTGGTTTCCATCAACCATGCCCAGAACCTGCCGCCGGAAAAGGTGGCCATCCTGGCGACGGGGACCCAGGGAGAACCGACCGCCGTGCTGGCGCGCATCGCCCGCGGCCTGCACAAGCAGATTCAGGTGGGGCCGGGGGATACCGTGGTCATCTCCGCCCATCCCATCCCGGGCAACGACGAAGAGGTGAACGAGGTCATCAACCGCCTGTTCCAGCGCGGGGCGAATGTCATTTACGACCGCATCGCCCAGGTGCATGTCTCTGGGCACGCCAGCCAGGAGGAGCAGAAGCTGTTACTGCGCCTGGTACAGCCGCGCTATTTTGTGCCCATTCACGGCGAACTGCGGCAGTTGCATCATCACGGGGTGCTGGCGCGCCAGTTGGGCATCCCGCAGGAGCGCGTCTTCGTGGTGGAGAACGGCTATGTCCTGCACTTCACCCCGGAGGGTGGGAGGATCGGCGAGCGCGTGCCGGGCGGATACGTGTTTGTGGATGGGAGCGGCGTGGGGGATGTGGGGCCGGCGGTCCTGCGGGATCGCGAGCTGTTGTCCCAGGACGGTTTCGTGGCGGTCGGGATGGCCGTGGATGCACGCACCGGCCGCCTGCTGGACGTGCCCGAGATCGTGTCGCGCGGCTTTGTCTACATGCGCGATGCGGAAAACCTGATTAATGAGATGATCGAACTGGTCATCGAGACAGTGGAGCAACAGCCCCATTACGCCGGCAAGCAGGCCCTGGGCGATCTGGTGCGCACCACACTGCAAAAGATGATCTATGACCGCATCCGCCGCCGGCCGATGATCGTGCCGCTCATCTCCGAGGTCTCCGCCGGCGGACGGTGATGCGCCGCCAGGCCGATCTCGTCCCAACCGCCGCATCAAGCCGTTCCACGCGGCAGGTTTCACCCTTGGGATCGGCGATCCATCCCATCGGATCCATCGCCGGGTATTCTCGGGACGCTCCCCCAGCCCAGCAGGTCACAGTATTTCAGCGGCAGAGCGCTTTGGAACCTGATATCGCTCCTGGGACTCCATAACAAATAAGCTCAATTGGCGAACGGTCTCGGGAACGGGCTCCTCCGCCAATTTCATTTCAAGGCCCGGGCCGGCTTCGACTGTGGTAACCAGTTCCTCTAGCTCTGCCAAGGCCTCTGACAGGGACACGACCCCTTCGAACCCTTCCCCAGCGGCTACCCGGGTATACCATTCGATCCCCTTCGCCATCACGATGGTGAAAATATCCACCGGATTAACGGGCATCCCGGAGGCGAGGGTGCGCTGTGTCCAAGTCACGGCATCCTGCATGATCTGCTCTTTGACCGCCGGCCAATGGCTGCGCGGCATGGGGCTGGGTTGCTTGCGGCACACCAGCACACTGTCATAACGAATGTTGCCGGAACTGCTGTGAAAGCCGCTTCGGCCCTCGGAACGCACAATCGGGGAGGCGGAAATATAAAAGCCGGCATCCAGCAACAGCTTTGCCATTCCCTCCCACGCCCAACGCTGATTATGATGGAAGGTGAAAACCATCAGCCCATCGTCTTTCAGCACCCGATGACACTCCGCAAAGACCCGGCGGAGTCCCTCGGCAAAAAGCTCGGCCGTTTTTCCTGATTTTTGATTCTGGACAATCTCCTCAGGTCGCTGTGATAGTTCTGCCTCAAACCAGGGATACAGGTCCTGAAGCCCCAGCCGGAGCCATACGTAAAAGAAATCTGCCAGCTCGGAATACTGCACATTATCGAAATACGGAGGGTCTGTGATCACCGCGTCCACGGAACCATCCGGGATAAAAGACAGGTCCTCGGAACTTTGACAGCGGAGATAGGCGCCATTCTGCTGGTGAAGCAGTTCATCTACACTGGAGGTCAGCATGCCGGCGATCTGCTCATTCTTCGGAAACAGCACGCGGCGTCGGCCATGCGCATCCACCAACCGCTCATATGGCCGCTGACAGTAGGCTTTGCCTTTACGCAGCTTTTCCACACACCGCGTAAATGACCCGCGGCCGTAGCGGGTACCCCATACGTTGTTCTCGGCCGGCCGCTCGATAGGATGATAGGCATGCAGTCCAAAAAACGGGGATACTTTATGCCAATCAATCTCATACTTACAGAACATGTTATTGGTTCCCAGACAATCCGAAAAGGCCAGGAGCAGGAATTCTCGTATGTTCTGGTCCGAAATCTTTAAGATATGCTCCAACAGCAGGGAGAGGGAGAGCAACTGCCGTTCGTTGAACATATGCCAGAAATGGGTATAACCGTGATTCACGGGGCGGGGGTCGCTTCGGCCAGCGGTGGGGATGGCCTGGCTGGGAATCCGCAATGCATCGCGCCGGCGCGCAAACTCCTCCCTGGCGCGCTCCCACAGGGCGAGATCTCCCTCATCCACCCGCTTAAAAAACCTGCCGCAATCCTGGCAATACCCTTCCAGTGCATGTAGCTGCATATCCAGCGCATGCCCGAGAGTGGAGACCACATCCACGATCCGGTGATCCGTCCCGCACGTCGGACAGCGAAATACTCCCCGACCGGAAACCCCTTCACGAGGATCGAACACATAGCCACATTCGGGGCACATGGTCTCACCGCGGTAGCCCGGCGTCTCAAAGACCCACAGGCAGCGCGGACATACAACTACATGCTGATGGTCTCTGCGCGAGAGCTCATAATTAGGGAAAAGCCGGACGAGGTTCCCACACGCTGAACAGGGGGCCACCTTCACCCAAAAATAGTACATGACATCCGCCTCATGGCCTTGAGGACAGGTTGTCCGGTAGTATTGGCGGATGTGGTTTCCAACCGTCTCTTCCAATTCCGCCACTGCGGCATCCAAGGCTTGGAGGTCTATTGGCTCAATCTCCTTCTTCGTCACAAACCACGCCACAGGATTGATATCCACCCCGATCACGCGAGCCCCTAATCGCAGCGCCTCGACCAGGGTAGTGCCACCTCCCATAAATGGGTCGAGGATCAGCTTCCCTTGGAGATTGTACCCCTGGCAAAACTTTCCCCAAACGGACTCCGCCGGCTCCCCATCCTCGCCAAACGCGGCCAGGATGATCATCCGAAACACGCTTCCCAGCCGGCGGGCCCACCATTTATGCATGGCGTAGACGGGCTTCTTGGAGTTTCCTTCCGCCAGCGCAACGCGATTCAGTTTCTCCACGGGAAAATCATGCTCGATATAACTCATCGCATCCCTCACGAGTTCCGCACCAACAAATTCTCCCACATTCCCTCGCCGGCTTCGCCGTATAGCTGTACAAACTCCTGAGCCAGTTCCTCGATCTTGGCCTCCAGAACCTCCGAAAGGCTTTGCCCCTGTTCATCGCGGAATGAGTCCCCCACTTCAGCGGCGATCCGATAGACCTCGTGGATGCAGTCCGGATCGTCAGAGATAAATTCCCAGAACTCGCGGCCGGCCAGCCACTCGATCCCTCCTTCCGCTTCCACATATTGGCGAACAATACCGCTCACTTGCTGTTTGTTACCGTAGCACATACCAAACAAGGGGGTAGAACCCCGGTTCCGCCGCTGTGCGGAGCGAAGCAATTGCGCAATGCGTACCCCCCCAGGTCTTTCGGGATCGTGTTCGGCCCGCTCTTCACCTGGATATAGTAGCGCAAACCGCCCTTTGATTTGAGGATGTCCGCGCCCTCCACCCCGGTCCCTTCCGAAAACACCTTCGCCGCTTCCTGCAAGGCAAGCCCGAAGGAGGTCACCAGACCGCGCTCCAGCCGCTGATTCACCAACCAGCGAACGATCGCTCGGGCATCTGACCAGCCCATTTCTCTGGCAAGGATGCGAATCAGGAAAGGGTTAATATGTAGCTCATCAATTTGGAGCCGGCGGATGGTCTGCACCCGACTGCGCAAAAAACGCTGAAATACTTCACGAATGGCCTGCTCCTTGGCGGGACTGAGTGCCATGGACGATTCCTCCTCCGGGCTCTGCAAACGATTATAACATATGTTCTACTGTATTTCAACAATGGTCATGTTTCCGTACAGGACGCCGCGTACGGCAGGGCAACCATCTCCACCTGCCGGGCGTAGAGCTGGCTGTACAGGCCGGCGCGCTGCATCAGTGTCTCATGCCGGCCCATCTCCACCACCCTGCCTCCCTCCAGCACGATGATCTTGTCCGCGCTGCGTATCGTGGAAAGCCGATGCGCGATGACGATAGCGGTGCGTCCTTTGAGCACCTCCGTCAGCGCCCGCTGAATCCAGTATTCCGCCTCCGCATCTACGGAGGAAGTCGCCTCGTCCAGGATAAGCACGCGGGGGTTCGCCAGGATGGCGCGCGCCAGCGCCAGACGCTGTTTCTGCCCGCCGGACAGCCGTATCCCGCGCTCGCCGATCTCCGTGTCATAGCCCTGCGGGAAGGCCATGATGAAGTCATGGGCATAGGCGGCTTTGGCGGCGGCGATCATCTCCTCTTCGGTGGCCTCCGGCCGGCCGTAGAGCAGGTTCTCGCGAATGGTGCCGGAGAAGAGGAAGGTGTCCTGGAGCACGGTCACCACATGCCGGCGCAGGGAACGCAGGCGAATCTGCCGCACGTCCACGCCATCCAACAGCACACGACCCTCCGTCGGGTCGTAAAAACGGGCCACCAGGTTGGCGATGCTGGTCTTGCCGGCGCCGCTGGGGCCCACCAGCGCGACCGTCTCCCCAGGTTCCACGCGGAAGCTGACATCGTGCAGGGCCTCAATGCCCGAGGGGTAGACGAAGGAGACATGCTCGAAGGTGATGGCGCCCTGCACCGATTCCACGTCCTGCGCATCGGGCAGGTCCACGATCTCCGGCTGGCTGTCCAGCAGTTCGTAGATGCGTTCGCCGGCGGCCAGCGCCTCCTGAATGGCATTGTCCATCTCCGTCAGCCGGTTGATAGGCTCCAGAAACATGGCCGAATAGCTGACGAAGGCCACCAGGGTGCCGACGCTCAGCTCCCCCTGGATCACCATCCAGGCGCCCACGCCCAGCACCAGGGCCGCGCCGGCGCTGGAGAGGAAGCGCACGCCGGGAAACACCGTGGACCAGCGCAGGATAGCGCGCACGGTATCCTGGAAATAAGCGCGGCAGACGGTCAGGAAGTCCTGGAACTCGCGCGGCTCCTGGCCATAGGCTTGGATGACGCGCATGCCGGCGAGGTTCTCCTCCAGCTCGGCGTTGATCATGCCCATATCCTTGCGGATCTGGCGGAAGGTCGGGCGGATGACCTTGTTGAACCAGCGCAGGATGATGGCCACCAGCGGCACCGGCAGCAACGCCCACAGCGCCAGGCGCCACTCCATGCTGAACAGCAGGATGATGATGCCGATGAGCCGCAGGGAGTCCACGATGATGAACTCCGTGGTATGGGTGACCAGCATTTCCAGGGAGCGCACATCGTTGGTCACGCGCGACATGAGATCGCCGGTCTGCCGCGATTCGAAGAACGACAGGGACAGGCGCTGGAGGTGTTCGTAGAGGCGCGTGCGGAGATCGAAAATGAAGCGCTGGCCCAGCACATGCCGCAGGTAGCTGTCAGCGCTGTCCACCAGGCTGTTGAGCAGATAGATGCCGATGAGGCCGGCGATGAGCAGGATGATATAATGCAGGTCCTTGCGCTGTAGGGCGTCGTCAATGATGCGGCGTTGGAATTGGGGCGGCAACAGGGGGACGCCGGCGTTCAGCGCCGTCAGGAATATGGCCGCGGCCAACTGCCAGCGATAGGGTTTCAGTTCGCGGATAAGTCGTTTCAGCATCAGTGTGTTCCCGCCTCCCGAGGCCATTATAGCGCGAAGGGCGCCGGCAACAAACAGCGGGGGCCATAGCCCCCGCTGTCCTGTCGTGTCAGGCCGGCCTGCTCATTTCATGAGCAGTGGCAGGTAGATCCTGCCCGCCGGCGGTGTGGGAGTTGGTGTCTCGCCAGGAGCCAGGGCCTCCAGCGCGATAGCCCATTCCACCTCCGTGACAATGGGACCGCCGCGGTAATCGCCGCGATACATCTCCAGGTCCCACGGGAAGTTGAGGCCGGCGAAGTTGCGGATCTCTTCCAGCGTCGGGATATATCCCTCCGGCCCCCACCGGCCGCCCGGGCTGTAAGTGGGCATCACCGGGTAGGCGTCATGGGAGACGTACCAGGCGTCGTTGTGCAGTGTGGTGGTGATGGGCACATAGAGCTGATGCGGCCAGTGCGGCGGCAGGACGCGTCCGGCATAGCCGGCTTCCGCATGGTCCCGGTACGGGTCGCTGAAGGCGATCACGCCGTTCTGGGCATCGGCGCCCACCGCCGTGACGTAATGGCCGCCGATGCGCCGCCAGCGCCCATCCTGCATCTCCCAGTATCCCAGCAACAGCACCACCGTGTTACAGCGCGTGATGCGCTCGGAGACCCATTCGAAGGCCGGCTGGCGCTCAGCGATGATGCGGTAGTGCTCCCACAGCCCCTTGCTCCGGATGTACGACTCGAGGCCGGCCAGCGTGTCGCTGATGGTGGTGCCGGCCTTGATCGCGGCGCTCCGCCGGCCGTCGGTATCCATTTCCTGCGCCAGATGCTCGATGAGCGGGCTGACATTCAGCGGATCATGGTCGTCCCAGCGCCCGTAGGCCTGCACCAGCGGGTAGGTGTCCCGGATGGTCGGCGGCATGACGTAATCCTGTTCGAACTTGGAATCATGCCACCACAGGGCGTTGGCGACCGCCGCCGGCGCATCCAGGCTCCACTGCCCGGTGCGCGGGTTCTGCCAGGCGTTCTGCCGCTGATCAAAGTCCGGCACGCCGCTGAGGGCATAATCCGGATAGCCCTCGCCCTTGTAGTGCAGGGTCGGGCAGGTGTTCGCCGGCGGCATCGGTTCCGGCGGCTCCGGCGTCTCGACCGGCGCCACCACGATGGCGTACTCGATCTTCGTATAGATGTCGCCGCCGGCATAATCGCCCTGATACGCGGCGTAGCGCGCCGGCACGTTGGCGCCGGCGAAGTTGGCCACTTCGTCCCAGCTCTGCACATAGCCCTGCGGTTCCCATCCGCCGGCGATGGCCAGGGCGCTCACCGTCACCGTGTAGATGTCATGGGAGACGAAGGCCGGCAGGTTGTGCAGGGTGAAGACCTGGTCGCCCTCGTGCGGATGCACCGGCGGCGGCAGTACCTGGCCGGGGGCGCCGGCCTCGCCGCGGTCAAACCACGGGTCGCTGAAGGCGATGTAGTAATTCGTGGGATCGACGCCCGGCACCGTCACGTAATGCCCGCCCAGGCGCACCGGCCGGCCGTTCTGCTTCTCCCAGAAGCCCAGCAGCAGGATCACATCGTGGCAGGCCCGCACCTCCTCGCTGACCAGGGAGAAGGAGGGGGTCTCGGTGACGGTAATGATATAGCTGGAGCGCAGGCCCTTATCCACCAGGTACTGCTTGATGGCCTCCACCGTGTCGCTGATGGTGGCGCCGCGATGCAACACGCCCGTCCGCTGGCCGTCAATATCCATGCGGTAGGCCAGGTCCTCGATCAACTGGTAGGAGGAATCGGGCGAATCCGGCGCGTTCACGTTGCGCGGGTCATGGTCATCCCACGGACCGTAGCTCTGCACCAGCGGATAGGTGTCGGTGATGAACGGCGGCGAATAGGGACTGCGCTCAAAGCGCGCGTCGAACCACCAGAAGGAGTTGGCCACGGCGGCCGCCGCGTCATAGGTCCACTGGCCGGTCTGCGGATGCCGCCATTCGCCCTGACGCTGGTCGAAGTCCGGCACCCCATTGGGCGCGTAGTCGCGGTATCCGCCGCGCTTCCAGTACATGGACGGGCCGATGGGGCACTGCCATGGTGTGCCGGTGACGGTCGGGGTAGGCGTTGGGGTCGGCGTCGCCGGCGCCGGCGTGGCCGTGGGAGTCGGCGTATGCGCCGGCGTTGGCGTCCGGGTGGGCGTCGGGCTCGGCGTCACCACCGACGTCGGCGTGGATGTGCGGGTGGGGGTCGGCGTCGGCGTGCGCGTGGCCGTCGGCGTGGCTGTCGGCGGCGCCTGGAGGATGGTGGTGTCCTCATAGGTACTCGCCGGCGGCGCGTTGTCGGCGCTGGTCACCACCTCGTTGCGGATCACCGTGCCGCCAGGAATGGTGGTCACAGGATGCAGGTAAAGCTGGATGGTGCGGCTGGCGCCAGCAGGGATGTCCCCCAGGTTCCACACCAGCGTGCGCAGGCCGTCCCAGAAGATGGGCGCCGGCACCGCATTGCCCGGGAAGTACAGCGTCTGCGCCGGGATGGTATCCGTCACCAGCACATTGCGCAGGGTCAGGCCTCCCTCGTTGGTGACCACAATGGTGTAATGCAGGAGGTTGCCGGCCGGAATGGGATCCTTCTCATCGTACTTGGCGATGGCCAGGGCCGTGCGGTAGCCGAAATCGGCGTTCCGGTAATGCTCGTTGGGGCCCAGGCTGACCCGATGGGGATCCGTGCCGGCCGTCAATACCGCCGCCCACGGCAGTGTCGAGTCGTCCACCCGCACCTCATAGTTCCCCACCGGCAGGCTGTCGAACAGGTAGCGGCCGGCGCTGTCGGTGAAGCGCTCGCCCAGATAGGTCTCGTAGGTGCCGTCGCCGTCGCGATCCCACCACAGTTCCAGCCGCACGCCGGCCAGCGGCTCCTCTCCCGGGTTATACACACCGTCGCCGTTGGCGTCATGCCACACGAAATCGCCGATGCTCCCCACCGCCACCAAGGTGTCGGTCGGATCCATGGGTTCATCTGTGTCAGGATCGTCGGTGGGGATCTCGCCGGCCACGTCCGCCGTCACGCGGCCCTGGTTGGAGATATAGGCCACACCCGCCGGCCACGGCTCCACCAGACGCACGGAGAAGGTGACGGTCACCGTCTCGCCGGCGGCGATCTGATCCACCTGCACCGAGACCGAGGTGTCGCCCGCGGAATTGCCGCTCAGTACCGTCGAAGGCGCGGTGCTGGTGACCGCCACACTGCCCACCACCAGGGCGGTGTGGCTGTCCGGCGTGTCGGTGAAGCGCACATTGGTCGCCGGCGCCGTGCCCCGGTTGACGATGCGCACGGTATACCGCAGGGTATCGCCCGGGCTGACGAAGCCGTCGCCGTTGGCGTCCACCTGCAGGCTGTCCACTTTGGAGGCGTAGAGATACGGGACACGCACCTGCGCATCATCCTGGTCGTCCGGATCGGTATCCGCCGGCACGTGCGCGCTGTTGTCCGGCGGGATGGGTGCGCCGGTCTCATCCTGACCCGTAGCCTGGGCCACATTGATGCCCTCGCCGAAGCCCGGCTGATCCGGCGCAAGAGCCTGCAGGCGCAGGGTCAGGGACGCGCCGCCGGCCAGCGTAGCATCCAGCAGGTAGCTCAACGTGCGCTGATCCGCGCCCACAATGGGATCGGCGATGGGCGTCCCGTTCAGCCGGCTGCTGCCGGCGATGTACTGATAGCCGGCCGGCAGGGTATCGGTCACATGGACGTGCTGGGCCGGCCCGCTCCCCACGTTGGTGACCGTCACGGTGAAGGTCACCGGCGCGCCGGCGGCCACAATGGCCGGCTGGGCGCTCTTGTCCACCACCAGCGCCGGCATCTCCAGGGTCACCGGCACATTCGGCGCCAGCTCGACATGCGCCGATCCCTGGCCATCGGTCCAGCGCACGCCGGCGCGGTTCTGCTTCACATCCCTATCGCGATTCGCAGACGTGTCCGCCACGCGGGCCTGGAAGGTGATGACGATGGGCTGGCCCGGCGGCGGGTTCACCACAGTGCCGAAATTCCAGACCACCGTCACCGGTGCGGTGCCGTCGTTGGGCGAGGAGACCGACTCCGCCGGCGAGGTCGCCGGCCCGCTGATATGCCGGCTGGAGGGCAGGTACACCAGCCCGGCATCCAGCGTATCGGTCACCACCACATCCCGCACCGTGCCGGCCGGCAGGGTCACCGTGATGCGATACGGCACCATCTGCCCAATGGTATAGGTGACGTCCAGGCTGTCCAGCGCCTTGGCAATGGCAAGGACACCGGGCGTGCTGACCTGGGCATTATCGGTATCCGCCGTCCAGCCATCCTCCTGCGGGCTGTCCACATAGCGGCGCTCGTACGGCGTGCCGCCGGCCTGCGAGGTCCAGTCCACGTCGGCCACGTTGACGTAGATGGCATTGGGCTCCACATTGGTGGCCAGCGTGGCGGTGTACACATAGGTCTGCACGCCGCCCACGGGTATCTCGCTGACCAGCGTCCAGGTGATCACCCCGCCGGCGCCCGTGTGCGGCGAACCGGACAGCACGCTGTAGGTGGCCGGCGCAGGAGACGCGCTTCCACCGGTCGGCAGGACCTGTACGCCGGCCGGGATGCTGTCGGTCAGCGCCACATCATAGGCCGGCCAGTTCCCCACGTTCGTCACCGTCAGGGTATAGGTGATGACCTCGCCGGCGCGGCCGCTGACGGGGCTCACCCGCTTGTCCAGTTGCAGTAGGGGCTGACGGATGGACGCCGTCGGGATATTGGAGGTCAGGGAGCGGCTGGTGACGCCATCGCTCCAGGTCAACTGGAACTGATCCAGCGTCTGGTCGCCGGCGTTGGGCAGGAACCACAGCCAATCCACCCCATTATCCGCCAGTCCGGTGACCCGCGCGTCGATGCGCACCTCGAACACATACGGCGTTGTCGAACCGCTGTTGTCCACCGTGCCCAATGGGAAGGTGATATAGCGGCCGGAGCCCGTGTTCGCGCCGCCGGACGGCCCGCTGAAGGCCGCCGGCACCGCCGGCGTCCCGGAGATATCCACGATCCGCCGCGTGTCCGTGATAAAGTCCACCCCGTTGGTCCACTGCGTGTCGGTAATGACGGGGGAGTAGAGCACCAGGCCGGCCGGCACCGTCACCCGCAGGGACTCCGTGATGACATCCCCCACCGTTACCGGCGAAGGGGCGAGGAGTTTCCCCACCGCCGGCACCGCCGTGGAGACCGTGGTCCCATCGGTCAACGGACCGTAGCGGCGTTCGCCCGGCACCTCGCCGGCCAGCGACGAATAGGTCGCCGTCACCAGGTTGCTCAGGCTGACCCCCGCGCCGGCCCCGCTGATGCGGGCCGTATAGGTCAGCACACGCGGGTTGTCCGGCGGCGCCGGCAGGGTATTGGTGATGGCCGGGATGCTCCACACAATGGTGCGGCCGCCGTTCTGCAGGCTTCCGCCGGCATAGACCTGGGTCACGCTGATGCCGGCCGGCACACTGTCAGTCACCAGCACATCGTAGGCCGGGCTGGAGCCAGTGTTGGTCAGGGTGATGGTGTAGGTCAGCACCGCCGAGCC
>Ga0123519_10005519_pt1 | contig 20149 bp, 17 predicted proteins | sample YelNatPaOPRAMG02_FD_87396 | JGI IMG/M metagenome (GOLD analysis project Ga0123519, IMG submission 87396) | Hot spring microbial communities from Yellowstone National Park - Yellowstone National Park OP-RAMG-02 (version 2) | ecosystem: Environmental > Aquatic > Thermal springs > Hot (42-90C) ...
CACTTTTTCATCTGCTACCAGAGGCAAAATATATTCCATGGACGGAGAGTTATTAGCAGAAAATAAAAGCTCTTTTTATGTAGCACTACTGCCTGGAGAGTTAAATAAATTAGAACAAATTCTACCTGAATTGGGGGCACTTTTAAACATCTCTCCACAAAGAATCCGCAATAAACTTAACAATTCCACTTATTCTCTATATACCCCGGTCAAAATAAAAGATAGGCTTACTTTTGAAGAATTTGCCCAAATTGTAGAAAAATTTTCCAATTATGAAGGTGTTGAGGTAGGAGTAGAACCACTTAGATATTATCCAAAAGGAGAAATTTTTGCTCATACAGTAGGTTATGTAGGAGCTATTTCGGAAGAAGAATATTCTGTATGGGAAGCTAAAGGATATATGCCCTGGGAAATTATAGGAAAAGACGGTATAGAATATAGTTACGAAGGTTACCTTCATGGAAAGAAAGGAGTAAAAGAATTTGAGGTAGATGCAACTGGATATATGGTAAAACTACTACAAAGCCGCGACCCGATTCCAGGAGATTCTATTTACCTCACCTTGGAGCCCTCTTTACAAGAAACTGCCTATAAATATTTAAGCCAGACTATTCAAGAACTAGACCCAATGGGTAACGAGAGAACCAGTGGTACAGTTATTATGTTAGATATTCAAAGTGGAGCTATAAAAGTGATGGTGAACTATCCTTCCTTTGACCCAAATTTATTTATCAAAGGAGTATCAAAAAAAGAATATCAAAAACTAATTGAAGACCCAAGAAAGCCTTTATTTAACCGTGCAATAGCAGGACTTTATCCTCCTGCATCTACATTTAAATTAGTTACAGGAATAGGAGCACTAGAAGAGCAGTTAATTTCTCCTTATGAAGATCAATTCTATTGCCCTGGTTATTTCAAGATAGGCAATCAAGAATTCCTTTGCTGGCAAAAATATGGACATAATTATTTAAATTTTAATGAAGCTTTAGCACAATCCTGTGATGTTGTATTTTATCAATTAGGTTATAGGCTAGGTTGGATGAAATTAAAGTATTATGCCGAAAAAATGGGATTGGGAAGAATTACAGGAATCGACCTGCCAGGAGAGTCTCCTGGTCTTATACCTGATGAAAAATGGAAAATTAAAAATCTCAAGGAGCCCTGGTACCCAGGGGATACCGTAAATATTAGTATAGGGCAAGGCTTTTTAGAAGTAACTCCACTTCAAGCATCAATTCTTGTAACTGCAGTAGCAAATGGCGGATATCTGGTTAAACCATATCTGGTTCAAGAGATACATTCAAGTGATGGGAAGATTATTTATTCTCATCAACCAGTCGAAAGAAATACAGGAATTTCACCTCAAACTTTAGAAATAATTAGAGAAGGAATGTTAACTGCTGTGGAAAAAGGAACAGCTCAAAGAGCAAAATCGATTGATATAAAAGTAGCAGGTAAAACAGGAACGGTAGAGAATAGCCCAAGTGCTGAGAATCCATACGGGAGGAATCATACATGGTTTGTAGGCTTTGCTCCTTACGAAAATCCACAGATAGTAATATGTGTATTTCTTGAAAAATCCGGTGGGCACGGAGGGGATGTAGCTACTCCTCTGGCTGGAGAAATTTTAAAAGCCTGGCTAGCGGAAAGTAAAAAATGAACAAAGAAATTGATTACACATTAATTGTTGTTACTTTAATTCTATGTATAGTGGGGCTTACTGTTATCTATAGTGCTACCTTTACAGATAAAGAACAGACTCGTTTTATTTATCAATGTGTATTCATTGGTATAGGATGGATTTTGCTAATTCTAGTATCTATGTTAGATTATCATTGGTGGGGAAAGTTTGCAAGACATATTTATCTAATAATTATAGTAACATTACTATTAGTACTACTTATAGGAGAGGTTATTAGGGGTTCACAACGGTGGTTATCAGCTGGACCGATTTCTATTCAACCTTCCGAATTTACAAAACTTATGTTAATTATTACCATAGCAAGCTTTTTAACAAAATATAAAGGTAAGATAAACAGCACTATAAATCTAATTAAACTTGGGCTACATATTAGTATCCCTGTAATACTGGTCATGCTCCAGCCTGATTTAGGCACTTCTATAATACTAAGCGCTTTAGGTATTGGACTAGCATATGCAGGCGGGGTAAAACCTGTTTATCTGGGTATAGCTACCTTTTTGGGAATAGTATCTGGTTATTTAAAATTAGCTCCTTATCAAAAAACCCGCTTATTAATTTTTCTTAATCCATATAATGACCCTACAGGAGATGGATGGAATATTATTCAATCAGAAATAGCTATAGGCTCTGGCCAACTGAAAGGGAAAAGCTGGTTAGCAGGAACTCAAAGTCATCTTAACTTTTTACCAGAAAAAACTACAGATTTTATCTTTGCTGTTTTTGCTGAAGAGTGGGGGTTTATAGGCACATTTATATTGATAACACTTTATTTTATTTTAATCTGGAAAGCATTTACTATAGCTTCTCGCTGTAAATCTGCACTGGGAGGGTTGCTATCTTATGGGATTGGTCTACTTTTTTTCTTACATGTATTAATCAATATCGGTATGACTAGTGGTATAATGCCAGTAACTGGAATTACACTGCCCTTTATAAGTTATGGAGGAAGTTCATTAATCACAAATCTGGTAGCAATAGGAATTCTTTTAAATATATATAAACAAGAAAGTAAATCTACTTTTTATGATGAACTATCAGGAGAAATTACTTAATTTATTGAAGACTCATAATATAAGCAAGCCATCTCGTTATATAGGTGGCGAGTTAGGTAATATAATAAAAGCCTACTCAACGAAAATGGTCCGTATTGCACTGGTATTTCCAGATATCTATGAGATAGGCTTCTCTAATATAGGTCTAAAAATCTTATATTATCTTATAAATTCCTTCCCTCAATTTATTGCTGAAAGAGCTTATGTTCCGTGGATAGATGCGGAGGTAGCTTTCAAGAAAAATAATCTACCTCTACTTTCCTATGATACATATACTCCTCTTAAGGAATTTGATGTAATAGGTTTTTCTCTCCAGTATGAACTTAGTTATACCAACATACTTACTGCAATGTACCTAGCAGGTATTCCTTTTTGGCAAAAGGAGCGAGATGCAAGGTATCCTATAATAATAGCTGGGGGCGGGGGAGCTTTTCAACCAGAACCGATTGCTCCTTTTATGGATTTATTTGTAATAGGTGAAGGTGAGGAAGTAATTATAGAACTGCTTACAAAAATTAAAGAGTGGAAAGAAAATAAATCTACCAGCAGACAGGAGTTGCTTAAAGAGTTAGCTAAAATACAGGGGATTTATGTGCCTTCTTTATACAGAAGTCACTTTAACACATCAGGGGAGTTTATTGGAAAAGAGCCCCTAGAAAATGATATACCTGCACAAATAAATAAAAGAGTTATAAAAGATTTCGATTCTACCTTTTCCCCCGAGCAGGCACTTGTGCCTTTACGGGAAGTAGTTCATAACAGAATTTCTGTTGAAATATTTAGAGGATGCACACGAGGCTGCAGATTCTGCCAGGCAGGGTATATATATAGACCAGTAAGAGAGCGTAAAGTAAGTACCTGTTTAGCACTGATAGATAAATTAATATTAAGCAGTGGCTATAGTGAAGTTTCTCTTTCTTCTTTGAGCTCCAGTGATTATTCTGCTATTGAAGTTCTACTTAAAAGTTTAATAAAACTTTATCGTTCACAATATATATCTTTTTCCCTACCTTCATTACGGGTAGATACCTTTGTAAGGTCTTTAGGAGAAGAGATAAAACAAGTTAGAAAAACTGGCATTACATTAGTTCCAGAAGCGGGAAGCGAAAGATTGCGGAAAGTAATTAATAAAAATATTACTGACGAAGATATATTTAACTCTCTAACTAATATAGGAGAACTTGGCTGGAAAAAAGTAAAACTATATTTTATGCTAGGGCTACCTACTGAAGAGCTAGAAGATATCTATCAATTGGTTGACCTATTAAAAAAAGTTATAAAAAAAGGTAAGAAAGCAGGAATTAAAGATTTTCGGGTTTCTATCTCAACATTTATTCCTAAGCCTCATACTCCCTTTCAATGGGAAGCACTTATGGAAGAAAAAGATATAATGTTGCGGAGAGATTACATTAACAAAGCTTTATCTAACTATTCAAATTTGCATATGGAATTTCATCCATATCATCAAAGCTGGCTAGAAACTATAATGACACGAGGAGATGAACGTTTAGCTGAAGTAATAGAAAGGTGCTGGCAGATGGGTGCAAGATTTGATAGCTGGAAAGATCGTTCTAACTTTACGCTCTGGGATAAAGCTTTTTTAGAAAAAAAAATTGAGCCAGCAGTTTATCTAAAAAACTACCCTACAGAAGCCAGTTTACCCTGGGACCATATAAATAGTGGAGTAACTAAAGAGTTTCTCCTTAAAGAAAGGGAGAAAGCTTTTAAGTGCTTAGCCACCTATGATTGCCGAACTGGTAAGTGTAATAGGTGTGGTGTATGCGAGGAATATTCTGTTAGACCTTTGCTTTATCCTCAACCAGAAATTGTAATTAAACGAAAAGAAAGTTTTATATCTAATAATAAAGTAGTAGAGAGGATAAGAGTTAGATACAGAAAGCAAGGAGAAATGGTATTTATATCTCATCTGGAATTAATGGAGCTTTTTAAGCGTGCAATTCGACGTGCCGCTATTCCTATTAGTTTTACAGAAGGTTTTTCTCCCCATCCCCGCATCTCCCCTGCTGTGCCCTTAGCTACAGGGATGAAAGGTGAGGAAGAGTGGATGGACCTATATCTGTGCAGGAAATTAGGACCGTTTGAACTTGTCCATAAACTTCAATCGAAGCTTTTCTCATCAATAGAAATTACCGGTGCCTGGCGTATACCAATAAAATCTGAATCACTTATGAGTATTATCACATTGGCTTACTATAGAGCTACAGGAGTTTTACAAGCAAAAATAGATGATGTAGAAGAACTAAAAGGATTTCTAAAAGATTTGATGAAAAGAAGTGAAATAAAATATTTTAAGGAAATGTATCCTAAAGAAGATTGGATAGATTTAAAAAATTATATCCGTAAATTTTCTCTAGTTTCTTTAAAAGACGACCTGCTTACTATACGCTGTATGGTAGAAATAAAAGCTGGCACACCCAAACTTCAAAAAATACTGGAAAGCATATTTGGTAAAGATTTTATATTTAAAGAACTGACAAGAGAGAAACTTTTAATAGAAAAAGATGGTATGCTTTTAAACCCTGCAGGAGAGTTAGTAAAAATAAATGAGTAAAGAGATATTAGTTAATGTAGAAGAAGAAGAACATAGAGTAGCAATCCTAGAAGATGGAGAACTTGTGGAAATAAAAATTGCAAGAGAAGAGCGACTTGTAGGAAGTATATACAAAGGAAGAATAACCAATATACTTTCCGGGATGCAAGCAGCTTTTGTAAATATTGGATTGGATAAAAATGCTTTTCTATGCTTTGAAGATGCAATAAAAATAGTAAGTCAGGATGAAGAAGAAGATTTAGAAGAGTTAAAGCATTTTAATATAAAAGATATATTACACGAACAACAGGAGCTTTTAGTTCAGATAATTAAAGCTCCAATTGGTAAGAAAGGGGCAAGAGTTTCTACTCAGATTACTTTACCTGGAAGGTATTTAGTGCTTTTACCCGGTGCTGATTATATTGGAGTTTCTCGTAGAATAGAAAACGAAAACGAAAGAGAAAGACTAAGAGAATTGATAACTAAATTAAAACCAGAAAGTTTTGGAATTATAGTGCGAACAGTAGCAGAAGGTAAAGGTGAGAAAGAATTTAGCAAAGACCTAAACTTTCTTCTTGGCCTCTGGCAGGATATTAAAATGAAGGCTCAATCAGTTTCTTCTCCTGCAGTTATTTATCAGGAGATGAGTTTAATTTATAGAACTATTCGAGACGATTTTACACCAGAAGTAGAAAAACTAATAATAGACTCCAGGAAAGAATATGAAAAAGCTCTTGAGTTAGTAAAAGCTATCTCTCCTTCTTTAATAGACCGTGTTAAATATTATAAAAGCAACTATCCTTTATTTGAATTCTATGGAATAGAGAAAAAAATTGAAAATGCCCTAAAATCTAAGGTTTGGCTTGAAAATGGAGGGTATATTATAATTAATCCTACAGAAGCTCTTACTGTTATAGATGTAAATACCGGTAGCTTTGTTGGAGGAGAAAATTTAGAAGAAACAATTTTTTATACTAATTTAGAAGCTGCTAAAGTAATAGCTAGAGAAGTGCGATTGCGGGATATAAGTGGAATAATTATTATTGATTTTATAGATATGGAGTTAGCTCATCATAGAAGAGAAGTAATAAAAACACTTGAAGAAGCTGTAAAAAAAGATAGAGTAAAAACTGTAGTACTAGGAATGACACAACTGGGACTGGTAGAAATGACAAGAAAAAGAATCTGTGATAATATAAGTCAGATTCTACAGGAAAATTGTCCTTATTGTGGAGGGGAAGGGGTGGTAGCATCTCCTCGCACAATTGCTTTTAAATTGTTAAGAGAGTTACGTGGTAAAATGGTTAATAATAAAACAGATGCAGTTCTCATAGAAGCACATCCTATCGTAACTAATATTATACTTGGTTGGGAAGGTGAAAAAATCTTACAGTTAGAACATGAATTTAATAAGACAATATTTATTTCTGTAAATAGCCGCTTCCATATAAGTAAATACAAGTTTCATTTTACTCCTAAAAACAAACTGTTTAATATTTATCCACCTTTTAAAGAAAAAGAAGTTTTAACTGTTGAAATTAAAGATGCAAGTTATGCTAACTTTCAGAATGGCATCTCCTGGGAAGGAGGAAAAATTTTAGAAATAAGAAGGGCAGGTAATTTAATAGGGAAAAAGGTCAAGGTGCAAGTTATAAAAGCATATACTTTTATGGGGATAGCTAATTTGCAGTAGCGATGAAGAATTAGAACTAAATTCTCTTTTTCAATGATAACATTTATAAACTAACTCTTGACATAAAACAAGTTTTAATGTATATTAAATCTAATTTGTATATTGGAGGTTGAGTAGTATGTATGCCATTATTGAAACTGGAGGCAAACAATATAAAGTAGAAGTGGGAAGCTTTATCGAAATAGAAAAACTTCCTGGTGAGGCTGGTTTAGAAGTTTTGTTTGACAAAGTTTTATTAATTAATAAGGGGGAGGAAATATTAGTTGGAACTCCTTATATAAAGAATGCTACGGTGTCAGGGAAAATAGTAAAACAGTTTAAAGGTAAAAAGATAAGAATCTTTAAATATACCCCTAAAGAAAGATACCGTAAGCGTCAGGGGCACAGGAAACAACTTAGTCGTGTTCGAATAGATGAAATTAAAGTCTCTTAAATGATAATTATAAAATTTTATCGTGATAATCAAGGCAAAATTTTAGCTTATGAAGGTAGTGGACATAGCAATTGCGGGAAGGAAGGAGAAGATATAGTCTGTGCAGGTATTTCTGCTATTTTACAGACTACTTTCCTTGGACTTAAAAATTATCTAAATATTCCCATAAAATATAAACAAAAGAAAGGAAGCTTTTACTGCGAAATACTAGAAACAGGAAAAGTAGAAAAAGAGGCTTTAGCAATCCTGCAAACGATGATTCTGGGTATTGAAGAAATTGCAAAATTACATCCTAAAAATGTTAAGATAGAATGGGTTACTATCTAACAGTATTATTAGTTATATTTTTTGACCAGCTTAGTAAACTGTGGGTTATTAGACACCTTAAAATTGGTGAAACCAAAGAGGTGTTATCACATTTTCTTTATCTTACACTGCTTTACAATAAAGGAACAGCCTTTGGTATTGTTAAGGAGGTTTCTTTAGCTATTGTGCTTTTTTCTACTTTACTAGTAGTTGGATTTTTAATATATAGTAAATTAAATAAAAAAGAAACATTGATTTTTATGTTAGGACTTTCTTTTATTTGTGGTGGAGCTTTAGGGAATTTAGTTGACAGAATAAGATGGGGTTATGTAATTGATTTTGTTGACATTAAGATATGGCCTGTATTTAACCTGGCAGACTCTTTTATAACAATAGGAGTTGGGTTAATAATTGTAGATATGATTTTAAGGAGAAAGGGGCAAGAAAATGCATAGGATATTTATTACAATTGGCAATTTCCCTATTTATACCTATGGAGTTATTATGGTTCTTGCTTTTATTATAGCATTGGCCTGGGCAATTAAGTATACCCGCCCACAAGAGCTGGAACCTGATAAAATAATGGATTATAGCATATATCTTTTGATAGGAGGAATAATAGGAGCCAGATTAATATATGTGCTTTTAAATTTATACTATTACTTGCAGAATCCGTGGATAATTTTAAATATACGACGGGGAGGGCTTTCCTGGTACGGAGCATTTTTAGGAGGAATAGTAGGAACTTTGTTATTTGCTAAGAAGGAAAAAATTAAATTTACCAGATTAGCAGATATAGCTTCTCCTTCAGTTTTGTTAGGTTTAGCAGTAGGAAGATGGGGATGCTTTTTTAATGGATGTTGTTATGGCAAAATTACTACTCTTCCCCTGGGAGTTGAATTTAAAGATGCGGGACTGGAAGGATTAAGACACCCAACCCAAATTTACGAAAGCATACTCTGCCTGATAGGTTTTTATATATTAATGAAAATATATAAGCACAAGCATTTTACTGGAGAAGTCTTTTTGGGGCTTTTGGTAACATACTCCATTGTCAGATTTATAGTAGAGTTTTTCCGTGAGTGGACTGGTGATATTCCTGCTTCTCTATTTGGGTTAAATCTAGCTCAATGGGTAAGTTTATTAATACTTATAATTGCCTCTATAGTATGGATTAAATTAGCACATTTAGAAAAGAGTAAGTGAACCAATTTACTTTGCATTATCTAGAGAAAGAGCCAAAGAGAGTAGATGTCTTTCTTTCTACTTTTCTACCCTATTCTAGAAGTTTTATTCAAAAGCTTTTTAAACAAAAACTTATAAAAGTAAACGGTAATTTAGTAAAGCCAGCCTTTTCTTTAAATCAAGGGGACAAAATAGAAGTATTGCCTTTTAAGATACAAAAGCTAGACGCTCCTCCACGGCCTTTACCTCTGGATATAATTTATCAGGACAAAGACATAGCGGTAATTAACAAACCTCCGGGAATGGTTGTGCATCCTGCCTGTGGGCATATAGAAGATACCATGGTTAATGCACTTAAATTCTATCTTTCAGACCTTTCTTACATTGGAGGAGTAGAAAGACCTGGCATTTTACATAGACTAGACAAAGATACCTCTGGAATAATTGTGGTGGCTAAAAATGATTCTAGCCACCTTTTTTTAAGTGAACAATTCCGCCTTCGTAATGTAGAAAAGGTATATATTGCTATAGTAGAAGGGGTAGCAAATTTTAAAGAAAAAACAGTAAATGTTCCTATTGGGAGACACTCTTTTCAGCGCACAAAGATGGATACCAAGTTAGGCGGGAAACCTGCTATTACAGAGTTTAAACTGTTAAGGCAGTTTAGGAGGTTTGCTCTACTCAGAGCAAAGCCTCGCACAGGCCGAACACACCAGATTCGGGTTCATCTCAAATATCTGGGTTTCCCAGTAGTTGGGGACAGCTTGTATGGCAAAAAGGAAAACACAATAGGTTTAGAAAGGTTGGCTTTACATTCCTACAAGATAAGTTTCGCTCATCCTGGCACTAAAAAGTGGGTTAGCTTTACTGCCAAATTACCTGTCGATTTAAAAAATGCTTTAAAGGAGCTATTAATTAATGAAACAGTTTAGTTTCAAAGTAATCAAAGAGGATAAAGATACTTGTGCTAGACTTGGCGAACTGGTTACTCCACATGGAGTTATTCATACACCTGTGTTTATGCCTGTAGGGACACAAGCTACAGTAAAAACAATGACAGGTCAGGACCTGGAAATACTGGGGGTAGAAATAATTCTCTGTAATACATTCCATCTATACCTGCGTCCTGGAATAGAGCTAATTGAAAAAGCAGGTGGATTACATTCTTTTATGAATTGGCATCATCCTATCCTTACAGATAGTGGAGGTTATCAAATTTTCAGTTTATCACAGTTAAGAGAGGTTAAAGAGGAAGGGGTATGTTTTTACTCACATCTGGACGGAGGAGAACATCTACTTACACCTAAGAAGGTGATTCAACTTCAAATCCAATTGGGCTCTGATATAATTATGCCACTTGATGAGTGTATAGGAGCTCAAGCCTCTACAGAGGAAACAGAAGCTGCCCTTAGAAGGACTTTAAACTGGGCAGGTGAGTCAGTTGAGTATTTCAAAACTTTTGCTCAAGATAAGCAGGTTTTATTTGGAATCATTCAGGGAGGGAAATCAATTTATTTACGTAAGCGTGCTTTAGAAGAAATGAAAAAATTAAACTTCTTTGGCTACGCTATTGGCGGATTAAGCGTAGGGGAAGGTAAAGAGATTATGTATTCTATCCTTAAATTTCTCTCTGGAGAATTACCTGCAGATACCCCTCGTTATTTAATGGGAGTAGGCACTCCAGAAGATATTCTGGCAGGAGTAGAAAACGGTGTGGATATGTTTGATTGTGTTTATCCAACTCGTGTTGCTAGAACTGGCACTTTAATCACATGGAAAGGTAAGATAAATCTAAAAAATAAAGAATATGCTTATAATTTTTCTCCTCCAGACCCAAATTGTTCCTGTTATTGCTGCAGGCATCATAGTCTTGCTTACTTACGTCACCTCTTGTTAGCTGATGAAATTCTAGCCCCTCGTCTACTTACTTATCACAATTTATTCTTTATGCTAGAATTTATGGCGGAGATAAAAAGAGCAATTAAAAAAGGCAACTTCTTAGAATTTAAAAATAAGTTTCTATCAAATAAATTATAAATTTGTAACTTTAACCAGCTATTTCTCTTACAGCGGGGTAAGTCTATATAATAGAAGTTTTAAATTTTACATTAAACATTTTAAGTCCTTCAAACCATAAGATGCTAAAAATAGCAGAAACAAAACAAATTACTAAGTCAATAGGATGAAGCACACCGAAATGGAATAACTGCCTTAAAAAGGGGACATACAAAACTAATCCAAGAAATAATATTGCACCTGTTATAACTACCCACGATGCGGGGTTTGGGGAATGCAAAGTAGCAAGTATAGTTCGAGACCAGGAGCGATTTGTTAATATCAAACTCAGGTTAGCAAGAATAAGGGTAGTAAAGCTTAAAGCTCTTGCTTCCAATTCCCCATGCCCAATATATAAAGCAATACTATAAACTGCTAATACTATGAGCAATACACTTACACCTTGTAAAAGACTTAATCCTACTGTATGTTTGTCAAATAAAGGCTCACCCAGATTTCGAGGTGGTCGGTTCATAATATTAGCTTCTTCAATCTCTGCTTCAAATACAATTGAACAAGCAGGGTCAATAATTAATTCAAGAAATACAATATGAATAGGTAAAAGTGCAAGAGGCCATTTAAAAAGTACTGGCATAAGAGACATACCAGCAATCGGAACATGTATTGCAAAAATATAAGCCATTGCTTTCTTTAGATTGTCAAAAATTCTCCTGCCCATTTTTACAGCCTGGACTATAGATAAAAAATCATCATCAAGTAATACAAGTTCAGAAGCCTCTCTAGCCACATCACTGCCTCGTCCCCCCATAGCAATACCAATATGTGCGGATTTCAGGGCAGGAGCATCATTTACCCCATCACCTGTCATTGTTACGACTTCGCCATTAGCTTTCAATGCGTTTACAATTCTAAGTTTCTGTTCAGGCACAACACGAGCAAATATATTAACTGTCTTTATTCGTTCCCTAAGTTCAGAATCAGTTAACTTATCCAATTCTGGACCTGTTATAAATTCATCCATAGGTTTAAGTCCAATCTGTCGGGCAATGTTTTGAGCAGTACCCGGATAATCTCCAGTAATCATTACTACCCTTATTCCTGCATTATAACATTCTCTAATTGCATAAGCGACACTTGGACGAACTGGATCTGCTAACCCAAGAAGCCCCAGAAACTCAAACTTAAAATCATGTTGCTCTCCTGGTAAAGCTATTAATTTAAATTGTGCTTTAGCTACTCCTATTATTCGTAATCCCTCCGAAGCCATAATACTAATCTGTTTAGATAACTCTCTTGTAGCATCTTCATCTAAATGACATAGGTCAGCAATTGCTTCAGGTGCACCTTTTGCAGCAATTACATAATCCTCACCATCAGGAGACTTCCAAACATTTGACATAGCAAGCAATTCCTGTGATAATGGATATTCATATACCAGTGTCCAATTTTCGTGAAGATGCTCTGTATTAGCTAATACATCGTTACCCAGTTTCTTTAAAGCCTTTTCCATCGGATCAAATGGGTCTCTCTGGCTTGCAAGAATTCCAAACTCTACAAGTTCATGAAAATCTTCAGGAAGCGGCTCCCCAACTTTTCTATCTATATAATAAAATTTACCTCTAGCAAAAAGCTTACTAACTGACATAGAATTAAAAGTTAAAGTGCCGGTTTTATCCACACACAAAACTGTTGCTCCCCCCAGTGTCTCTACAGCAGACACACAACGAGTAAGGACTCCTTTTTTAGAAATACGCCAGGCACCGAGTGCAAGAAAAATTGTAAGTACAACCGGAAATTCTTCCGGCAAAGTAGCCATAGCCATTGTAATTGCAGCCAAAAATCCCTGCAGCCAATTGCCTCTTGTAACACCATATATAATAGCTACAAAGGCACAAAGAGTTAAACCTAAAACTGCAAGATTGCGAACAACTTTTGAAGTCTCTCTTTGCAAGAAAGTTTCTTCTGTTTCTAATGTTTTTAATGCCTTACCAATTCTTCCGATTTCAGTTTTGGTGCCAGAAGCTATAACCTTAGCAATACCCTGCCCCCTTACTATTAATGTGCCTGAGTAAACGAAAGGCAGATCATCTCCACCAGGACGGCTTACTTCTATAGCTTCATTACAAAAACTTTTATGCACTGGCACTGATTCGCCAGTAAGAATTGACTCGTCTACCCACAGATTATTACACCACAAAACTATCGCATCTGCTGGAACACGGTCCCCCTCAGATAAAACCAGTATATCTCCACACACTACCTCGCGCCCTGGAATTCTTTTCTGCTTACCATCTCTTATAACTAATGCACGAGGGCTAGACAAATCACGTAGTGCTTCTAGGGCTCGTTCTGTTTTTCGCTCCTCCCAAAAAGTAATCCCCATAACAACAAATACAAAACCGAGTAACATAATTGCTTCCCTAATGTCACCTAGCAAAAGATAAATAGTCCCACAAGCAATTAAAAGTAAAAACATCGGTTCACGAACAATCTCAAATGCAATAGCAAAAGCACTGTGCTTCTTTGTTGAAGGTAGTTCGTTATATCCATCAACCTTAAGCCTTTCTACAGCTTCTTCTTCAGAAAGTCCTACGATATTAGTTATATCAAACTTTTCAGCCAACTGTATGCCTCCTCTTTTAATTAATATACCCCTTATATCCCCTACTGCTAGTACTAGTTATACATCATACATCACTCGGATATCAATAAGAATACTAATTTCACAATTAACAAATAGCCCCAAAAAGAAAGATAATTTAACTTATCTGCTGGCATCTTAATGTTATTAAATATCAGAGAGAGCTTTTATTCTACCCAAAAATTAATATTCCTCCTACATCACTTACTTCCTTTTAGATTGCTAAAAGCTCTTTGAAGTACTGTTTACAGACCTTACACTTGAGACAAGTGAAAAGGTAGGGGGGTGGAGGAACTTACGGAATGGCTTTGCCTTTAGTTTGTGTAATGACAAAACAGAGTATTCTCATAGAAAGCAAATAAGCTTTTTAGAAAGAATTTCCTGAATAAGGCTTTTTAAGCTGAAGCAAATCTTTCTCTATAGTATTTATAAGTTCTTTTATATCTATTTCTTCTAAACTAAAAGTTTCTTCCCTGTACTTTTTGATTTCTAAAAGTATGGCTTCTATCTCTTCTGCCCATAAAGGCTGAAGACGCATAGCTTCCTCCAAATACTTTTCAGCTAAATAATACTTATTCATAGAAAAATAACACTTTCCCATATTGTAGCGTATAGTTCCCTGAAATTCTCTGTCACCAATAGCAACCTTTTTAGCACGCTCAAAAAGCTCCAGTGCCTTTATATATTCTCCCTGCTCCATATATATTACTCCAAGATTATTAAGAGTAAGTGGATGCTCAGGGTCTATATCAAGTACCTTTTCCCAGTATTTAATAGCATCTTTATACTTTTCTACCTCTCCTGATAGAGCTCCCAAATTATATATTAACTCCACATTGCCAGGATTCTTATCTAAAAGAGAATTAAAAAATCTGTTAGCCTCATCTATTTCCCCGAGTTTATAATATATCTCGTATAAACTAGAGAGAGCTGTATAATCATGGGGAGTTTTCTGGAGAGTCTTCCGAAAAATTTCTATAGCTTTTTTAATTTCTCCTAAGCGATAGTATAAGTATCCACTGTTAGAAAGAAGCTGAAAATTATTTGGAGCAATTCGCAATGCTTCTTTTATATGCTTCAATGCTTTTTGCTCTAATGAGTGAGCTTTTTCTTCTCTTTGCAATGCTCTTTCCTGCTGAGCAAGTGCATAATATACAAGGCTAAGATTATTCCTTGCTTCATAATTTTTGGGATTTACTGCAAGCACCTTCTCATAATGAAAAGCAGCTTTAAGGAAATCCTCCTCATCATCACTTATAAAAGCAAGCCAAAAATTTACTGAACTACTCTCAGGTGTCAATTCAAAAGCTTTCTGAAAACAATTTTTAGCTTCTTTTATTTTTTTAATATCAATTAGTAACTTACCTGCTCTTTGATAAAAAAAGGAAGCTAATTGTGGGAACCGCTCCAGCCTTATAGCTAACTTTTTGTAACTGGCGATAGCTTTATCTATTTTGCCTTTTCTTTCCATATATACCGCTTTTATAAACTTAATAAAAATTAGAAATATACTATCTAACCACATTACCTTTTATTCTCTCCTTAACAACTCTATTCTAACAGATTTCTCATTTATGGTCAATAACTACCTTAACATATATTTATTTAAAAAGTTTAATATCACTTTATAAGCAATTAATCTATTAGAAAGCTTTTTTATTCCATGCCCTTCATCTTCAAATATTAATGTCTCTACTGGCACTCCCCTGCCTTTTAGTGCTTCAGATAATTGATACGCCTCACTTACAGGTACTCTGGGGTCATTTGCACCATGAATAATAAGTAAAGGAGTAACTATTTGAGCTACGCGATTAAGCGGAGAGATACTTTCCAGGAATTCATAATCCCTCTGCGGGTCGCCATATTCAGCAATTCTCCATTTTCTTCTGTAAGAACCAGTGTTACGCAGGAATGTATTAAAATTTGCAATCCCTACTATTTCTATAGCAGCTTTCCACAAATCAGGGTAAAGAGTAATACTTGCCAGTGTCATATATCCTCCATAACTAGCTCCCATAACTCCAATGCGAGTCCCATCTATCTGTGGATGAGAAGAAAGATACTTAAAAGCGTAATAAATATCCTTTACAGAATCTTCTCTCTTATATACATCATCTAAATGCATATAATCTTTTCCATATCCTGTGCTTCCTCTTACATTGGGGGCGAGTATCGCATATCCTTCATGCAAAAGTAACTGATAGAAAGCATAAAACCCGGGTAACTCCTGAGACTCAGGACCTCCGTGAATATGAATAATAGCAGGTTTCTTCTTTTCCCCCGTATAAGGGGATATATATAAAAAAGCAGGAATCTCTCTACCGTCAAAGGTAGGATAACAAATAAGTTCTGGAGAAAGAAAGCTTTCCTGTATAAGTCCTGCACGAGAGCTAAAGGTAATTTGCTCTTTATGTCCAGAAGTAAGGTTTAAAACCCAAATATCAGGATTAAAGGTAGGGGAATGAAAAGTATAAAGCAGATCATTTGCATCTTTAGAAAATTCAAGTTCTGTAATTATACCTGGCAGGTGATTTATTTCTTCTATTTTATTAGTTTGAGGATAAAACAACTTTAATTTAGAATAACCTTCCTGATTTACTACCATAGCAAGCTTTCTGCTATCCGGTGAAAGCTCAAACTCTACAATATCCCAGTTTTCATCTGTTAAATAATGCCATCTTTTTGTAGCCAGGTCCAGATACGCAAGATTAAGAAACTCTCTATTCATATCAGTAAGAAAATAAATACCTCGCCCTGATGAATCAAAACGAGGGTTCTTATAAACAACATATTCATCAGAATGTGGTGTAAGAAGTTCTATTTCACCAGTGGTAAGATTTAAAAGATACAAATTCTGGTCAAACGAGTTAATAAGCTCCTCTATAATAAGAGCATCATCTTGAGGAGACCACTGATGAGCAAAATTAGAAGCATTCCTGGTTAAAACCCTCCTTTTGGCACCTGTTTTGATATTCTGGATATAAACATCAAAATAAGCTTCTTCTCTTTCATTATTAGAAAAACAAATATATTTTCCATCATTAGACCAGCTTCCAAATTTATGTATAACCGATGGGGATTCACTTAAATTAATTATAATAGACGCATCCGAGGAAAGAAGATAAAGCTGAGTTCGTTCATCTCCTCCTTTATCCATTCCAAAGATTAAAAGTTCTTCTCGTGGAGAATATTTTACAAAACTAACTCTTTCATCAAAAAAAGTTAACTGCTCTGCCCATCCACTATGATGAAACTCTCTGCACCAGACCTGATGAATTCCTGTAATATCTGTTAAAAAAGCTATCCTTTTACCATCGGGAGAAAAAGTAGCATCTCTAGCACTACGAATACTTAAATATCGCTGAAACAGGAAATCTTTTTCTGATTTAAACATTTTTGTGCATTAGCTCCTTTCTTTAAAATTTTTTATCTTTAAATTCTTCTTTTTTAGAAATTTAAAAAGTTTTTAAAAAATTACCTGCAAATATTGACAAAAATTTTCTTCTATGATAATATGTCTAGAAATTTATTTAAAGGTAGGTGCAAAAAATGAAATACGAAATTGGGCTAACTGCTGGTGCTATATGGAAGCTTCTTAAGGAAAAGGGAGCTATATCTTTAACACAATTAGAAAAAGAAAATTTCAATGTTAACCGTAAAATTATAAATATGGCGTTGGGTTGGCTTGCAAGAGAAGACAAAATAGAGTTTTTTACAGAAGGTAAAATAACAAAAGTTAAATTAACTGAATAAATACCCACATAATCTCTCATTTAAGTCAACAATAAGGTTTATTTTGAGTATATTAGAAAAGTTACCTTTATTGTTAATTACTAACAGAAGTTAATTTTAAAAAATATAAAAAATTAAAATCTATTATTATAATTAAATTACTATATTATTCCCAGGGGAGAGAAATAGCTTCTGTAGGACAAACCTCGGCACATTCTCCACATTGTGTGCAAGCTTCTGGATTTTCTACATAAGCTTTATCATCATCGTTTAGAGATAAAACCTCTGAAGGGCAAGCAGAGACACAAGCTCCACAACCTATACATAATTCTTTATCAATAATTGGCGTATCTTTAGGCATAATTTGCTGATTTCCTCAATTAGAAATCAGACGTCACCTCCTTTAAAAATAAATGCTAATTATTATTCAATACCTATAAAATCTTTCCTTCTTGATGTAAAAATTTTTCAAATGTTATCTCCCCTCTCTACTACCCCTGCCAAGGTAAACAAAGCTCAGTGAAGTGCTAGCTATCTTCTTCACTAAAATATCTTTTTGAAATGCCAATCAACCATCTTTTAAATTTTCTCCATAAATACCATATTAATAATAAAGGAATACACCAAAAAGGTAAAAGGAAAAACAACCAGATAACTATCTTAATTAAAACCTTTATTATAGTTAATAGCATTTTTATGGCAGCAGCAACTGTAGGACCTAAATCCCAAAAACGCTCAGGGGCAGAAATCTTAATAGTCGGCACCAATGTAATATTAATAGAAGAATACTCAACCTGGTTGGAAAGCAATCTCTTCCTTGCTTCAAACTGTTCAATTTCACCTCTTACCCGTGAAAGTTCGTTTTCAATTTCCAGTATATCCCTTACTTTAAAAGCTTTGTCTAAAATTTTTAAGAGCCGAGCTTCTTCCACCTTTTTATTGTGAAGCCGAGCTTCTAAATCTATATACTCTTCTGTAATATCCTCTGCATTAACTTCTTTATTTTTAACTTTGCCTATTAAAGATACTCTGTCTAAACATTCCTGAAAATGCTCCCTGGGAATTCTTACTGTTAAGTCTGCCACCTGCGATTGCTCTTCTCCAGAAAGAGTGGAGTGAGAAATATATCCGCCTACTTCATCTACAATTTTAGTTATTTTTGAAACTGAAAGTGGAATAGATTCTACTTCTATTGTTAAATCAGCAGTTCTAATTAACTTACGAACAGGGGAAACTAATCCCTTTTCTTCACCAGCAGATTGCTTTACGCTAATATTCTCTTCTGTAGAAGTATAAACTTCTTTATCGCCATAATAATCTTTCTGGAATTTTTGGGACAGTTCTGATTGTGCTTTATAAGCGGAACTATGACTTTTTGCCATAAAATAACTACAAGAAGTAAAAAAGAACAATACAAGCACAATTAACAATAAATAGGATTCCTTTTTTTTCATTTTTTATCTCCTCCTTGAAATTTAATTCAAACGTTTAAAGCCAATTTTTAGAAAAGCTTTTTCATTTATTCTCCTGTTTTTTTAAAGTTTCTAATACCTGTTCTAAGGGTAAAAATCCTAAAGCTACTAGATTTTTCAATTCTCTAGCATCACAATACAAAGTCGCTTCATTCAAATTAGTTCGAATATATTTTATTTCCATATCACCATCCTGTTTTCTTCTCTTAATAACTATTCCTCCATCTGACAAATCTTCTAAAAACAACTCTCCTTCTAAAGCACTCCTCACCCCAAATGCTTTTTCAATTCCTGCCAAAAACTCAAGAGTAGCCTGTCTCTTTTTAAAAGGAGAGGCAGGAACAACAATATTAACTTCTGCCACTATTTCACCCAGTGCAGGTAGATTTTCACAGGGTATTAAATTAAGGTTAATTCCATCAACAGTCCGCAATTTCTTCTTCACAAAGAAGATATTCTCCCTTCTAAAAAAATATTCCTTTATAGAAGGAACTTTCCCATAAGTAAAAAAGTCTTTTAAAAGAAAAGGAGGTGATAAAATATGCAAAAAGTAAAGTTTTTAATTTCCTGGATACTTATTTTAAGTATTCTTTTCTGCATTTCAATTCAAGCTGGAGAAATCAGGGCTTCTGGAGATGGAACTGCTTCCATTATCGGTAAAGGAACTGTAGAAATCGAAGCTATCAGAGCTACACTCTGGATATGGTCTCCAGATAGATGGCTAACAGGAAACGACCGCGGAATATCTATAGATGTATCTGGATATGGAACCAAAGAAGAGCTAGCCCCTGGCGTATATCGTTACAAAGGTTTTGATGGTAAAGCTACAGTTAAAGGTGATGTTGTATTTGGAATAAGGGTGGAGGGCAAAGATATAAAATTACACGGCTGGGGAGATGGTAGAATCTATCTAGAAGGGAAAGGCGATTACTGGATAGGAGGGAAAAAATTTTTCGGTTGGCCTAAAGGCATTGTAATTATAAAACCCTAACCTGCTTCTTTTGAAAAAGAAGTAGGCAAAGCACACAAATGCCAGTAGCGCAGCACCTAAAACTTTATAAGCTGTCGCCCCGTTTAACAAAGAGTTTAGCGGTGCGGTAGCGATTAAAAGTTTCTTTGCCTTCTTTCTTTACAAAGAAAGAAGGTGCTTACTTTAGGTGCTTTGCACCCACTTCGTGCCTTTACAAAGAAAGTAAGTGTCGTAAAAGGAAACATTCATGCCGCCGTAGCGGCACAAAGGAGAATGAAAATCATTCAGGTGAAGAGATATGGATAAGTCAGCCTTGAACAGCGAATTGTTGAGCATAGTAAGAAAACTCTGTGAGGTTTAGGCAAACTCCTCCCCCCATCCTGAAAGGATGGGGGA
>Ga0123519_10005520_pt1 | contig 20149 bp, 15 predicted proteins | sample YelNatPaOPRAMG02_FD_87396 | JGI IMG/M metagenome (GOLD analysis project Ga0123519, IMG submission 87396) | Hot spring microbial communities from Yellowstone National Park - Yellowstone National Park OP-RAMG-02 (version 2) | ecosystem: Environmental > Aquatic > Thermal springs > Hot (42-90C) ...
GGGTTGATGCGCCGGTGGGCGCGCTCAGTTTTGTGACCGTTGAGGTGGTCGGGAGGCAAGACCTGATTTGTGCGGCGAGCGCTGAGGTTGACCGCCGATGAGGGTGAGGTTGCAGAGAAAACATGGGCGGGGGCGTGCGGGGATTGTAGGTAGATCAGGTGACTTTAACCGGCAGAGACAGGATGTGAGCCGTAGGGTAGTCAACGAAGGGATTGCATGGTAAGGCGGATGAGGATGCCAAAGATCGGGCGAGGGCAGAGGGGCGCTGCGCTCGTAGAGTATGTGATGATCTTGCCCATGCTGCTCTTTTTATTCTTGGGCACGTTGGAGGTCTTTCGTTTGTTTTCCATCAAGCAGTCGTTGCGCATCGGCGTGAAGCGAGCCCTGCCCTGTATCAGTCATTGGAAGGACGTCACATATCGTAGGGAGTATGACTGCGAGAATATCGCCACGCACATCGCCGATGAGTTGAGCCGGAATCCCTTCGCGCCCCAAGACGACGTTCGCTTGATAGTCACGGTCGATCCCGCGAACCTTGACGTGGAATACGGGCAATTGGTTCGGCTCACCGCTGTAGCTGAAGTGAAGTTGGGCTTTATTTACTTTTTCCCCGGCAGGAGCACAGTCACTATCGCCGAGTACGCTGACACCTTTATGGACGCTTCTCCCGCCTTTCTGGATTTTGATCCCAACGTGCGCTTCCCTCTTGAGCCCGAGGGTATAACCCCAACGCCGATGCCTCAGCCGACTCCCCGTCCCTAAGCAGACAAAAAACGCTAACAAGCCCTTGACAGTCGCCCAAACTTGTAGTAAGATGAACTCGGAAAAAGTTTATCGCCTAATGCGTAAGCAGCGGGGGACCCAAATTTGGGGCGAGTCGGCAAAGGTGCCGTAGGGCGACTTCTTCGGCCCGAGCCCGACAGCTAACCTCGCAGGCGTGGAAGAAGGACACCATTTGTGCTTCATGGTGCCCTTCTTTTTTTGAAGCCGGGGTGTGTCTCAGCTATGCGTGGGGACCACTGTGGCAGAGATTGAGACCATGAAGACGGAGGATAAGCAGCAAATGGCGGAGAAGCCGATATGGACTGACGGGCTTCCTCCCTCGGTTTTGCGGGTTCTCAACGCCAAGGGTGGGATGCCCGAGCAAATCCGTATGGCGGTCAAGTCCGACCTTGCTCCCGACGGTAAGTTTGGCGAACAATGGTTGCTCATTGATGCAAAGTATCTGTGGGTCATTAGCCGCGAGAATGGCACCGCGACTTTGCGCCATCAGGTGCCCTTGGACAAGATCCAAGATGCCCGTGTGGAGCGTTGTGTAGGCAACGGATTGATCCAAGTCACGGTTGACCAGAAACCCCAGGTCCTGTTGCATTATTCTAACGAATTAATGGACCGCTTTGGCCGCGTCGCCCAGTACCTCCGCGAGCGCGCCTTGAGCGGGCCCGATATACCGGTCCCCAATCCGGACGCCGATAGCCATCGCTGTTTAGTATGCGCCAGGCTCTTGGTTGATCCTTCTGCCAAGGTGTGCCCTCATTGCATCCAGAAGGGCAAGATCCTCAAGCGTCTGATCGGCTTGGCCAGGCCCTATTGGGGCCAGATCGGGGTCATCGTGGTGCTCATGCTGGCCGGCGTGCTCATCGATCTCTTGCCTCCTTACCTGACGCGCATCCTGATTGACGATGTGCTGCGAGCAGAGGGCAATCGCAGCCTCTTGCTCTGGCTGGTGGGCGGATTGTTGGGCATCCAGGTAGCTCGGGTTATCGTCACCATCTTGACGAACTGGTCGACGGTCAATGTGAGCACGCGATTTACCTCCGAGATCCGCGATCGGCTCTTCTCTCACTTGAAGAGACTTCCTATAGATTATTTCGACAAAAACCAGACCGGGCGGTTGCTGACCCGAGTCAACCAGGACACGGCCGAGTTGCAGGGGCTGGTCTCGCAGATGACCACTTTCGCCTTGAACATCCTATTGGTCATCGGCATCGGCGCGGTATTGTTCTCTATGTCCCCCTCGTTGGGCTTGTATGTGCTCATTCCCACGCCCCTGGTCATGGCGGCAGCTTATTTCTACTACCGTTATATGCGGCCCCACTTTGAGCGCTTCTGGATCGCCAGGTGGCGATTGAACGCCATGCTCAACACCTTCCTCGCCGGCGTCCGCGTGGTCAAGGCCTTCGCCCAGGAAGAGCAGGAAGAAGCTCGTTATCACAACCGCAACCAGCGCCTGCTGCAATCGCGGCTACAGGTGGACCAGGCCTGGAGCAAGTTCTATCCCTTGATCTCCTTTGCTTTTGGCGCTGGTGGCTTGATCATCTGGTATGCCGGAGGCCAGGCCGTGCTGGCTAAGCGCATCACCTTAGGCACCCTGATGGCTTTCCTCGGCTATCTGGGGATGTTCTATGGCCCTTTATCTAACCTCACCCATATCTCGCAGGCGTTGAATCATTTTCTGACCATCTCCCAGCGCATCTTTGAGATGCTTGATGAGGAGCCGCAGAAGGAAGTCAGTAATCCGGTAAGAAGGGCCAAAGTAGGGGGCAGAATCGAGTTTGATCATGTCACGTTCGGTTATGACCCCTACTATCCGGTGATCCGTGACTTGACTTTGACTATTGAGCCTGGGGAGATGGTCGGCATCGTCGGACATAGCGGCGCAGGCAAGACGACGCTGATCAACCTGCTTTGTCGTTTTTATGATGTGACCAGCGGCTCCATCCGCATTGACGGCGTGGATGTGCGCGACCTTTCTATGGAGGAGATCCGCAAGCAGATCGGCATCGTGCTCCAGACGCCCTTCCTTTTCCGAGGAACATTGGCGGAGAACATCGCTTACGGCAAGCCCGACGCCACCCGCGAGGAGATCATCCGCGCGGCCAAGGCAGCCAACGCCCACGATTTTATCACCCGCCTTCCCGAGGGCTATGATACCATCGTGGGTGAAGGGGGCACAGGGCTTTCCGGCGGGGAGATGCAGCGTATCTCCATCGCGCGGGCCATCTTACACGACCCGCGCATCCTCATCCTAGACGAGGCCACTTCTTCGGTAGATACGGAGACAGAGCGCCAAATCCAGGAAGCCTTGGAAACCCTCGTCAAAGGGCGCACGACCATCGCCATCGCTCACCGGCTCTCTACGCTCTACAACGCCGATCGCATCATCGTGCTTAACCACGGCAAACTAGAGGAGCAAGGCCCACCGCAGAAGCTCATGGAAAGCAAGGGCGCTTTCTATCATTTGGTGCAGTTGCAGTCGCAGTTTGCGCGCCTGGACGGCGTCGCGACCCTGTGAGGGAGGGCATCATGGCTCCGAAAGCTTTTGAGCTGGTTCGTTTGCGCCCCGAGCAGGTGCACTTTGAGCGGCAGGGCGACACGCTGAGTTTGACCCTTTTGGAGCAGGCCGATGGGGTCAAGGTGGGAGGTGATTCCCGGGGCGAGGTTCCGGGTGTGCGCCATTTCCCGCGCGTCGTCCTGCGTTTATGTTTCCCGGTCTCTGCGGACTCGGTTTATCTCTCCGTGCGCGATGCCTCCACCGAGGAACAAGAGGAGATCGGGATTATTGAGGACTGGATGTCCTTGGCTCCTGCAGACCGCGAGGCTGTGGCTGCCGAGCTGGGGCTGCACTACTTTGTGCCTCGGATTACGCGGGTCCTGCGAGTGAAAGAAGAGTTCGGCTTCCTCTACTGGACGGTGGAGACGGACAAAGGCCCCAAGGAGTTCATCATGCGCAACAGCGTGGTACACTATGCGCGCGAGGTGGGGCCGGAGCATTGGTTGCTTATTGATGTCAACCAGGCACGCTACGAGATCCCCAAAGTAAGCGCCCTGGACGCCCACAGCCAGAAGCTGGTGAAGCGGTTCTTGTACCTCTAGGTAAACTACTCCTCCCACCAGCGCCGCGCTTCTCGGGCGATCTCCTCTTCAATGGGCTCGATGAGCGTCTGGCGTAGTCGCCGCCCGCCGGGGGCGGAGCGCATGGGGCCACCCCACCAGTGAGGGCTATAGCGCCGGCTAAGGTCCAGCGTCACCAGGAGCATCCGCCCTATCTCGTCTCGCTCCACTGCCAGGATGGAGGAGGGCGCGTGGCGTGTGGGGTTGGGCTCTATCTCCCCCGCACAGGCTCCTCCCGGATCCCATACGCCCGCCGGCCCGCTGAGGCTGCTCACGGCGATCCACACGCCGTTATCCGCTGCCCTCGCCGGCATCAGCCCGGTAAAGTAGCCCGCATTAGGGAAGAGGATCAGCTCTGCTCCCTTGTAGGCCAATAGCCGCACCGTCTCCGGGAACCAACTGTCGTAACAGATGATGATCCCCACCTTGCCGAAGTCAGTTTGAAAAACCGGAAAGCCTACCCCTGGCGTGGCTCCCTCGTCCTCCTCCGGATCGTAGAGCTGGTTCTTGCTATAACTGCCCACCAGCCGCCCCTCGCGATCAAAGAGCGGCGCGGTATTGAGGACGAGATCGCCGCGCCGTTCGTAAAAGCTGCCGCTGACGTACATCCGCCACTGGCGCGCCTTCTCGGCCATGAGTTGACCTACGGGACCGTCCAGCGGTTCGGCGATCTGCACCCAGGGGCCGTTGAAGGTTTCGGGAAGCAGGGCCAGGTCGGCGCGGCGCTCACCTGCGCGATCCAGCCAGGCGCGCCAGTCATCCAGGTCGCCCTTGCCCCAGCTACAGGCCACCCTCACCAGCCGCGGCGGGATGGGAGGACATTCCTGGAGGGAAACCCGTTCCCACCAAACCTTTCCATTCGCGCTGAAACGAAAATAGAGCCGTACCTCTCCATCGCATGGCTTATCCCCCGCGGGGAAGCGCCCCTCGCCGATAACTCCCTCTCCCTCCCGCCGATAGCTGAAGATGCCATCGTTGAAATCGGCGAATACGCCGTGTACGAGGTGGCGGTTGAGGTCTTCTAATCCCTCAAAGCGTAGCCGCACACGCAGACGATAAGTTTTGCCGCCCTCCAGGCGCACCGGGTGACGAACATAGCCTAAACACTCTCGCCGACCGTTGCCGCAAGCCTCCAGCACGGGACGGCTCTCCGCACCGAGCACCAACTTGAAGATAGGGGCCAGCGCCGGATTGGGATAAACCGCCTCCCACCCTTCGGGAAGCGCGCCCAGGCTGCCCCTGAAGTTACCGTTGGCGATTAGGTTCCCTGAATCCCAATCGGCCTCTAGCGCGGTGGATTCCGGCATCTTTCTCCTTCAGGCCAAATAAGGCCTCAAATAATCCATATCCTGGGCGACCAGCTTGAGCACCTCGGCGGTCTGTTCCGACGTGGAGTACTCGCCGTGGACGCTCAAGGGCCCCTTATAGTCCATGTCCCTAAGGAGGCGAAGCACCTCCGGCCAATGGACCAGGCCCTCCGAGAGCATGCACCAATCCACCTTCCAGCGAGGGCCCCCGACCTCTGTGGTGGGGATGTGCCTGGCGTTCTTGACCCCGATCATCTTCAGATAGTCGCGCACCATGTCCAGGGCCATGGGCAGATACTCGCCTCCCAGGGCGAGATGGGCGGGATCTAGGTAGATGCCCACATAGCGCGGATCAAAGCCCCGGACCAAGTGCATAGCTCCTGCCGCGTTGGAGCCGTAGCAAGCGTGCGAATGGGTGTGAACCAGGCTACACACGTTGTATTTCTCTCCCAGTTTTCGGAACTTGGACAAGGACTCGCGAATCGCCCTGACCCCGGCCCAGTAGGGCTGTCCCGGTTTCCACGTCCAATAGCCCAGCTTAATATAAGGGATGCCGGCCTTTCCACAGGCCTCGTAAACGGCCTGAAGCTCGGGCTGATCCGGATCAACCCAAGATGTCTCCAGGGTGACCATAGGGACGGAAAGGCCCATCTGCGACCAAGTTTTCAAGGCTTTGGGTAGGGCTTCCTTGACGTTGTTTGGGTTGACGCAATGGCCCTGCCTGATGGCCAGATCCAGCCCGTCAAAACGGAGTTCCTTAGCCACCGTGCCGATCTCTTCGGGATTCAAGCCTTTGAGGAACTTGGTGAAGAAGATGACCTGCATGTCAAACCTCCTCATATGCCCCTACGGGCGCATTGCGAACGTCCTAGCGGTAAATTCGGCATTCTCTGGCAGGACTGCCTGGGCATGGGCATGTTTGCTCCAGCCCTTTGAGAGCATAGCATATCGCCGCGCCGAACGCAAGGCCCAACCCCTGAAGCGCGTTTGACCGCTCTCTATCCCGACCCTATAATGGCCTTCTTGGGCGAGTGCTCGCTCAGCATATCATTTTCCGAGGGAGTCAACCATGAAGATCAAAAAGATCGAGGCCATGCGCCTGAATATGCCCCGCAAGGAGCCCAAGACCAAGCCCCGGCGCCCCTCTTGGGCCGATGATGCCGAGGTGGCCAACCCGATGAGCAAGTTCCCCGAGTTCAAGCGCTATCGTGCCTCGTGGCTGCCGCGCTGGGAGAACGTCTGGGTGAAAGTGACCGCCGAAGATGGGACCTATGGCCTCGGCCCTTGTTCCTACGGGCGGCCTGTGGCGGCGATCATTGAGGATCACTTTGCCAAGTTGCTGGTGGGCCAGGATTGTTTGGCCATTGAGCGCTGCTGGGACATGATGTTTCGCATGTCCAAGCCTTACGGCACAGTGGGCTTGGCCTCTGTGGCCATTAGCGGTGTGGATCTGGCCCTATGGGATCTGGCGGGAAAGCTCCTGGGCAAGCCGGTTTACGAGCTCCTGGGCGGCCCCGTGCGCGATCGCATCTTTGCCTACGCCACCGGCAACGATACCGACTGGCAGCTTGAACTGGGTTTCAAGGCCGTTAAGCTGGCCTGTCCCTATGGCCCGGCCGATGGCCTTTGGGGCCTGAGGGAGAACGAGAAGCTGGTGGCGCGCACTCGTGAGTTGGTGGGCGATGACGTGGAGATCATGCTGGATTGCTACATGGCCTTTGATGTGGAGTATACCGTGCGCTTGGCCGAGCGGCTGCGCCCCTATCGGCTCAAGTGGATTGAGGAGTACCTGATCCCGGAGGACTTGGACGGACATCTCGCCGTCCGCGAGCGGCTCCCTTGGCAGACCCTGGCTACCGGTGAGCATATGTTCACCCCCTGGCCTTTCAAGTACCTGATAGAGCATCGCGCCGTGGACATCCTCCAGCCCGATATGCTTTGGGTGGGCGGGTTGACGGCCTGCAAGCAGATCGCCGAAATGGCCAATGTCGCCGGGCTGACGGTCATCCTGCACGGCGGCGGGATGTATCCCCAGGGATTGCACCTCACCTGCGCCATGCCCAACATGCCCTGGGCAGAGTTCGGCATTTGGTCGGCTCCGGGTGTCCCCCTTGAGGAATGCCAATGGATGCCCGGCGCGTCTCTGCCTAAAGACGGCTGGCTCGCAGTCAAAGACGCGCCCGGCTTCGGTATGGAGATAGATGAGGCCTGGTTAAGCCCCTTCTTCAGCTAAGCAGCTACCCCACCGTTTCAAACCTGGCCGCGCCATCCTGGCGCGCAAGCGGCCCTTCCCAGCAAGATGCCGCATCTACTCCCAACCTGTAGGGTAACTGGTTCAGCTGGTCTTGGGATTCAACGGCCAACCCGGCCCGAAAGCGAGCCCGCTGGCGGATTCGTTGCCTCCCGTCAGCGGGCTTTTTGAGACGACCAGGAGAGGGCCAAGGCTTACGGGCCGGCCTGGAGCGTCCAGTTACACGCCTCGGTGACCTCAACCCAGTACCCCTTTGTTGGCCTGAGTAGAAGCAAAGAATTCAGAGGTAGAGGCACCTCCGGCGAGTAGCTACGCCATGGCTGAACCTGATCCAGAGCATCGTAGCTGTAGATGCCCCTGCAGCGTGCTCCCAGCGAAGCTACGGCCTCGGAGATGTTTTGGATGGCTTGAAGAGGATACCCGATCAGATTCCAGCCCGGCCACAGGGGGATCGTGGCCCTCGTTTGCGGGAAGCAGCGCACCTGCCAGGTTGTGGTGGTTGTGGCATGAATCCACAGCCCTTGCCAGGAGGCGATCTCGCTCAGGCCTTGAGCATATGGCAAGCGGTCATCATAAGCGCACCAGCGCTGGTTCGCCGCGTCAAAGGTGTAGACGCGATCAAAACGCCCTTTAATAGAGGCGAAAAGGTCGCTTGGGCGAGACGACCAAGGGACTCCGGGTAGGGAGACCAAGTTCCAGCCCAAAACGAGTGGGATGGCGACTGAAAACACGGGGGAGTCCGTCAGCTCCACGCGCACGATGCGCGTGGATTCCGCGGGCATCGTCAAGGAGAGAGCCAGTTTATCGCCAGCTATGGCCGTGGCGACGGCGCTATCGGTCAGCCACTCCCGGGCGATGTAGGCATCCGCCACAGGCAACCCTAGGGAGGCGAGATCCACTGTGACGACCGTGGGGATCTCCTGCGCAGCCATGTTGCGTAACGTCAGGTAGAAACTGTTGCCGCTCCCGTAGCGCTCAATATATACCAGGCTGTTATTGGTCCTGGCGTGAGTGATAGGTTCCCACCCGGCCTGGTTGAGGGCCACGATCTTGGGCATATACTTGATGAAGAGATCGCGGTCGCGTTCGTACCAGTCGGGGCGCTCCCAATAGTTGGTCACGCCGCTGTTATAGGTGAAGAAGCCGGGGTAGATGGCGTAAAAGGCGCACACCGCAAAGTACTTTTCCACCATCTCGTGGTTAAAGGCCGTCAGATCGGTGTTCTGTACTACGCAGTAGGGCTTGTGGTAACTCAACGTGCGCCAGAAATTCAGTAGTGCGTCACCTTCGGGGCAGAACTGCCGGCCGGCCAGCCACCCGCGCTCACTGCCCATAACATCAAACAGGCAGGCCTCAAAGCTCCAACGCAGGAGGGCTCCGTTGGCCATGCAATACTTGCCCAAGGCGTGCACGTCGTCCGAGACCATCTTGGCGAACTCGTAGCTGGAAAAGACGTGGGGCAATACGACGCGCTTGCTCGCGCGGTCAAAGGTCAGGGGATAATCGCTGAAAGCGAAGTGCTCCTGGCGGAAATTGGAGATCAGGCCACGATCCTCAAAGCTATCGATCAGCTCACCGTCCAGGATGCCCCACTCCGGGTGGCGATAGGCTTCCTTGGTGCTTTCGGCCCAGCCTTGTTGGCCTCTATTCGGCCAGTAGCCGGGGATATTGATCCCCGGATCGGCGTTGAGCACAAAGGCCGCTGCATGGGAATAGAAAGGTTCATCGGCCGGGTCATAGCGATAGCGGCCTTGTGCGTCAAAGGCTCCGGAGCTGAGGATGGCATTGCCCCAATTGCGCTCGCTTTGAATGGGAGAGGAGCGCATGGATTCCACGTAGGCCATCACCGCATCATAGTTGCGGTGATCCACGTTGCTGGGCAGTACGAGCCAACGGCCCCAAGGCTCACATAGGTAGCGCAGGGTAAAGACGTTACGGTCGTCATCACGGGCATAGACGCGCGAATCGCCCGTTGAGTGAAATTTGATGCCAAAGTCGGCGATGTTAGGGATGTTATCCAGGCTGGCGTGAAGCACCCATGTACCCCCTTCGGTCACGCGTTGGGTGAAGAACTGGGGAAAGATGCGCACGTACTTGGCAAAGGCCTCGCGGAATCCCCAAGTGGGATCGTGCTGATAGAGGAGAAAACGCACGTCGGTGCGGCCCGGATGGGCCAGGGTTTGCGGCGTCAGCCCCAGTTCATAGGCCACGAAGAACTGATGGGTCACGGAGTTATAGGCGAACCGGGCCACCGCCGGCCGATCCATCGGATAGGCCAAAGTCAGCCCGGCCGGTCCGCTCAGGTCGGCCAGGCAGTAGCGGCTCATCGCGCCGTTGGCTCCCCAGTCGGTCTGCACGATATAGCGGTGCTCCGGCGCCGAAGATGCAGGGGCCGAGGAGCGAATATCCTGCCACCAGGTGCGCCCCGCGGGGGCGATGGGCAAGGCGAAAAAGAGCGAGATAGCCCGATCCATTCCCGCGGTATCTTGTAGGCTGGCGTCAATGAGGATGTGGTCTCCCTCGCTACTGAAAGTGGCCGTTATCGCCAATCCCAGGGCCTCGTCGCGTCCCACAAAGACCAATGTGTTGCCGGCCTGGGTCGCCGTCCCCCCGAGGTGGATGTAATCCGAGCCTGTGGCCACGTCGCGGACGAAGAACCCTCCGGCGTAGAGATTAGCCGTATCAAGTTGCTCCTGCCCGTTCACCTGCAAGCTGACGGGTACGCCGCCGTTGGCTGATAGCCCCAAGGAAAGGCCGTCGCCGGAGTTGATCCGTAGGACGGGTGAGCCTTCCCAAGGACGCTCGGCCGGCGCTTGGTGCAGGATCTGTGTGTCATCAAAGTTACAGATCTCGCTGGCGAACTCGCCCAGGGCTAGGTCATCAAACCAGGCTATCCCGGGCGCAGAGCTCTGAAACATGGCCCAGATCCACACCGAGGCGATGGGCTTCTGAGGGAATAGGACCTTGTCTACGTACTCCCAATCGTGGGTGCCCCCGCTGAAACAGACGTATTGTGAGGGGGCTTGGGTGCCGTCGGTATAGGTGATGTCCAGGTAGAGGGAATACTGCATGCGGCAACCTGCCGTCACCGCGGCGGCCTTGCTCCAACCGCTAAAATAGATCGGTCGAGCGACCGACTGATTGAGGTTCACCCGTTGGATCGCTGCTCCCAACGTGCCGGAGGGGATACGGATGGAACGTGACCCGCTATGAGCCTCCGCGCTATCCACGATAAAGCGCGTGCCATAGGCTGTCCATCCAGTGTCTCCGGCCTCAAAGCCGGCATTCGTCAAGCGGTTGGGGCCACGAGGCGCGTCGGCGATGTTCACGGGACGATGGACGACCCAGCTTTCGCCCGTCGGCCCATTGGCGAGTGTGGTCATGCCAGCAACAAAGAATCCTAACGCGATCCAGAAAATGATAAGGAGCCAGCGTTTCCGGTAGTTCACGATTTGCCTTTCGTCGGCGTATTTAAGCGATAGACCTTGAAATTTGAGCACAGAGCTCGCAGGAAGCGCGAATGAAAGCGAGATCCTCTGCGTCCTCTGGGTATCCGACAGAAAAATGGACGCAAGGATATGGGCTCGCCTCATAGCAAATGACGCGGAAAGCGCTTGCGGGGATACGGCCAGACAGGATCTTGACAAGCTCAGAGGGCCGGGCTACATTTCGGGGTGTTCTTGGAAAGCACTCTTTGCATGGAGTGAATGATGCGCGTCATTGAGACCAAGTTGCCCGGTGTGCTCATCATTGAGCCCGATGTCTTTGAGGATCGGCGAGGCTTTTTCTTTGAGAGTTACAGTTACCGTAGGTATGCTGCCCAGGGGATCACCGACGTCTTCGTCCAGGATAACCACTCCCGGTCGGTTCGCGGCACTTTGCGGGGGCTGCATTATCAGGCGCCCCCAGGCCAGGCCAAATTGGTGAGGGTCGCCTTCGGCGAGGTGTTTGACGTAGCTGTGGACATCCGCTGGGGATCGCCGACCTTCGGACAATGGGTAGGGGTGACCCTTTCGGCAGAGAACAAACGCCAGTTATATATCCCTGTGGGTTTCGCTCATGGATTTTGTGTCACCAGCGAGGTGGCCGACTTCCTCTACAAGTGCTCCAATTACTACTCCCCACAGGACGAGCGCGGGATCGCGTGGAATGACCCCGATTTGGCCATTGAGTGGCCGGTCTCTGCGCCCATCCTCTCGCAACGCGACCAGAGCCATCCAAGGCTGGCCGAAGCCCCACGGGATTACTTTTATGAGGGACTCACTTCGGGCGGGGGAGGTCGTGCGGCGAATGGATGCCGTACTCGGTGATGATTGCCGTGATATAGCGTGCCGGGGTCACATCAAAGGCGGGGTTTCGCGCCTGGGCTTGCTCGTGGGCCAAGCGCACGCGGCAAAGCTCGCCCCGGTCGTTCCAGCCGGTGAGGTATAGGACCTCATCCTGGCTGCGCTCTTCAATAGGGATATCATCACCGGTGGGGCAGGCAGGATCTATGGTACTCGTAGGTGCGGCCACATAGAAGGGGATGTTGTTGGCAGCAGCGCAAAGGGCCTTCTCATAGGTGCCGATCTTGTTGGCTACATCGCCGTTAGCGGCGATGCGATCCGTGCCCACGATGACCATATCCACTTCGCCACGGCGCATGAAATATCCGGCGGCGTTATCGGCGATGATGACATGGGGAATTCCCTCGCCCTGTAGCTCCCAGGCAGTGAGCTGCGCCCCTTGGCAGCGCGGGCGCGTCTCGTCGACGTAGACGAACACCTTTTTCCCTTGTCTTGCGGCCATATAGATCGGTGCTAGGGCACTGCCCCAATCCACAAAAGCCAGCCAGCCGGCGTTGCAGTGAGTGAGAATGCGCATGCCATCGCGGATCAACGTCGCGCCATGCCTGCCGATGGCCTCGCCGGCGGCAGCGTTCTCCTCGGCCAGGGCCTCGGCCGTCTCCACGGCGGCCTGCCGCGCCCGAGCTACGCTATCGGCGCCCCGAATGGCTGCCAACACTTTATCAATGGCGTAGAACAAGTTCTGGGCCGTGGGGCGGGTGTGCCGCAGGGTCTCTGCCCCCTGCATGACGTACTCCATGAAGCCCGTCCCCTCCGGGGCTTCCAGGGCCACCTGGGCCATGGCATATCCGGCGGCGGCGCCGATGGCCCCCGCACCGCGGACGACCATGGTGCGGATTGCTTCTGCGGTGTGGCGGTGGCTAGGCAGAGCGATGATCTCAAAACGGGGGATGAGCGGCTGGTTGATCATCTTGACCACTTGGCCTTCCATCCATACCGTGCGATAGTGCACGCCGTTAACGTTCATACCTTCTATCTCCACATCATGGGACTTGAGCTTGCTGCCTTAAGAAGGCCACGAGGCCATTGACAATCCCCACGGCCACCCGGTCTTGTTCCTCAGTGAGCAAGTAGCGGTCGCCGCCCATAAAGCCGCACTCAATGATGGCTCCAGGGGTCTCCGGGGCGATGCGACGCAGCGCGTGATACTCGCGCATGGCCTCGGTGATGGTGTTGAGGTGAGGCTTGAGCCCGGTGGCCTCAGCGTAACTGGCGTACAGGATGTTCACCAGCTGATCTTCCAGCTCCGGCTTGGAGGAGTGGGTCATGCGGGCGATCTTGAACCCTGAGAGCTCAATGCAAGAATCGCAATGGATGGAGAGCAAGGCAGCGGCGCGATACCCGTTCAGCTTGGGGGAATACTCGGGCAACACTTCGGCGCGGTAGCCTTGCTTGCGGAGGAGATCGGCCACCTTACGCGCGATGGCCAAATTGATCTCCACCTCCTGCAAGCCGTCCGGGCATACGGCCCCGGAATCGTTCTGCCAATGTCCGGCGATAAGGCCCACGAGCGGGCTCTCCGGGCGAAGCCCGGCCAACAGGTTGGCCACCGAAGGCGAATCGGCAAGGCCAAGGAGCATCAAGCCTCCCAGAGAAAAGAGCAAGAGAAGTTTGATGGCTGTGGCGATCCGATCCAGGATGGATGGAGCTTCTTTGACGCGCCCATGGCGAAACATAGTCCACTCCGATGGCCTTGTGGCCAACACTGCATCTGGAGGGCTTTCGGGCCATAGCTCGAGGCAAACGCGCCTGCCCGGCCTATATATACCCGCGATCCTCTGGGGTGTCAATTCCTCCGGTTTCGTACTTTTCATTGACGCGTTGCGCCCATCGATCTATTGTACGTGTGGGATGCAGCCCGCAATCTGGGCGCTTTTGATGAAGATTATGCGGCGAGGTTCAAGGGCTACTGCCAGGGAGATTATCATAGGCAGGAGAGAGAAGTGTTTCAGAAGTACCTATTGCACGACAAACTGCCGGTTCGTTTCGGGGCACTACTCGGGTTTGTATTGATAGCCTTTTTTGCCGCCTGGACAGTGGGTCCTTCTTTCCTCTCCGAGGGGTCTTTGCGGGGGCGTAATGTTGCTCAGGCGTTAGCCGGAAACAATTTGGCGGGAGATAGCGTTTGGTTGAAATAGCTGCGAATTCTGGCAATCAATCTCAGGGCGATGTTCCTACTGGTTATTGCGCCTAACGTGATTCGGACTCCCCGTAATTTCCCACTTGGATATAGCACGGTCACGACACTCGCTGTGGTCTTTGGCATAGCGATAGGGACAAATTCGTTTGCCCTCTCATTAGGAAGCAAGCTGCCGCCATCGATGATGGTATTCGGTAGTTCCGGGCTTTACGAAATAATTGCTTGTGTTCTCGCAGCTACCGCCACCACATCGATTTCAAAGTACCGTCTGATTGGTCAATCGTTTTTCTCTGGCTATTGCTTCGTGAAACCAGAAGTGCGCCCAACACGCGCTTGCACCTGACGTCGCTCCGCTGCGCTACGCGGGGCAGGTGATATGCAGTCCGTTGGGCGGCCATGCTGCGAGGAGGTCTACTTGAACACTCTATCCCGGTTCGTTATCTCCGGGATCGTTTTCATCCTGACGTTGGCGTTCGGCTTTTGGCTGAGCCGGTCGGGCAGGCCCTACAACGGCCTACTCTTCAACTTCCATAAGCTGATCGCCCTGGCCGCGGTCATCGTCACCGTCGTCCAGTTTGTCGGGATACTCAAGAGCACTGATCTGTCGGCACTCGCCATCGCTCTGCTTGCGCTGGTGGCGCTTTGCACCGTGGGCCTGTTCGTTAGTGGCGCACTGATGAGCACAGGCAAACTCGACCACGCGCTGCTACACACGATTCACCGCGTCGCCGTCGTGGTGCTGGTGATTGCCCTGCCGTCTGCGGTCTTGCTGCTCGGAAGAAGGCCATGAAATACAAGCGTCTTGTCCTCACTCAGCGCGGCGGCGTCTGGGTGAGCTACACCAACCCGCGCAGTCTTGCGGGCATGGCGTAGCTGTTGGGGCGTGTCCTCTGGCGCAACCTGTTGCCGAATGGCCGCCGAAGCAAAGCATGGGGGCCGGAGATGGCCCATCGACCACGGGCCAGACGTTTACGGTGCGAGTCGCGGGCAGCACATGGTGAAGTGGGTATTAGGCGATACAACGTCTATTCGGGGCGGCGCCAGCGCTGTGGGGTGTATCTGCTGCGCGACCGGACACGCATGAGCTTAGCCACTGTTTTTGCCACCCTCAAGAAGGCTCGCGGACTCAACCCTTTCAGCGCGTGTCTTGCCCTGATTCGCACAAATTCCTGGGCATAAGTCCGAGCAGTTTCTCAACGGAACCTCAGCATATTGGATGTGCCTACATCCGCATCTGAGATCACCCCGTAAGCGATGGTCTCATTGGGCTCAATGAAAACCGAGAAGGTCACTTGACACGACCTGCCGGGAGGGATGACGGGCAGCGTATCATAGCCCTGAATACAAGTGTAGGCTCGTTTGCCATTCGGTTTGACAAAGATCGCCGTCCAGCGTCGCATGGGTTTGTCGGACTTGTTATAGACAGTTAGCGAGGCCGTCAGTTTGCGTACCGGGCGACGATCATTGAAATCGCCACACGGCTTCTGCGGATCATCCATCCCCGCCGGCCGCCCCCATTGGGAGTAACTGTACTCGCGGATGACTACTTCAATTAAATTGGCTGGCGTGGTCGGCGTGGGCGTGAGGGTTGGCGGGGGGCCGATAGTCCATTTATCCACGCGTTGGATGCCGTCGCGCGCATAGGTACGCCGGATGTACGGTTGGGTGCTTTCGGGATAGCTATAGTAAAAGAGCGGCGCGATGATGGCTTCATCCACGACAAGGATCTTCTCGGCCAGCGCATAGTATTGTTTTCGCAGGTTAGGGTCTAAGGTGATCGCGGCCTTGTCGTAGAGCGCCATGAACATCACCGCAGCAGGAGCATCGACATCCCATTGCGCCCTATTCATCCCGTCGCGGGGGTGAACATACAGCAACATATCGTTTTCGTCCGGGTAATATGGATGCATCCCAAGGTAGAAAAGATGTGGGGGGTCCTCATCCAGGGTTTGCATAAACGCTTCCCAATCTTGGATGATCAGCCTGACGCGCACGCCCAGATTATCCTGCAAGTTGCGCTGCCAGAACTCGGCTACCGCTTGCTGCCCCCGACCAGAGCTTAGCCCTAAGGTGATCTCGGGCATCCCCTTGCCGTTAGGGAAGCCAGCCTCAGCCAGGAGCTGCTTGGCGCGCTTGGGATCGTAGGCCATCCCTTTGAAAGAGGGATCCTCTGCCGGCGAACCCACGATGCCCGGTGGAGCAAAGCTGGTCGCGGCGATATCGCCGAAGCCACGCCACTTGACGAACCCTTGACGGTCGAGGGCCATGGCAAAGGCCTGGCGAACCTTGACGTTATCAAAAGGCGGCTTTGTGGTGTTAAAACCCAGGAACATCGTCCAAAACTGCGGCGTGTGACTGAGCTCTCTGGCGCGCGCCGGATCGTCTCTCAGCCTGTTGTAAAAATCGCCGTCTGCCAGGGCCACATCCAGCTCGCCTCGCTCATACAGGGCGGCCGCCGTATCGATGTCCGCAATGAGCCAGTTGACTAGCTCGATGCCCACCGTCGGGGCATCATAGTAGTAGGGATTCTTGCGCAGGGTTATCCTCTGCCCCGGTTCCCAAGCGTCCAGGAGGTAGGGGCCGTTTGTCCAGATATTCCCCGGCTCAGCCCAGTGCTCTCCATATTGTTCGATGGCCTGCTGCGGCACAGGATGGTTGAGATCCATGGCCATGATCATGGGAAAATACGCCGCGGGATGCTCAAGGGTGAACTCAACGGTGTAATCATCCACTGCGCGGACGCCGATGCTCTCCGGATCGTCGCTCTCGCCCCTGTGCAGCGCCTCGGCGCCCTTGATCACATAATCCACATAGGCCCGCGAGGCCGCCGTACCCAGGCCGAGCGCACGACGCACGCCATACACGACATCGTGAGCTGTTACTCGGCCGCGTGGCTTCACCCCCCGCGTAACCGGGTCATATTGCACCCACTCTACGTCACGACGCAGCGTGAACGTCCAGGTCAACCCGTCATCCGAGGCGTGCCACTCTGTGGCCAGGGCCGGGACCACCTCTAGCGTCTGTTCATCGTAGTCAGTAAGTCCCAGAAAGAGGAATTGAGCGCATTGCTCCGCAGCCTCGTTCCCCACCAACGCCGGATCCAGAGAGGTTGGGTCCTCCCCCAGGCTCAAATTGATGCGCTGCGCCACTGTATCCGCCTCGGACAAGGCCAGCACTGTCGGTGAAGGCGTGAAGCTCGGCGTCACAGAGGGCACAGCGGTTTTTGTGGGAATCAGCGTCGCCGTCGGACTGGGCGTGGCGCTCCGTGGTAGGGGTGTGCGTGAGGCAGTGCGCGTGGCTACGGCCGTATCCGTGGGTGTAGCCTGGGGCAACTCGGATGACTTGGCGCACCCCCATAGGAAGAGCCCTCCAAACGCGACTATCGTCAATACAAGGGCAATCCGGCTGTCCCACCGAGGCACGTGCGCGGAAAACTGCAAGGCCGTGAAGCGATTCGGTACCGACATCTGTTTGACCTCCCTCGCGGAACGCTCTCGCTGACCTCACCTTAAGTTGGGGGGCCCTATCCAAGAGCGTCCGCACTCACAAGGCACGCGCCGGAGCATAAAGGCATTTTAGTACTGTATTTGTCTGTAGGTCAAGCATCGCAACCTCTAGAATGGGGTTTTTCTAAACGCGCCGGCATACTGTGATCTCGGCGAAGCGATCCGGTCACATAGCCACAGCTTGCAGCCACAAGCGAGGGTTTGGTAAGCGTGCAGCGCAGCTAAAGGCCATGGCGATATCACTTGTTAGGCGGGTTAAGCCCTGGCCGATTCGCTTGACACGGCTCGGCCTAGAATCATATAATTTTGCTGATGCCATGCTCACAAGCCCATTGGAGGACAGGGTGAAGCGACTTTTCTACCGCTGAATCTGAAGGGATGAAGTGGGTGCCAGTTGGCATCCTTCATCCGGCCGGCATACGTCAGGAGGTGTCAGGGGTCAAGCTCCCTAGGTGGAAGCGGGCGCTGCCTCCTTGGCCATCACTGGCGTATGCTGGTGATGGCCTTTTAGTTGGCACCTGCGCGCCCCTCGTCGCTGGGCCCAGCAGCGCGATGGGCGTGGAGGAATAAACAACTTCAAGGAGGTATCCCGTATGAGAGAACGTCTGACCCGCTTCTTTGCCTCGCGCTGGGGTATCATCCTCGCCGGGGCCGTGATCGGCATCCTCGCTCCTCTGTTGCAGTTCCTCGGTAATCCCCCCAATATGGGCATCTGTGTGGCCTGCTTTGAGCGCGATATCGCCGGGGCCTTGGGTTTGCATCGCGCCGCCGTGGTGCAATACATTCGCCCGGAGATCATCGGCTTCGTGTGGGGCTCCACGATCGCTGCGCTGCTGTTTCGGGAGTTCAAAGCCCGTGCAGGTTCCGCCCCGATCGTGCGCTACTTCCTGGGCATGTTCGCTATGATCGGTGCGTTGGCCTTCCTGGGCTGTCCCTGGCGGGCGCTTTTGCGCCTGGCCGGCGGGGATCTCAACGCCATACTGGGCTTGGCGGGCCTGGCCGTGGGGATCAGCATCGGCGTCTTGTTTCTCAAATCCGGCTACAGCCTTGGACGCACCGCGCGCACCCACATGGCCGTCGGCTGGATCACGCCGATTTTCATGGGTTTGCTTTTCCTATTGCTGCTCCTCAGGCCGCAGTTTAGCAAGGATGGCCCGATCTTCTTTAGCACCAGTGGCCCCGGTTCCCTTCACGCCCCGCTGATCATCTCCCTGGTCTTTGGCCTGCTGATCGGCTTCCTGGCCCAGCGCACCCGCTTTTGCACCATGGGGGCCCTTCGTGATGTCATTCTCATGAAAGATACGCACCTCATCAGCGGCGTGGGGGCCCTGCTGGTGGTGGCCTTTATCGTCAATCTCATCCTCGGCCAGGTGCGCTTTGGCTTTGCCGGGCAGCCGATCGCCCATAGCAGCCACCTGTGGAACTTCCTGGGGATGGCCCTGGCCGGGTTGGCCTTCGCCCTGGCCGGCGGATGCCCTGGCCGCCAGCTCTTCCTAGCGGGCGAGGGGGATGGCGACGCGGGCCTCTTCGTCCTGGGGATGATCACCGGGGCCGGCTTCTCGCACAACTTCTCCTTGGCCGGTAAGCCGGATGCGGTGGTGGAGGGAGCCCTCCAGGTTGGGGGATTGACCACCTTCGGCATGGTTGCCGTGCTCTTTGGTTTGGTCGCGTGCCTGGTGATCGGGTTCACCATGCGCGAGCGTGCCTGAAAACAAGCGGAATGAGGAGGTTAGAATGGCAAAGACAGTTGACGCGCGGGGCCTCTCCTGTCCTCAGCCCGTCATCCTAGCGCGCAAAGCCATCGCGGAGGGGGAGTTCCCAATTGAGGTCTTGGTAGATACGGTCACCTCACGGGAGAATGTGCGCCGCATGGCGGAAAAGGCGGGCTATAAGGTCCGAGTTGAGGAGATGGGAGAGGAATTCAAGCTCATCCTCAATCGTTAGCGCGGCACCTCCGGCGGCCAGTAAGGCCGCCGGAGGCCGGAAAGGGATAGCATGATCTACTTGGATAATCCTGCGACCTCTTGGCCCAAGCCGCCCTGCGTCGTGGAGGCCATGGTACATTTCATGCGGGATGTCGGGGCCAACCCCGGGCGGGCCGGACATCGGTTGGCCACTGAAGCCGGACGCATCCTCTATCGCACGCGCGAGGCGCTGGCCGAACTCTTTCACGCCCCTGATCCGTTGCGGGTAGTCTTTGGGCAAAACGTCACCGAGGCCCTCAATCTGGCCCTTCAGGGACTGCTGCGTCCGGGGGATCACGTGGTGACCAGCAGCATGGAACACAACTCGGTGATGCGCCCCCTGCGCGCCCTAGAAGGGCGAGGTGTCGAGCTGAGCGTCGTGCCCTGTTCGCCCGAAGGGTTCCTGGATCCCGACGATTTGAGAAGGGCGATCAGGCCCACTACGGTGATGTTCGTGCTTAACCACGCCTCCAACGTAGTGGGCACTCTCTTGCCCATCGCCGAGGCCGGGCGGATCGCTCGGGAACATGGCCTGCTCCTGCTTGTGGACGCGGCGCAAAGCGCCGGAGCCTATCCCATTGACATGGAAAGCGATTGTATTGACCTGCTCGCTTTCACCGGGCACAAGTCCCTCTACGGGCCGATGGGCAGCGGAGGCCTGATCCTGGGCGAGCGCGTTGACGCCGAGCGACTGGAACCCCTCAAGCGAGGGGGAACGGGCAGCCGCTCGGAATGGGAGGA
>Ga0123519_10005521_pt1 | contig 20144 bp, 16 predicted proteins | sample YelNatPaOPRAMG02_FD_87396 | JGI IMG/M metagenome (GOLD analysis project Ga0123519, IMG submission 87396) | Hot spring microbial communities from Yellowstone National Park - Yellowstone National Park OP-RAMG-02 (version 2) | ecosystem: Environmental > Aquatic > Thermal springs > Hot (42-90C) ...
CGAGGTACCAAACCGCGGGGTCAATATGAACTATTGCCCGCGACGAGCCAATTACTCACGGGGTAACTTTTCTGTCACCTCCAGCCCCTATCCATAAGGACATGGAGGATCGCTAGGCCAGGCTTTCGCCTTTCGGTCCTCTACTTTGCAGGACCGAATCAGGCCAGCTTTTGCCCTTGCACTCTACGACGGGTTTCTGTTCCGTCTGAGCTGACCTTAGGGCCCTCTCGATATCTTTTCAAGAGGGGGCCGCCCCAGCCGAACTGCCCACCAATAGTTGTCCCGGGCTTTCACCCGGTAAGAGAATAGGTCACTGACGGGCGGTGTTTCATTGTCGCCTTCCCAACCCCCGGAAGGGTTGAGTATAACGGCTCCCGCCTACGCTCTGCGTCTGCGACCACATCCCAGCTACAGGATGCAGTAAAGCTCCACGTGGACGGCAAGTTCTCCTAGGTTTTCTAAGAGAATTTCTTGTCCCGTTGGGAGATCGTGGACTGTACAGCCACGTTATGTGGGTTCACCGGGATCCAGGCGGGGACAGCGGGGCCCTCGTTGCTCCGTTCAAGCACGTCGGACTATAAGTCATTTTCCTAGAATTTCTAGGACAAATAACTACTTACCCGACAAGGCATTTGGCTACCTTAACAAGGTCAGAGTTACCTCGGGCGTTTAGCGGTCCTTGGCCCAGTTGAACCTGGGATTCAGATACCGCCACTGGCCAGGATTCAAGAGCCGTGCACATCCTTTCGGACTAGCGGCTCCCTGTGTTTGTTACTCGGGCAAGCGCACCTTTGGCCTTTGAGACGGAACAAACTTCTCAGATTTTCTAGAAAACTCAACACCCAATCCGAGCGCGAAGATGCGAGAGCCCTCCGCGCCAGGTTTCATGCATTCTATAACCAAGCCATGAATTTTACAACGACACCATCTTCAGCGTGCCTCTGCACCAAACAAATCCGCAACGAATCTTTGAGCCAAAGGAATCCAAAGTTCTGCCGATCTATTCTCGCATTGGAGCTTTTGCTATTTCTGAAAAATCTTCGAATTCGTCCGGTCTGTTGGAACGCAGCAGGCACAGGTTTTTATTGCAACTTCCGTCCCCGGGGAATTCTGCTTTTTTCCATCTCGAACATTAAGCCGGTGCCTTTGCCCGTTTAGTAAACAGTCGGGACCCCTTAGTTACTGCGACCTGAGACCAAGCCGAAGCCCAGCCTCAGGCACCCCTTATCCCTAAGTTACGGGGCTAAATTGCCAAGTTCCCTCGCCGTGGAATACCCCGAGACGCCTTGCGCTTCTCACGCAGGAACACCAGTGTCGGATCTAGGTACGATCAGAGGGGATCCATCCCCCACGCCTTTTCCATGGCTCCAGGGCCCAGCTGAACTCGCCTAACGGCAAGCCATTCCTGCCTTCGCCTAGTTCTCACCTTTACGGTACTTCCCAGGCTTTGACAGTTAGACGGAGCGACAGCCCCGCTCAACCTGCCCCGAAGCGTCAGCATGAGGGCTTGCGTTACCGCGTGTACCCCTCTGGTGCCGGAATGTAAACCGGCTTCCCTTTTTCGACCTCGCATGTTAAACGAGGCCTTAGGATCGACTAACCCCCGGCTGACGACGCGTTGCCGGGGAACCCTTGTCCTTCAGGCGGACAGGATTCTCACCTGTCTTAGCTGTTACTACCACCGGGATCTGCAATCCAAGTCGGTCCACTGGACCTCACGGCCCAGCTTCGGCCCAACTCGGACGCCTTCCTACCAGACGCAGCCTCAGGCTGCGCTCTAGGGTATCGGCAGCTGGCTTGAGCCCCGTCCATTTTCAGGGCCTTGACTCTCGGCGGGTGCGCTGTTACGCACTCTTTAAAGGATGGCTGCTTCTAAGCCTACCTTCCCGCTGTCTGAGAGTCGAGACGCCTTTTCGAATAACACTTAGCCAGCATTTAGGGACCTTAACCCTAGTCTGGGTTGTTCCCCTCTCGGTCCAGGAGCTTACCCCCTGGAACCCGTCTCCGCCCATCTACGGTGTCGACAGATTCGGAGTTTGAAAGACGGGTGGACTCTTTCGAGGCCTTGCCCATCGATCAGTGCTCTACCCTGCCGACCTCCTCCGGGCGGGCTGGACTGAGATCCATTTCGGAAGGAACTAGCTATCACCGAACTAGATTGGTTTTTGTCCCCTAATCCCAGGTCAGAGGACCGAATTGCACGTCAGGACCCCTTCGAGCCTCCACCGAGCTTTCGCCCGGCTTCGCCCTGCCCAGGATTAGATCGTTCGGTTTCTAGTCTTAAGGCCGTGACTGCGGGCAATCGCTACCCCGCCTCTCGCCGCCGGTTAGGGCGGTTGCAGGCTAGTCGGCTTCCCTTCGCTTACGGGGATAGACCCCCTTAGGCTTGCCACGACCATAAACTCCCCGGCTCGTGTTTCAAGACGAAAATCACGACTCTGGTAGCCCCCCATCGCTTCTAGCCTCTCGACCGGAAACTTTTGGGGGATTCAAACCCTTTCAAGCCGTGAACGTCTGTAACCACCTAGTTTCAGGCTCTTTTCACACCCCTCTCGGGGTTCTTTTCAGCTTTCCGTCACCGTACTGGTGCACTATCGGTCTCAGGACGTATTTAGCCTTGGAAGTGAATAGCTCCCAGCTTCCTGCGCCATATCCGAGGCGCAGTACTCAGGAACTCAGACCCAACTCACGCCGGCCAACGTCTACGGGACTATCACCCATTTTCGTGGGCCTTTCCAGGCCTCTTCGACTTCGCAGGCAGAGAGGAGGTCCGGTCCTCAACCCCACATCCCACGCGCCTTTCGACGCGCGGTTCGGTTTGGGCTTTTCCCTTTTCACTCGCCGTTACTCAGGGAATCTCGGTTGATTTCTCTTCCTCCACCTACTCAGATGTTTCCTTTCGGTGGGTTACCTCACCCTTTCGGGTGTTCCAACGGCACGCTTGCGCGCACCGCCGGAAGGTATCCAATTCGGGGATCCTCGGATCGCAGGATACTTGCTCCTACCCGAGGCTTATCGCAGCTTGCCACGCCCTTCTTCGGCGCCTGAGCCAAGCCATTCTCTAGGTGGCGTATCATGTCGGACGTATTCCACCCAGTGACCACTCAGTTGGCGCTTCTACCTTTGCTCGGCGCTCATCGCGGACTCTCCATTGTTTTAAAGGTCCGCTAGCACCCTTCACCCCGAACCCTCCGATCCGGAGTTGCACTCTGGTCGCGAGCCACCGAGTTTCAGCAGCCGAGCGTTACTCCTCATCTGAAGGCCGTAACGTCTTGTTATCGAGCCTCGACACTATATAGATACAGCGACCTACTTCCTCTCTAATGATACGGGTTAAATATAAGGCTTTTTTTGCACACGTCCCCATAAGCGGTCAAAATGGCTCGAAAATGGAGTAGAAATAGTGAGGGTGACCAGGCTGCCTTCCACTGGGGAACTCGACGATAGTAAGGAGATATGCGAATTTTTCTAATTTGTTTTATTTTGACTCAAAATTGCTCGAGAACTATGTATAAAACGAAGCGCGAAATCCATCTTTGAAAAACGGATGGTGATGGTAAATAAAGGTGGCCATCGTGAAGAAGAAAAGCGCCCTCTGCCTAACCTTTCTGATCTTTATAGTCTCCTTAGCTCTTCCAGGTGCTCTGGCCACCGATCCAACATTGAGCGACCTATCCGGAACAAGTTCGTCCGACTGGACCCAACCCAGCGCAAGCACAGTTGCTTCATCGATCTATACTTCCTATGCAACGGCCTACTCGCACCAACGCAAGATCTTCTATGCGAATGGCAGATTCTGGGTCTTCTATTCAGATGGGACAAATATTGTCTTCAGGACGAGTAAGGACGGCACGACTTGGAGCTCTGCATCCACGGTAAGAGCTTGCACTGCGGGCGATCAATTCAGCGTATTTTTTGATGGAACTTACTTCCACTACGCCTACACCGCCCAAACAGCAAATGTTCCAATATACTACAGGCGTGGAACTCCAAACTCCGATGGAACTGTAACTTGGAGCGCGGCAGAACAGACAGCTGTAGCAGCAGGAGGTACTGACATAGGTTATTATGCACCGAGCATAATGGTGGCTACCGACGGTCGGGCCTGGATTGGGTACAGGCGTTACGATTCGTCAGCTGGAACCAGATATCCCTGGGTGACCAGGAACAACAATGTTGATGGCACTTGGACTGCTGCAACAGGATTTCCTTATCAACTTTCTACTTTCTCGGCAAGTGGGACCGTTGTTACCCCAGTGCCATTAACTTCAGGTTATGCGTTCGTTCTTTATACCTCCAATGGATTCCAGATAAGGGGAAGGAAGTGGACCGGAAGCTGGGCATCTGAAGTAATAACCTCTGGATATGTGAATGGCCAATCTTGGTCTGCAACAAATGAGGGCGATGATGTTCACCTATGCTTCTCCGACACCGTGAATGTTCGTTACACAAAGTACGTTTCTTCTACCAACTCATTCAGCTCGGAGGTTATAGTCCAATCGGGCGGCTCTCCCACCTCTGTCGTTGTAGGTCTAGATACGGCAAGCAATACTTTGTACTGCTTCTGGGCAAGTTCTCCAACTGCAAACCACGTTTATTACAAGAAGAAGACGCAGGCTGGAACTTGGGATACCAGTCCAACCGACTGGATAAACGAAGAAACCAATACTTTCCCAGCCGGTGACAGGTTTACGTCCTTCTACAGGGATTATGGAGGCAAGATTGGCCTGGCATATGTCACAGGAACGAGCCCATACAATGTTCGCTTTAACTATATCGATGGCTCTTGTGACATCGCCGGCAAGACAGGCGTGAATGGCCTCCAGGCAGGCAGCGATACCGACAGCCTAGCACTTGCGATTAAACTGGATTACGCGCTTCTCGGATTCAGGGTATCAAGAATGGCCTTGGGTGAGAAGTATGAGGTAAACTTCACGATAGGTTCTGTGGACTTCTCCATGATGTTCGTTGCAACGGCAGCATCGCGTGGAAAGTTTGTGCTCTGCTACAAGTCAGGTGGCTCCTGGACAACAGGAGAAACCATAGATAAGAGTGGCAGCGACATAACATCTGGGACGCGCTACGAATCTGGAACTGGAAACATAGCGTTCAAGCTGACCGACGCCACTACTAGCAGCTATGGCTACATTAAGCTTGAGGCGAAGAGGAGCTACCTGACTTCGCTTGGCGCAACAGGATATTCGGTAACGAACATCGTCGGGCGAACATATCAGGGTTCTTCAACATCTACGCTCTTGCCAGGTCCGCAAGGAGGTACGAAGATCGACAGATGCCCTTCCGGTACTTCAACAGCTTCGTACACAATGATCATAGTTCCAGAGTTTCCTCTTGGAGTACTAGTTCTAGTAGTCCCGCTGATAATGATCTATTTCAGTATTAGGAAGCTGTGCCAATCTGCGATGAAGCCTGGCCAAGAAATTGGCATCCGCAACCGAAAGAAAGTAAAACTTCGCATCTCCCCCTCCTCTTTGCATTATCGAATTGGCCCTTCTAAAAGCCAGAAAAGACCTTCCCTTTAACAAAACGCACTTCCCCATCTATGTTTTCTTCCGCATTTCGCAATGTTTAACAAAGCAGAGTTCGTAAGCATCTACCTCCTCATGTTAGTCCCTCAAAGATCGACTATCATTAGAAGAGGAATTGATAGCATTGGAAACTTTAGCCAACGCTTTGCCATCTGGATCGATAGGCTTAGGCCTTTTCTTCATTATCTTCCGAGCTGCTTGGAATTAGGCTCTGCCAAAATATTCGTGTCAATCTTGAAATGGCAAGAAACCATTGGATCGATTAATAGCCCGAAAATGGATGTGCTGACATTCACTTATCTTCAGAAAGTTCCTTTCAAGTTTGGGTTAAACTCAACGATCAAAAAAGTTGGGAAATTCAAGACCCCATGATTATGCCAACAACCCTCACTGCAACGGTAAAAAGAAAAAGGATGCCCATTGCAAGGGAGACCGACCTTAACACCCTCTTGTTCAGGACGATCCCTGTCCTGCCATAGTATGGTGAAAGCAACTCTGCTGTTGCAAGCAGTATTATCGAAATGACTGCAAGCCAAAGGCTCAGGTCCCAGAAAGCCAAAGGAAATCTCATGCCGTGCTGCCCCCTGTCATCTTGTAAAGTACATTTATCGTTCCACTTTCAGAATCCAGCTTCGTTTCCGACACTGTAACAGGCTTCCCTGTAGACCTGGTAAGCGCCAGCGCAATCGAGCTCACCAGGGGGCACCCGATCCCCTCAAGCCTATCATCCATTCCCTCCCTATAAAGAAATTCGAAGATCGAATTCATGATCTTCACCCTGACTCCATCTCCATCTTCCTCTATCTCTACACCATCTGCCAACTCGAAACCCTCTATTATGACGGCGGGAAGGTTCTGGAAGATATAACCAAGATCCATGCCGGAAAAATTGCGCCCCATCTCCTCCTCAAGAAGGTTGGCAAGGCTCAATCCAGGTGGAACAACTTGGACTCCTCTAGGCCTCAGCGTGAACAATTCCATCTCGGAAAGGTCTGAAATTGGAGCGTCGTCCATCTCCTTTCCTCTCTCGGCGCCTATGAATATGCTTCCCCCCTTCATCTCCTCCAATCTTCTTGGCGGAAGGTAGACGGGCTGACCTTCATATCCGAGATGGTCCAAAAGTCTTCGAAGTGACAGATAGTGCGTCCTTATCTCCGACTCAAGGATCTGCCCCCTCACGTAGTGTGCAGGCCTAGCATAGAGAAGAAGAATTCCCCAGAAGGTCAAACCAAGGCCGATGAAAGCCAGTATATTTGATTCGTATAGTATGGAAGAAGCTAAGGCTGCAAATCCTGCGAAAGAGAGTCCAAATCCAGATGCCCTCGAGGGCCTCCTCTTCAACTTCCAAAGTTTGCGCCTGAGCTCCCTGTTCTCCTTCTCCAGGGACTGGACCATGTTTGCGAGGATCACGAGTTCGTTCTGCCCCTCAAGCCTGTTGCCACACACCTCGCAGTAAATGTCCTGGGGCCTTACCTCAGATAAGCAGTTTGGGCAGCGCTTTCCAAGTTTGGCGCCATCACCTGTGGCCCGAGACATGTGCCAATCATTCGGCCGTTATCCTTCTCTTATCCTTTTGGAATGTTTTTTCAACCTTCGAATGCTCACAATGCATCCTAGCTCTGGCATATCACTGACCGCTTTCTTATAATGCTGAAAAAAGCTCAATGTGTCTGATAAGGTAGGCATTTTTGGAAAAGCTCATTTGTTGGCGGGTGTCAGCCCCAGCGAGAATTCAAATTGGCGAGATTTGGCCCTCCTCGCTTTTTCACCCGCCGACAATACTATCTACTATCGTCGAAAAGATATTATTTATGAATGCGTCTTCTAGAAGAAAATACTGCACTCTTTCAAGAAACTGGAAAACTACTCAAAATAAGCCATTTGTTTGAAAATGACAAATCTGGATAGTTCTGGACTCTTAATCCCTTTCTTTTCGCGATTTGAGAAAAGAGAGGGAAAGTCCTGTCCTGTAGAGCAGTGGGGACGCATTTCCTTCCGGCTTTGAGCGCCCTTCCTTAATTGCAAGCAAAATATCGCGCAGCTCCCTTGAGTCTGAGTCAATGGTTGTGTAGGCATCCCCAACCCTTCGGGAGTTGTGGGCATCGCTTCCACCGGTCTGCGGAAGATGGAGCTTCTCAGCCAGTGCCTCGTTCCTCCTCGTGACCCACCAGAAAAGGGGCACAGCAGCATTCCGGGTCTCGATGGCATCCGGTTTCAGAATTTTGAAGATCCTCTCGCTTGAGCTCAAGAAAGGTATACCTGGATGCGGTACTACCAAGATGCCACCTCTCGCATGCACGTAGCTTGAAAACTCGAAGGCCGTGAGACCTTTCGGGGGATCTTCGAAGATCCCCAATCCCAGGAGATGGCCATCCTCAGTTGAATACTCCAATCCTGGTACCGTTAATATTTCGCTAGAGTACTTCACCATTGCAATCTTTGCGGCTTGGCATGTGCCATGGTCCGTTATCGCTATACCGTCAAGACCTTTTCCAAGCGCAGCGCTAACAACTTCCTTCAGCCCGCTTGCAGAGTCCGAGAAGTCGGTGTGCACATGCAGGTCGATCTTGATCTTGGGCAATCTGCACACCAGCCTAACATCTATTCCAGCCTTGGAGGCAATGCATGGTCATCGCCAAATTCGTGCCACGGTTTCCTCAACCACGCGCTCTCCATCTCCAATTTCGAGCACAACAGGAATGTCTGGAAAAAGTTCAACAACCTCTTTAAGTTTTGAAACTATGCGCAGGTTCTCTTCCGTTTCTGAAAATCCGCGGTGGTCCCAGGGAGGTGGACCACTTTTATTCAGGAAGCTCAGGTGGACCTCCTCGACGGGCAGGTTGTCGACGCGAAGCTCATCCAATGACAATCCCTCATACATCTCGAAGTTGATCGCTGCGTGCCCTATGTCAAGCAAAAGGTGAAAGTGCTTGCCCATTTTCTCCATCTCTTCCTGCGTCATTCCGATAGCTCTTGCCGACCTGTCCCATCCGTAGATGTTTTCCAAAATAACTTTGGAAGCTTCCTTTATGTTGTTCCGAAAGATGGCCAAGTTCTCAATTCCTTTACTAGCTTCTATGCTGTCTCTGATTGTGAAGCTTTCAGGTCCAGCTATCGAGCCCAGCAAACCGGCGTGGACACCGTAGAACCTGTATTCGAGCCCAAGCTGCGAAGCCTTAGCAACCATCCTATCCAATACCATCGCCGCCTCAAGGGGCTTGTAGCATGGATTGAACATGAAGTCCCTTGTGGAAAAGTCCATGAAAGGTAACCCGTGCAGGAACTCGATCGACCTCCTTCCGAGATTTCTTATCGCTTCCTCCGATTTCTCAGATTCGCCCGTTCCAAGCTCGATGAACTCGACAACCTCCCTTTCCAGTAGTCTTTTCAGAGTCTCGATCGACTGGTGTGCCGTTGAGATTCCAAGCCTCAGCAAAACTACCTCCTATCCGATGTGCTCAACTGAAACGCCGCGCTCTGCTACTCTCGAGATGTAAGCATCTCCCCCAGCTTTTCTAATTGCTTCCGCAACATGCTCCTCGTTGCCAGGTTCTGTGAGAGCAAGCATGGCTCCGCCACCACCCGAGCCGGAAAGTTTTGCTCCTAGTGCTCCCGCATCCAGGGCAGCGCGGATAAGCAGGTCGAGGTTCGATGGAGAAACTGGGCAGCTTCCTGAGACCTGCAGGTACTTGTCGAGGTAATGCTGGTTTTCATTCATCAACTCCCCGATCCTTGACCTTCTCATATCATGCCTTTCAAGCTCGCGCCTGGCTTCCTCCACTATCCTCACGATGTTCCTCATCCCCTCCATGAACCTCTCTTCCCTTGCCTCAAGCCTCTTCCCCAGCCAAGCGAGTATCCTTGGCGTGTCCTTCTGCTGCCCTGTGTCCCCTATCACAATCGGTAGTGCTACAGAAGGCCTCAAGGCATGCACCTTCGCAGGAGCTGTTGAGCAGTCCACGTAGAGAAGCCTGCCATATGCTGCCGCATACTGGTCCATCTGGCCGCAATTAACGCCAAGTATTTCCCTCTCGGCCACGTAGGCGATGTTGGCGTACTTCGACATCGCCCCTTCATCGATCGCATCCTCAAGCCTTCCGGAGGCGAAAATATCGACCGCTGCCGCTGTCGCTACACAGATGGCGGCAGACGAAGAGAGCCCCTTCTTGACTGGAAGGTCGAGCAGCTTGCGTGCAGAAGGCCCTTTTATCTCCTCGACCTGTTCCGCCCTCAAAAACCTGACCCTGATCCCTGCTGTCCTAACGCCGCTCCTCTCAAGCGCCGCCAATGTTGCCTGCACATACCTGAGGTCACTCTCCAAGTTTAGCTTCTGCTTGGTGGGGTCGAAATTCCCGTAAAGATCAAAGGGCGCAAAAGAATGGATCTCCACAATATTATCATCACCTCTACTAACTTGGACGTACGACCTCATGTCGACAGCAGCAGGTATGACCGAGAATCCGCACCAATCCATGTGCTATTTGGGCAGTTTTACCGTTGCTCTCCAAACAAGCATGCTCTGCCAGGTGCGGATACTAAGACATAAGCCAGGATTTGACCACCAACCTTCACTTCGATTATGCCTTCAGACTCGATATAGAGGTTTCGCAAAAACTAGGATGATGAAATGTATGGCAAGAGATTTTAGGAAGAGCAGCGATCAAGCTTTTGACATGATCAGAAAGGCCATCATTCCGGCTGCGGGCCTGGGCACAAGGCTTCTGCCTACCACGAAGGAGATGCCGAAGGAGATGCTCCCCGTGTTCGACAAGGATGTGAACGGTCAGGGATGCATCAAGCCGCTTCTCCAGCTTGTCTTTGAGCAGCTATACCAATTTGGGCTGCGCGAGTTCTGCTTCGTTGTTGGAAGGGGAAAGAGGGCAATAGAGGACCATTTCACGCAAGATTATGGTTTTGTCGAGATGCTCAAGAGCCACGGGAGGAATGACCTGGCAACGAGCCTTGAAAGTTTTTACCAGAAGCTCGACAATTCTGCTATAACATGGGTGAACCAGCCCGAACCCATGGGATTTGGCGATGCCGTCCTGAGAGCTGAGCCATTCGTGGGCAACGAGGAGTTCATTGTCAATGCAGGCGATACCTCTATACTTTCGGAGGGAGCCAGCCACCTGAAGAGATTGGCGAGGGTTTACGAGGAGTTCTCATGCGATGCAGCCCTCATCGTGCACGAGGTTGATGATCCTAGGAAGTACGGGGTCGTAAGCGGCACGGAGGTAGCAGATGGAGTCTTCAAGGTCAACGAGATTGTTGAGAAGCCTGAGAAACCGGCTTCGAACCTTGCTGTCATTCCGATATATGTTTTCCACCCAACCATATTCAAGGCCCTGGAGGTTACGAAAAAATCGAAGGGAGGAGAGAGGCAATTAACTGACGGAATACAGAACTTGGTCAATTGGGGTTTGAAGGTCTGCGCAGTGAAATCTGGAAAAGATGAGATAGATATCGATATCGGTGGTCCAGACACTTACTGGAGGGCACTGGAGGAAACTTACAAGATCCTCAGGCTATAGTTGTGATTTCTCGTGAGGTAGACGTTGGGCTTAGAAAACGGTATCCTCCCTTCGTTACGATTATGTCGTCCTCTATCCTGACACCACCGAAACCTGAGATGTAGATGCCAGGTTCTATGGTGAATACCATTCCCTCGCGCAATATGATGTCTGCTGTAGCTGCTATGCGCGCTCCATCGTGTACCTCGAGACCGATGCTGTGTCCCAAGCCATGAGTGAACTTGCCCTTGAACTTCGTGCCATCTATGATGTCCTGGGCTGCCTTGTGGACATCCTTTCCATTAACGCCTTCTCGGATCGCTTCAAGCCCCGCTTCCCTAGCTCTAATCACAGTTTCATACATCTCGCTCTGGAGCCTTGAAGCTCTGCCATACACATAAGTTCTGGTTATGTCGGAGCAGTAGCGCATGTATTTTGCGCCAAAATCGGTGAGCAAGAACTCACCCTTCCTAATTCTTTTTACGCTCGGACTGTAATGGGCCTCGGCCGAATTTTTACCGAAGGCAACTATCGTTTCGAACGCAGGCGATGCCGCCCCCTTTTTCTGCATGATGTAGTTCAACTCAGCTGCAATCTCAGTCTCCCTCGTGCCCCTCCGAACTAGCTGCACCGTAGACTTAGAAGCTTCCAGCGCAATTCTGGCTGCCTTTGTTAAAAGCTCGATCTCGTCTGCATCCTTGACCAACCTTGCCTTTCCAAGCGCCTCAGAAACATCCTTGAACTCGATGCCTGGGAAGTTCGACTTGAGCACTTCAAGATCGCTGCTCACGAGGCCGTGCATGTTGATGCCAACGCGCTTTGCAAGCTTGAGCTTCTCCCTCAGGATGCTAAACTGGTCAGATTTGTCCTTGAAGACCGTAACCGTCATCTCCCTCCCCCTTCGGGCGCTCTCCTCCTCCAGCTGCGTTGTCAAAACTTCTAAACTAAAGTCCGGATACGATATCGCGATCGATTCTTCGAACAGGCCGCTACTCAGGCCAGTAACGTAGAAGAAGTTGGCGTCCACATAGGGCTCTGAAGAGTTCTTTAGCAAGATGGCATCTAGATCCTTTTCAACATTCTCGAATATCTTCTTGATTCTACGGCGCATGGTTTGATTTGCGAAGGTCCATTACTGTATTCAAAAAGCTTTTTACGCACCCAGGCAAACGCAGCTCTCCCGGAAACGCGTATATCGAGGTCCACATATGCTTACGTTCAAGATGGCATCGGTACCGCTGCCTCTCGTATTGCCGTTTTTCTCGGCCGCCCTCCTTTCGATATCGATCTTCAAAGCCAAGAGGCGCATCAAAAAGACAAGCGATCCACTTGTGCTCGACAGGTCGGTTTCTGAGGAGATGGCAAGGGCGCACAGGGACGAGCTTCGTATCTTGGAAGTTAGGATCGAAGCGCTCAAGTCTCTGGTAGAGAGGCTCAGGCACTCCCATAGCCAGGGGCTAATCAATGACGAAGAGTTCGAAGCTTTATCTAAAAAACACGCGGAAGAGATCCGCCAACTTGACCGAGAGCTCATCGGAAAGAGGCTTGTCGTGGAGCTTTTCGAACTTGAGGAGATAAGGGAGAGAATGGCAGGTGCGTTCGCAGAAAAGATCTCGGAACTGAATGAAACCATAATGGCGATTAGAAGAAAGCTCGGGTTCGACCAGGCAGTTAGCAGGAAGATGATCGATGTGCCGATACTTCCTATGCAAGCCGCTGAGGTACATGAAAAGGTCCAATCACCTGCCGAGGTAATAACGCCTATAGAATCTAGGGTCCAAAAACCAGCAGAGATCTCGGCGATTAAAGAGCAGCCAACGAAGAGGGCTAGCAGTATAGAGGAGAAACCGAATGAACAGGGTGTCGAGGATGAGCTCTCCCGCATAAGGGAAGATGTCGAAAATCTACTCCAAGAGCTCGAACAGATGGAGAGGAACAGGGATTGAGGCTGGTCAAGAAAATTTCCAATGAGAAGCTGCTTAAATAGGACATCTTGCCCGTTTGTCCAGCATGTCAGCATATTCGTACAACATGGTTCCAAGGGATGTGCCGAAAGTAAATACAAAGTTCAGGAGGATCGCCACCAAGATCCCAGTTCCGGAATCGATCCCAATCCTCGAGGTCTTGAAAAGGTGCGAACCCATCTCGATGACAGGACAGCCTCCTGTCGTTTGGGATAGAGCTGAAGGATTTCAGGTCTTTGACAGGTGGGGGAACATGTGGCTCGACTGGAGCTCTGGCGTCCTCGTTGCCAACTGCGGACATGGAAGGGATGAGGTCAGGCGCTCGATCGTGGAGCAGGTTGAACATGGTTTGCTTCACAACTACTGCTTCCCGAGCGAGGTGAGGGCCAAGCTTGTTGAGAAGCTTGTGCAGATCTCGCCCAAGGGGCTTGACAAGGTATTCCTCTTGACAACCGGTTCGGAGACGATCGAGAATGCGATAAAGCTTGCACGCACATACGGCAGGAGGAAGAGCCAGAAAAAGATTGGCGTTGTAAGTTTCACGAATGCATTCCACGGAAGGACGCTTGGAGCACAGATGGCAGGAGGCATTCCCCAGCTGAAGGATTGGATTGGTGCTTTTCCCCCGGGCTTCTACCAAGTTCCATTTCCTGATGGCTTCAGGTGCAAGGACCAGAGCTTCAGCCTTTTCCTAGAAACTTTAAGAAAACTTGGCATAGATGGGTCGGACATCGCATGCGTTCTCATGGAGTCATACCTCGGGGGCGGAGCCAGCTTCCCGCCAAAGGAGTATGTGCAGGAGCTTTCGGAATGGTGTAGGAGGAACGAAGTGGTCCTAATCTTCGATGAAGTCCAGGCTGGATTTGGCAGGACGGGCAAGCTCTTCGGCTTCGAGCACTTCGGCGTCACGCCAGACATTATGTGCTGCGGAAAGGGCATAACGAGCTCCTTGCCAATGTCGGCCGTGATTGGGAGAAAAGAGCTGATGGATCTATATGGCCCTGGCGAGATGACGAGCACCCACACGGGGAATCCTGTTTGCGCAGCAGCAGCACTTTCAAGCATCGAGCTTATCGAAAGGGAGGGGCTGGTGGAGAATTCGAGAAGGGTTGGGGAAATTCTCCACAAAGAGCTTCGGGAGATTAGGGAGAGGCATGATTTCATAGGAGCTGTACACGGCAAGGGACTTGTAGCAGGTCTGCACATCGTTAAGGAAGATGGCTATGAACCAGACAAGGAAAGGGCCTTCAAGATCGTTGAGAGATCGATGGAAAAGGGATTGCTGTTCTTTTCTCCCGTTGGATATGGTGGTGCAACGATCAAGATATGTCCGCCGCTAAATATTAATGAAAGCGCTGTTATGGATGGCATCGAAGCACTAGAGGAGGCAATGAGGGAGTCATAATGAAATCCAGTAGGCTGCCGGTTCTCCTCGTGGGCGGTGGAATGATAAGTCAAGATGTTATACTTCCAACGCTCTTCCAGGAGAGGAGGAGGGGGAATGTCGGAGAGATATATGTAGCAAGCAGAAGGTCCGACACTATCATAGCACTAAGGGAGCGCTTCCCTGGTGAGGAGTTCAAGGGATACCCAGATCCAGACAAGTTCGGGCCGGGAAGGAGCGATCCAGAGGCATATAGGAAGGCATTGTCCGAGCTACCGGAGGAGGGTGCTGTGGTTGTTGCTACGCCAGATCACCTGCACACACCCGTCATAATGGATGCGATCGCTGCAGGGCACCACACGATAGTTGAGAAGCCGCTCTGCCTCAAGGTTTCTGAAGCGCACAGCATAATGGATGCTTCGAGGGAGAAGGGAATCTACGTGTTAACCGATTACCATAAGCGCCACGACAGGGCGATAAGGGCTGCCAAGTTCAAGTATGGCAGGGGGGAGTTGGGGGAGATGCTTCACGGGCATGCCTGGATAGAGGAGAAACGCGAGATGCCACTTAAGGTATTCGAGCGATGGTGTGAGAAAAGTTCACCGTTCGAATACATTGGTGTCCACTACGCGGATGCTTACTTCTTCATCACAGGCCTAAAGCCCAGGAGGCTTGTCGCATTCGGTCAGAAGAAGTTCCTACCGAAGCACGGCAAGGATGCATTCGATGCTATCCAGGCAACGATAGAGTGGTCCGATGGATCTGTGCTCTTCATCCAGACTAGCTGGGTGTGTTCCGAGTTCAACACAGCCCTAACGAACCAAGGGCTCCAGCTGAGCGGGACCGAGGGGGAGTATTGGGCTGACCACAAGAACAGGAACCTTTACTTCCTGACGCAGAAGCACGGATTTGAGCACTATAACCCAAACTTCTTCAAGCCATACGACAGCTTCGACTGGGAAGGTGGGATCGAGTACGTTGGCTACGGTTACGACAGCATCGCCCAGGGCCTTGATGACATAAGCAGGATAAATGAAGCTGTCAGGGGCATGAGCTCGGAAGATGCTGCGTTAAAGAGGAGGGAGATCATATCAAAACTTGAGGCTGTGCGCGCTCTCCCATCACAGGCCCTAGTGGGAACTGCCATAATCGAAGGAGCTAGGTTGAGCATAAGCAATGGAAGCAGGTTCGTGTATTTCGATTCCCAACTATACCCGAGAATAGAGGGCACGAGTTGAACGAGGAACTGAAGGCTGCTGCCTGCAGGGCAGCCCTGAAGCATGTTTCATCCGGTCAGGTCATCGGCTTGGGTTCGGGAAGCACGATGGCAATATTCACAAAGATGCTGGGCCAGGAGGCAAGGTCTAAAAACCTAGACATCGAGGTGGTCCCATCCTCTTACGAGGCTTACTACTTGGCCATCGAGAATGGACTCAAAGTAATTTCGCTTGAAGAGTGCACATCTCCTGACCTTGCCGTTGACGGGGCCGACCAGATAAATCGGAAGCTTGAGATGATAAAGGGAGGGGGAGGGGCCCTTGCCCGCGAGAAGGTTATCGATTCGACATCGAAATTCGTTGTCATAGTTGTTGACGAATCAAAGCTGGTAGACAACATTGGAGCTGGCTTCCCAGTACCGATCGAGGTCTTGCCAATGGCAGCAAATGTCCTGCTCAGGAAGGTTGGTGAAATCGGAGGGCGTGGAAGGATTCGGACAGGTGGGCGCAAGGTCGGGCCTGTCGTCACAGATAATGGGAACTTCATTCTGGATGTCGATTTTGGCGCGATAAGCGATCCAGCTAGACTTGAGAAGGAGCTGAAGCTCATTCCAGGCGTCGTAGAGGTTGGCATCTTCTGCAACATAGCTGACCTAGCCTATGTCGCGAGCAATAGAGGTGTGGAGGAGCTTAAAGCCTGATCTACGGACAATCTTGGCACTCAAAGTTTGCTTCAGGTTTTCATTTGCTAAGAAACTTCTCAAGCATGCTCTTCTTGGAAGCAAGCGCTGCAGCATGCTTCTGGAGATCTTGGTAATCTCTGAGGAACTGGAGCCCCTTTTGCGTCGTCCTGTAGACATTCTGGTTTCCTTCCTGCTGAAGCTCTATCAGATCCGCCTTCATTAGCGATTCCAAGTACTTCTGGAGCAGCTCAAAGCTTAGGTTTCCCATATACATCAGCTGCGTCTTCCTCACGCCTTGCTTTGCGATCTCGAGCATCGAGGCAGCTATCTCTATCCTAGTTCTGTTCTTGCGCCTGGCGCCTGCACCCAATCCAATCTTCCTCTCGAAAGGCCCCATCCTCATGGTCGTGCTAATCGTTATTCACCATTAAAAAGAACTTATGAAGGGTTCTTCTAGAAAAGGTTTCGCCCCAGAAACTGGCAAAGAGGCAGATTCAGGTCGATGGGCCAAGATCGAAAGACAATGCCTGCCTAGATAACCGAAACGCAAATATTTTAAGCATCAGCCGATGGTGAACCGGGGGAACAACCCAGATGTCCGAAAAGCAGGAGATAAAATTTCCTTTCAGCGAGGCCTTCAGGTTCAGCCTTGAATCGATCAGGAGAAGATTCACGAGAGCCCTGATCACGGTCGTAAGCGTCGTTTTGGGAATAGCGTTCTTGGTGGCCCTCCTGACGATGGCAGATATTACGATCGCTCTCAACCCAGGTTCGGAGGGAGAAGCCCTCCCAGCTTACCAGCTTTGGATGGCCGTCATTGCCCTTCTCGTGTGCGGTGTTGGAATCGTCAACTCGATGCTCATGAGCATAACTGAGCGGTACAAGGAGATAGGAACGATAAAGTGCCTGGGCGCGATGGACAGGCATGTGCTGGAGCTTTTCCTAATCGAGTCGTGCGTCCTAGGTTTTCTAGGCGGGCTGTTGGGCTCCGTCACCGGTTGGGGAGCAGCGCTCGGGATCTTCTATATTAACGAAGGAAGACCTGAAGTTATAGGAGCTGCGCTCGCATCATTCCGTTGGGTCGCGTATGCCATACTGATCAGCGTGATACTCAGTTTTCTGGCTTCCGTGGTTCCAGCTTACATAGCGGCAAAACTCAACCCAGCTGAAGCCCTTAGGTACGAAGTTTAGTACTCGAATCATCTTCTCTCCCTGCCAGGAGAAAGGGGTCTCTCCAGGCTTTGGGTTCTCTAGGGGAACAAAACTTTCCATCGCTGGGTTCGCTCCATCCATTGATGAGCAAAACTTGCAGAGAGCAGCAAATGCACGATGAAAAGTGCATTTTTCTGGCGCATTGGCTGAATTCATTTGGATTCAAAAATATGATCAAATTCGAATATCGGGAAATATATCGAAACATTAGGAAAGAGCATAGGTAAAAAAGGGGGAGGCTGGGATCGAGGAATCGGTCCCCGAACCTCTGCTTTAGCTAGAGCGCTTTTTCAACAGGAATGCTGTAGGTGTACGTGATGATCTCATACTCTCCCGGACCGAGCGATTCGGTCCAGGTCAGTACCTGACCTTCCTGCCTTGGCGTTGGATTTGCAAGCTCAAGCGTAGCTCTGTACGGGATCGTCTGCTGGATTGTAATCGAGATTCCTTCTTCCTTGTAGTTCGTGACCTTCACCTGGACCGTTACCTTATCGACGCCTGAGAGGTGCTCGATCTTCACAGTCTTCTGCTCAACCTTCAGATCGTGTGCATATGCAACCATCATCTTTGCTGTCGAGTTCACCGCAACGTATGGAACCAAATCATTGCCAACCCACTCGTTGCCCCTGTAGAACTGGATGCTTCCTTCCGGTATCGGCTCGTCCATGGTATTAGTGATGTTGACATACTCGACCGGTGTTGAGGAGCTTTGGTAGTAATCTCCTGCCCAGAAGTATTCCTCTTCTACCTTCAATGTTCCTGACAAAAGCAGGACCATCGCCGTCTCACCTGAAGAGATCGTGAATGGCTTGTCGTACTTGTATGCGTGGTACTCCTCTAGGCCCATTACGCTGAATTCTCTGGACTTTGCGAAGGCAGCGCCATCGTAAGCATATATTGGCCCTTCAAAAACGATATGGGGCTGGCCAACTACGAGCGTCAAAGATACGTCCGTCCAGTTTTCGCTGCTTTCAACGATTGCCCATGTCTGAATCTTGCCATCTTCAAGGTCTAGGAAGTGCGAAGGTTTCCAGCTCGTCGCCCTTGACAGGAATGAAACATTCAGGGTCTGCGGACCCGAAACATTGGCCTTTATCTCGAGCGTTATGGTGCCATACTGCGCTTCCATTGCAACAGCCCTGCTGACCTCTATGGCAGTGATAGCGCTAAGGTCAACAAGCGCCGACTTTCCCTCTTGCAATATTACGAGGTAATTGTCCCTTATTCCTTCGTAGGTCCCAATGTACGATGCTGATTGTGTGTGGACAACGACGCTGTCGCCCTTGACTAGGAGCGATTGGGGCACATTCTGCCTCAACCTCATCGACTCAACTTCAACACCCATAACTCTTATCGTCTGGGGGATTGCCGAAGAAGGAATGGAGATCGTCGCAATAGAATCGGAGAAGACAACTGGAACTGTCATCGTTACATGCGAGAGACCGATCTGGTAGACGACCAAGCTGATGTGCCCGCTTTCTCTCTCTGAATTGTATGCAAAGTTAGGCAGGTTTAGGGCTATGACCGCTGCGGGAATTAGCAAAATAGCGAATACTAAAGCGCCCATGATATTTTGCTTCTTCATGCATTACACCTTGCGAGATACATGCCTAGCTCCACATGATAAAGCCATGGTCTAGGCCTTGCCGTTCAGAATGTGTTCTAAAATGTAGAACGGGTCGATTTGTCAACTCCTTGGATTTTTCAGCCCTATGCCAGGCTAATATGGGGATTCCTGAAGGGTCAGGGAGGCTTCAAGCCTCCTGCCGTCGCGCACTACGGTCAGCTCGACAGTATCGCCTGGCCTCTTTTTTCTAATCTCCCTCTGGAGCTGCTCCATCGTTTCAACAGAGGTCCCGTCGACCTGCACAATTATGTCACCTTCCTCAAGCCCTGCCTCGTCAGCTGGACCGTTCCGCGCAATTCCAGCAAGCACGACACCGCTCCATGTTGGCAGGCCGTAGTATGTCGCTACCTCCTTAGTAACGGTTAGGCCTGTGATGCCAAGCCATGGCCTGATGACACGCCCCTTCTCGAGGAGCTGCTCGACAACATACTTTGCAGTATTTATCGGGATTGCAAATCCAATGCCCTGCGCAAACGGTATGTTTGCTGTGTTTATGCCGATCACCTTGCCATCCACATCGACGAGGGGCCCACCGCTGTTGCCAGGATTTATGGCAGCATCGGTCTGTATAAGGCCCTCGTAAAGCCTTCCCTCGGTACTTATCGTGCGCGACAAAGCACTCACAACGCCAACTGTAACTGTTGGTCCCCCACCAAGAAGGAAGCCGAATGGATTTCCTATCGCGATCGCCATCTGCCCAACTTTAAGCTTGTCAGAGTCACCAAGCTCAGCTGGAACAAGGTTTCCAGCTGGAACCTCTACCAAAGCTATGTCGGTGCTCGCATCCTTTCCTGAAACGATCCCCTTGAATTTCCTTCCATCCGAGAGCGTAACTTCGACCTGCTGAGTTTGCTCCACGATGTGGTAGTCCGTCAGAATCCTCCCATCGCTCGATATGGCAAATCCCGAGCCCATCCCCTTAAGTGGAACGACTGTGAAAAGGTTCTCACGCATCATTCTTACGGTACTGATGTTCACAACGGAGGGGGTGATCTTCTCGA
>Ga0123519_10005522_pt1 | contig 20144 bp, 11 predicted proteins | sample YelNatPaOPRAMG02_FD_87396 | JGI IMG/M metagenome (GOLD analysis project Ga0123519, IMG submission 87396) | Hot spring microbial communities from Yellowstone National Park - Yellowstone National Park OP-RAMG-02 (version 2) | ecosystem: Environmental > Aquatic > Thermal springs > Hot (42-90C) ...
CCCATCCTTTTCTTCAATGTTGAGCTTCTCCAAAAGACCGGGGTCTATATTGCAAACGAAAATATCCTCCCAGCCGATGATTTTCAAGCCTTGCCCTTTTGCCATTACCAATATTTGGTCCCCGATATTGAGCTTCTCCAAAACGGAAGAGGGGAAGTAAACGAGGACATGCTCAGCCCCGCCGTGCTTTCCCGTGACGAAGCCGCTTTCCCCTTTCGCATCTCCACTCACAACCTTTGCAACATTCCCGATACAAGCGAGGATATTTAACGCCGAGTTTTCCCCTTCGTCCTTTGCCCTTATGGTAACTCCTGGCTCTATGTGGTCGCCCACCCAACCAAAAGCGCTATCACCAATCTTCACATTATAAGTTATTCCTCCCGTTGAGGGGAGATAAAAGGGCTCCCCTCTGTGGCTTATTTGAGGAACCCAAACACGAGGCTGGATAACCTCTCCGCGCACGGATGTTTCAATGAGCTTCTCTACATTCGTCTTCAGCATATCTTTCACCTCCGTTTTTGGAAAAACTTATTTCTGAGATTATACACTAATTTGACATAGTAGGATAGAGGGTTTATAATCCATTTACAAGGAGGAAAAATATGAAGACAAAGCATTTGCTCATCTTGATATTAGTTTTGGTCGCCGCTTCCGGCTATGTCATCTACAAGAAGCCCTTTAAACGGGGTCTTGACCTTGCCGGTGGTATAAGGCTTGTTCTGGAAGCCAAACCAACGAAGGATATCCCCCGGATAACAAAAGAGCATCAGGCAGCGCTTATGGATATCATAAGAAGGCGTGTTGATGCTTTAGGAGTTTCCGAGCCCTTAATTCAAGCCAAGGGAACAAACCAAATAGTCGTTGAGCTTCCCGCTATTCAAAGGGAAGAAGAAGCCCTCCAAATGCTGAAATCCACCGCTATGGTGGAGTTTCGCTATCTAAAGGATGTCCAAAGCGATAATAACCCTGCCGCTCCTTACAGAATGGAGGTTACCCATAAACCCGATGGGAGAGAGGAGATTGTTTTCTATGACATTGAGGGGAAGGAGGTCCCCCAATCAAAGGTTCTGGAGAATGCTCCCGTTATACTCACGGGAAACGACTTAAACCCCAAAAGGAGGGCGAGAGCGGAGCCTGGTCCTACAAACCAGCCAATAGTTACCTTTTCTCTTAACCCTGAGGGGCAAAAGAAATTCGCCGCTTTCACAGCTGGTCATGTGGGTGATTTCTTGGCTATCGTTTTAGACAACAAGATAATAAGCGCGCCAAAAATCAAAACTCATATCTACACGGAGGGAGTCCAGATTGAAGGAGGTTTCCGCGACCTTAGGGAAGCGCAGCAGCTCGCAGACTTGATAAACGCTGGTGCTCTTCCCGTTCCTTTGGAAATCGCCTCCGTTGAGAAAGTAGGTCCTACCCTTGGGCAGGATTCCCTTGAGAAAAGCCTGCGGGCGGGAATTTGGGGGCTTGCCCTTGTTATGCTCTTTATGCTCGGCTATTACCTCCTTCCCGGTCTAATCGCCGATATTGCCCTCCTCCTTTATACCCTCTTTATGCTCGCCATATTCAAGGCTATACCCGTAACGCTTACCCTCCCAGGCATCGCCGCCCTAATCATAACCATCGGTATGGCGGTGGACGCTAACATCCTGATATTTGAGAGGCTAAAGGAGGAGCTAAGGGCGGGGAAAACGCTGAGGGCGGCTATAGATGCCGGGTTCCATCGCGCCTTCACGGCGATATTTGATTGCAATACGACGACTATTATCTCCGCCATTGTTCTTTATGCAATCGGCACGGGACCAATTAAGGGCTTTGCTCTTACACTGGGAATAGGAACGATTCTCTCTATGTTCACAGCGATAACCGTCAGCAGAACCTTGCTGATTGTCGTTGAAAGCCTTTTCCCCTTCGCTCGTAATCCTCGCTTGTATGGAGTTTTTTCCTGGACAAGAGGAATAAACTTCAGATTCGTAAAGCATTGGAAGCTTTGGTTTGCCATCAGCCTATCTATCATTATCCCCGGCTTGATATTTTATGCTCCTCCCATCCGGGGACTGAAAAAGGGCATAGATTTCACGGGGGGAACGATTATCACCTTGAGATTTGAGAAGCCGATTTCCCTTCCCGATGTGAGGAATCTTATTGCTAAAGCGGGCTTCTCCGATGCCTTTGTCCAAACAAGCAAGGATAATAAGGAATTGTATATTCGTATGAAAGAATCCTCGCTTGAGGCAAGGAAAAAAGTAGAGAGCGTTTTGGCGGAAAGATTCGGGAAATTTGAGGAACTCAGTGTAGATAGCATCGGTCCGACGATAAGTAGAGAATTAACGCAAAAGGCTTTGTTGGGGGTTATCATTGCCTCTGTATTGATTCTTTTCTATTTGTCTTTCCGTTTCAATGAATTGAAATATGGAGCGGCTGCCGTCATCGCTACTCTTCACGATGTGTCGGTTATGTTCGGCTCCTTCGCCATTTTGGGCAAGCTCTTCGGCGTGGAAATAGACTCCCTCTTCGTCACCGCCGTGCTAACGATGATTGGTTTCTCCGTTCACGATACTATAGTGATTTTTGATAGAATTAGGGAGAACTGGCGTCTCAGAAGGAGGGGAGAGACCTTCGGTGAGATTGTTGATGCCAGCATTAATCAGACCCTGGCAAGGTCAATCAATACTTCCTTAACGGTTCTCCTCGTATTATTCGCTCTCTTCTTCTTCGGCGGGGTAACGATAAGGCATTTCATCGGTGCTTTAATCATAGGAACAATAACGGGGACTTACTCCAGTATCTTCAACGCCGCACCAATAGTTTACCTCTGGACGAGAAGGGAAAGAAGGGAGAGGGCGGAAGCCCTTCCCATTCCCGCTGTTGCTACCGCCTCGGAGGTCGGTCGCGCTTCCACTCTTACCCCAACGCCTGTTTATGTTCCTACTCCTAAAAGCGTTGGGAATGTAAGCAAGGGAGTTAAAAAGAAGAAAAAGAAAAAGAGAAGATAAGTTATGCTCTCGGAGAGAAAGGAATTACCGCGGGCAGCGGGAGTTGCGCTTGCTGTAAACCTTTTCCTCTTTGTCTTGAAGGCGGTAGTTGGTCTCCTCATCTATTCTCTTAGCGTTTTATCCGACGCTATGGAGTCCTTCACGGAGAGCTTATCTTCTTTCACAACACTTCTCTCCCTTAAGCAAGTCGTTCGCCCTCCCGATGAGGACCACCATTTCGGTCACGGGAAATACGATACCCTCGGTTCATTGGTTGAGGGAACCGTTATCTTCGCCTTTGCGATGATTATATTAATTGAGGGAGCCAAAAGGATAATCCACAGGGAAGTCGTAAAAATGGCGGAGTTGGGAATCGCTGTGATGCTTCTCAACTCCATAATAAAATTTCTCGTGTCTCTCTACCTTACGAAATTGGGCAAAAAAGCTGACTCCCTCTCCCTCTTATCCGCTGCCCAACACTACAAATTAGACTTCTATAATGCTTTCGGAATTATCACTGGTCTTTTCCTTATCCGCCTCACTCATATCTATATTATTGACCCTATTATCGCTATAATTATTGGCTTCTTCTTCCTCAGGACATCTATAAAAATTTTAAGGGACAGTATTAACCAAGTAGTTGACAAAGTTCCGCCGGGAGTGGAGGAAAGAGTGGAGAAATTGATTATGGAACACTATCCCCAGCTAACAGGCTTCCATAAATTGAGGATAAGGAAAGCTGGCAACGAGTTGCAGATGGATATGCATATCCAATTTCCCAAGGATGTTTCCCTTGAGGACGCCCACAATCTATCGGAACATTTGGAAGAAGACATAAAGGGATTGTTTCCCTCCGCTACGGTTGTAATCCATATGGAGCCTGATGAGAAAAATGGATAGGGGAATTTTGATAAAGGGAAATAAAGGGGAGGAAAAAGCAAAGGATTTAGCGAGGAGATTATCCATTCTGCCAATAACTGCTTCCCTTCTTCTAAATAGGAAAATTGAGAAGGAAGAGGAAGGCAGACAATTTCTCTTTCCCTCTCTTCACAATCTCAATGACCCTTTTCTTCTTGAGGGAATGGAGCTGGCTGTTTTCCGAATAAAAGAAGCAATAAAGAAGAAAGAGCCAATCTTTATCCAAGGTGACTTCGATGTTGATGGCATTTGTGCTACAGCTTTCCTTGCAAAGACGCTCACTAAACTTGGGGGGAAGGTCTTCTGCCATATTCCAGACAGGCATAAAGAAGGGCACGGGATATCAAATTATGCGGTGAGAAAAGCTGTGGAGTTAAAGGTGGGCGTCTTTTTAACTGTTGATTGTGGGAGTTCATCTTTTAACCAAGTGGAGAGATTAAATGATAGCGGAATAGATGTGATTATAACCGACCATCATGAGATGGGAGGGAAGCCTTCCGCTTTAGCGATAATAAACCCCAAGGCTTCCCTTACCTATCCCTATAAAGAATTAGCGGGGGTTGGCGTTGCCTTCAAATTAGGGCAGGCATTGTGTAAGTCTTTCTCACGGGACGAGAAGCTCGTTTACGACAAGCTGGACCTCGTTGCGTTGGGGACTATAGCTGACCTTTCTTCCCTATTAGGGGAGAATAGAGTTTTGGTGAAATTCGGCTTGGAGAAGCTGGGTAGAGAGCCTTCGGATGGTTTGGCTACTTTGAAGAAAGCAGCGCGTTTAAACGGATATGTTGATTCCCAGAAGGCGAGCTTCATCTTGGCTCCCCGACTTAACGCTCCTGGAAGGATAAAAAGCCCGCTGAAAGCGCTAGAATTGCTTGTCGTAAACAAAGAGGAACAGAGGGAGGCTATTTGTCAGGAGATTGAGGAGTTGAATAGGCAGAGGCGTTTGCTCGAGATAGAGATATTAAGGGAGATAGAGGATGATTTGGAGAAGCTGGAGCTGGATAGGGATTTCGTTATAGTTATAAAGGGGAATAATTGGAATAGAGGGCTTTTAGGATTAATCGCCTCAAGATTGGTGGAGATGTATCAGAGGCCGGTCTTCGTCTTGTCTCAATATGGCGATATGATAAAGGGTTCGGGCAGAAGCATCCCTGCGTTTAACCTCTACAAATCTTTGGAGGAGGTATCGCATCTCCTCAGAAATTTTGGAGGTCATAATGCAGCCGTTGGGTTGGAAATGGAAGCGAATAAGTTTGAGGAATTCAAAGAGAAAATAAACGAGATAGCGAGAAAATCACTCAGTTATGAAGACCTTTGCGGGAAGCAGGAGGTGGAGTGTGTCCTTCAGTTCAGCGAGATAACGGAAAGATTAGCAAAGGAGGTCTCTCTTTTTGCTCCCTATGGTATAGACAACCCTCAGCCCCTCTTCTTAAGCGAGAATGTGGAGATAAAAATCTTGAGTCCCTTCCCAAATGGTAGGTTTGTCTCCCTCTTGGCTAGGCAAGGAGGGAGGGAGCTCAATTGCCTCAGTCCAACCAAGCTTATTGAGGGTATTCCCGAGGAGGGTTCCATAATCTTTTCTCTTGATTACGATAGGCAACTCGCGCTGCCGCTCTTGATATTGAAGGGATGGACAAGGGAAGGGGTAAGCGTGGTGAAGGAAGAAAGGGCGCCCTATCTATCCCAACTTTTCCTTTGGGAAGAGGAATTCCTCTATGACTGAACAAATACTTTCTTTGGTCAGGCAATTAATCGCTAAAATGAGACAGAAGCGCGGTAAGGTGGACGAGGGACGCATCCATCTCGCTGCTGAGACCGCCTATTTTGCCCATCTGGGCGAAAAAAGGGAATCAGGAGAGCCTTATATTTTCCATCCTCTAAATGTGGCTTCAATACTTGCCGATTTAGGGATGGATGAGGAGGTCATCATAGGTGGGCTTCTTCACGATGTCCTTGAAGATGGGAAGAATATAGACCTTCCCTTTATAAAATCAAATTTTGGCGAGGATGTAGCTGAATTGGTGGAAGGGGTGACGAAGCTCTCTCACACAGAGAAGGAATATTTAAGAGAGGAAAGGACGCAAGGGGAAAATATCAGGAAACTGCTCTTAGCGATGGCGAAAGATATAAGGGTGATATTCATCAAGCTTGCGGATAGATTGCATAATATGCAAACCCTTTATGCTCTGCCGGAGGACAGGAGGAAAAAAGTAGCAAGAGAAACGATGGAAGTATTCGCTCCCCTTGCGAACAGGTTAGGGATTTGGGAATTCAAGTGGCGGCTTGAGGACTTGGCTTTCCAATATCTTTACCCAAGGGAATTTGAGGAGCTTAAGAGAGACTTGGAGAAGATTAGGACGGATAGGGAAGCGGAGGTAGAGGAGGCGGCTAGGATATTAAGGGAAAAATTGAAGAAAGAAGGGATTGAGGCTACAGTCTACGGGAGAGCGAAGCATCTTTGGAGCATTTATAAGAAATTACAGAGGGACAATATCTCTTTGGAGGAAGTCTACGATTTGGTTGCTTTAAGGGTGATAGTCTATACGAAGGAGCAATGCTACATTGCGTTAAGCATAGTCCATGAGACCTGGACGCCCATTCCGGGGATGTTCACGGATTTCATTGCCTCACCCAAACCAAATGGTTATCGTTCTTTACATACCAAGGTGATAGGTCCGAGGGGAAAACCTTTGGAGGTGCAGATAAGGACCTGGGATATGCATAGGGAAGCGGAGTTTGGTTTGGCTGCCCATTGGCATTATAAGGAAGATGTCAAGGATGACAAATATTTTTTGGAGCGGATTCGTCAACTTAGAAACCAAATTTTCAAGTGGCAAGCCGATTATGGCGACCCCACGGAGTTCTTCCGCTCCGTTGTTGAGGACCTTTTTTCCGACAGGGTCTTTGTCTTCTCACCAAAAGGCGATGTCTTTGACCTCCCTGCTGGCTCAACTCCCGTTGATTTCGCCTATCTCATCCACTCGGAAATCGGGAACAAATGCGTGGGCGCAAAAGTAAATGGAAAAATCGTCCCCTTGGATTACATCCTCCAAACGGGAGATAAGGTGGAAATCCTCACAAGAGCCTCTGCTCATCCTTCCCTGGAGTGGTTGAGATTTGTTAAAACTCCCCACGCGAAAAGCTGTATAAAAAGATACTTCCGACAAAGACATAAAGAAGAATTGATAGAGAAAGGGAAAGAGCTCCTTTTAAATCAAATCTCGGAGCTCGGTTATCTGCCTCCTGATTTTCCTTGGGAAAAGGAATTGGAGGAGATATCCCCTCGCCTTGGTTTTGCCTCTCCCAACGACCTTTTGGCTTCTTTAGGCTATGGTTCCTCCTCCGTTTCCCAGGTTATAGAGAAAATAAAGAAAAAGTATCCTCCCCCTCCTCCTACTATTACATCTGAGAGACCACAAGTAAGCGTTAGCCTTCCCGAGGTAGGAGTGGATGGGATACTGCTGAGAAGGGCGCGGTGCTGTTATCCCTTGCCAGGTGAGGAGGTTGTAGGATTCATCACGAGGGGAAGGGGGATAATGGTTCATAGAGCCGATTGTCCCAATATAGAAAATCTACCCGCTTCGGAAAGGGAGAGATTGGTCAAACTGCGATGGCAAAGGTCGGAAAAGGCGATACCGGTTGCGATTCAAATTGAAGCAATTGATAGAATTGGTCTAATTTCGGATATTACCTCCATAATAAGCAGTGAAGGGGTAAATATAAGCTCCTTGAAGGGCAGGAGTAAAGGCGATAAAACCGCTATCATAAACGCCCTTATAGATGTTTACGATGTAAACCAGCTGAACAGGGTTTTGGAGAAGGTGAATAAATTGAGCGATGTCCTGGATGTATATCGCATAGGGATAGTGAGGAAAGCGAAGAGCAAATGAGAGCGGTGATTCAAAGGGTAGATTCCGCCAGTGTTTTCGTTGAAGGGGAGTTGGTTTCCTCCATTGGGAAGGGGCTTTTGGTTCTTTTAGGAGTAGAGAGGGGAGATAACGAGAAGGATGCGGAGTATATAGTGGAGAAAATAGCAAATCTTCGCATATTTGAGGATAAAAGCGGGAAAATGAACTTCTCCGTCAGGGATATCGGAGGGGAGGTGTTGCTTGTTTCCCAATTCACCCTCCTCGCCTCAACGAGAAGGGGAAGGCGACCCGATTTCACAATGGCTGCCCCGCCGGAGGAAGCTGAGCGTCTCTTTTCCCTCGCTTCTTCCCTGTTCAGAAGCTTCATCCCCACGAAAACGGGAATTTTTGGGAAGAAGATGTTGATTCATCTTATAAACAACGGACCGGTCACGATAATTTTGGACAGTAGGGAGAAAAGTTGGTAAACTTTATTTATTATGATAAATTGGATAAAGAAAGGAGGCGTCCAATTTGGCAAAGAAAGCTCTTCTCGTAGTTGGAGACGGTATGGGAGACAGACCGGTGAAAGAGTTGGGCGGATTCACGCCGTTGGAAATCGCGCGTAAGCCTTTTATGTCCAAGTTAGCAAAAGAAGGAGAATGCGGCATAATGGACCCAATTGCTCCCGGAATCAGGGCGGGCTCGGATACCGCTCACCTCGCATTGCTCGGCTATGACCCCTATAAATACTACACGGGAAGGGGAGCTTTTGAAGCGGCGGGAATCGGGCTGGATGTGGAAAAGGGAGACATCTGCTTCCGTTGTAATTTCGCAACAGTTGATGAGGATACCTTCGTCGTGATAGATAGAAGGGCGGGAAGGATAAGAGAGGGCACCCACCTGCTTGCTCAGGCGCTTGATGGTATGGAGATAGAGGGAGTGAAGGTTTTCTTCAAGGAATCCGTTGAACATAGGGCGGGCCTTGTTTTGAGAGGGGAAGGGTTGGGGCATAAGGTATCGGATGCTGACCCTCATAAGGAGGGCGAGAAAGTGCATACGGTTGAGGCATTGGAACCCGATGATGTCGCCTCTCAAAAGACCGCTAAAATAGTGAACGAATTCGTTAGACGCTCCTTTGAAATATTAAGGAATCATCCAATAAATCTTGAGAGGAAAAAGCAGGGGCTTCCGCCCGCAAATATTGTCCTCCCGAGGGGAGCGGGAACAGCCCCTCATATACCTCCTTTCCAAGAAAGATACGGATTAACCGGCGCCTGCATTGTTGAAGTGGGCTTGCTAAAGGGAGTTGGGCGGTATTTGAAGATGGATGTCATTGATGTTGAAGGAGCAACCGGCTCCTTAGACACCGATGAACAAGCGATAGCGAAAGCTGTAATCTCCGCTTTAAACGACCACGATTTTGTTCTCTGCAATGTCAAGGCTCCTGATGTGGCAGGGCACGATGGCGAGCCATACAAAAAGGTTGAAGCGGTGGAGAAAATAGATAAGATGCTCGCCACCATCCTATCCCAAATCTCCCCAGAGGAAGTGATAATAGTCCTCACGGCTGACCATTCAACGCCTGTCAGCGTTAAGGACCATTCCGGGGACCCCGTCCCCATTGTGATTTGGGGGGATGGAGTGAGAACAGATGATGTTGATTGTTTCGGAGAGCGTTTTTGCGCTCGTGGGGGATTGGGGCGAATAAGAGGATTTGATATAATGAACATATTGACTAATCTCCTCTCTGTTCAGGAGAAGTTCGGGGCATAATGGATGAATTTAAGGAAAACGAATTAGCAGTCCTCTACGATAGCAGAGGGCGACGCTATCTTCTAACCCTTAAAGAAGGGGGATTGTTTCATTATCATGGCGGAGTGGTAGCCCATAACGATATACTGGGAAAAGGAGAAGGTAGGGAGATACTTTCTTCTTTGGGGAATAAATTGCTCGTCTTTCGTCCCACATTGGAAGAATATGTTCTGGAGATGCCGCGTGGAGCTCAAGTTATGTATGCCAAGGATTGTGCCCTCATAGCCGCTTACGCCGATATCAAGCCATCGGATAGAATAGTGGAGGCGGGAACGGGCTCGGGAGCCCTCACCCTTTTCCTCTGCCGGCAAGCGAATCAGGGAATGGTTTACACCTATGAGATAAGGGAGGATTTCGCCGAGATAGCGAGGAAGAATTTAGAGAGATGGGGAGTTAAAAATTTTCTTTTGAAAATAAAGGACATATCGGAGGGAATAGAGGAGGAAAATGTGGATAAGGTGATATTAGACTTGCCCGAGCCTTGGATAGCTCTAAAGCCAGCGAAGGAGGCGTTGCGAGCAGGAGGTTTTTTCGTCTCTTTTCTTCCCACTATATTACAAGTGCATCGTTTAGTTCTCTCTTTAAAGGAGATAGGAGGCTTTGCCCAAGTGAGGGTTGTGGAATCGCTTGTTCGCCCTTGGGTTATTGAGGAAAGAATAGCGAGACCGGAATTGAGAATGGTGGCTCACACAGGCTTCATAGTCATAGCAAGGCGGATGGAAAGCCCGTAGCTAAAAGCCTAAATTGAAATCCTTATCCCCAGAAATGGTAGATTTGCCAGCCAAGCAGAATCCCCAAGATATTAGCCAAACTGCCCACCGTGAACTCGCCTAGAACTAAGCCGAAGAAGAAAGGGAGAGCGGTGCGGTATCCCCTTAAACCCGTTGCTTTTAAGATGACGAATTTGGCTAGCCAAGCGATGAAAATGGGGAGCCACATCAAATTCATACTCCAAGAGGAGGAAATTGCATAGCCAATGGGATGGAATGGCCACCAGAAGAAGGTCGTCTTCATAAATATGAGGAGGAGGCAAACGGCGAAACCCACTCCTGTGAAGATACCGCAAAGGTCGTCTCTCTTCGCGGGAGTCTCTATCCAGGAGGAAAGCCTATTGTAGGGCTCCCAGCCGAACCATACTCGCATCTTTGCAGATGTAATCCCAATCCTATAACATAAGTCTAACAACGCCCAGAAGGCAACGAGAGAACCTATGAAGCTCGCCAAAAGCATAACCCACATAAATTTCCTCGGATTTATATCCAGCCTCTCCGCTATCTTAAATCCCTCAATCTGGTGCGGCATTGGGTGGGAACGATATGCCCTATTGAATCCCCAGAAGAGATTGAGAACAGTCAAGTTTCTCGGCGAGATGTTCTCCACTCCCCATATTCTCGTAATCATCTGGTCGGGACCGGCGAAGTGAAGGTCGTGGACGGGCGAGCCGAGCTCCGCCCTTATCCTTGCCACAGCTATTGAGAGAATGAAGTAGATTCCCAGAGCTATAAGAGAGATACCCCAGCTCATACCTGCTCTCACGAAAAGATAGGAAGCCAAGGGGAAGCCGATTAGAATGCCGATTATCGCGGTTCTGTAGGACATAGGCTCATCGGAGTCGTCCAATTCCGATTTCATCCCTAGCGCCTTCTTGAAAACCTCCTTCAAATAATGCCTCGCTACCCATATAACGAAGAATGTTACCCCTATATAGGCTCCCGACGACTGGTCGTTTATATAAGGCATATCCGGTCTGTCAACAGTCAAATTAAAGGTGACGCTGATTATCCTTTGGAATTTCCAATACCAGTAGAAGAACCAGCAGGAGAAAGAGAGGTCAACGGGTAGGAGGAAGCCGAGCCCTATGATGCAGGGGAACAGGGTGAGGGGAGTCCAACCTATGGCATTCCAAGGGGGATTCGTGATGTATTGTCTTAGGTTGTAATCCCTTATAGGTATGCGAGGGATGGCGGGGAAATTGGCGTTGATGTCATTTATGATATCGACCAAAGCGGCGATGGCAAAGCCTATCCACATCAATCTCTGCTTGAAGAGGGTGAAATTCTCGTCCGTCATAGCTAATGGCAGGAGGATTATAGGGAAGGTAAGCCTCTCCCTTTCCGTCCATTGTTTGCGGAAGATGACATTTATACACATCATCAGGAAAAGCAGGAGCGTAAAGAAGCCAGTCCAGATGAGGATTACAGGCAGCCAGGCAAGGATATGTTTCTTTGTGTAAAAGCTTGACCAACCTATGAAGAACCCTTCAAGGATGTTCTTATCCGACACCATCAACCACTTGGGGAGATATTTAAAGAAGAGTGTCTCCCATTTATTTTCCGGCGTTGCGAACCAGAAGGGATGGGTGAGGCAAGCTATGAGAACCTGATACATATCGTGTCCAACCATACAGGAACCGAGCGCCAAAATGGTATAGATGACCATCAGCTCGCCCTGAGCGAACATATAACGGGGAGCAAATCTCTTTAGCAGGGCATTAAGGAGGATGAGGAAGAGGAGGGTGAAGACTACATTGAAGAAAAGGGACATAGTGGTGGGATGTCCAGTATAAGTTACCTTTTCCATATAGGCGACCCACCAGGAATTGAGGGGCATCAAGAGGATAGCTATGAGAACCGCTCGGAAAGTTATCGCTTTCTTCATAGGCTCTTACATCTTTATTCTCTCTTATTTTTAAACAAGTTCAAGGAAAATCCCCGGCTCGCTTGAGAGTTTTTGGGAGCAGTAAGCTCTAAGAGAGCAACGCTATTTGGCAGGAGAAGGGTGTGGATTTCCCAGCTATTACTCTTGGGGATTTTCCCATTATATGTGCATTCAAGTTTCCTTACAGAGGCATCGTGGAAGAGATTATTGTGCTTCGCATCCACGAGATATAGTCTGCTCTCTCCTCCCCAAAGATTCTTGGGCAGGGGATTTATGGTCAAGTTCACCCTGCGCGGGATACCATAGCGCTCGGGAAAATGGACAATCATAATCGTTATTCTTTTTCCTTTATCATCGGAGGAAGCTATAGCGCATATATCTTCGTCTCCTCCTTTAATTTCCAATCTCTTCTTTTCCATCATCGCAAATAGTTGATAAACGAAATATGAGGGCTTGGGAAGATTTCCTCCCATTAAAAGACCCCAGCTTCCTCTAAATTTATTATCGCCATCCTTGACATAAAAGAAACATAAAACATCTATTCCCGCGGGAATCGCAGACCTTATCACATTATTCGCTACCCAGGAAGCCCCTATTTCGTTGTCTTGGGAGAAATCGTGCCACCAAGCATAGTTGAATTCCGTGATGAAGAATCCTTTAACCCTTCTTTTAACGGAGGGATATTTGTTCAGCAAAGCCTTTGTTTTCTCCATTTCTTCAATATACACTTTCGGAGGGTGAAAATATTCATGCCAAGTGATGAAATCAAGGGGAAGATTCCTCTGGGCACAAAATCTAATCAATCCCTCCATAAAGGTTTCGCCATTCACACAATAAGGTCTCTCCGGAGAGTAATCCCAAGGTCCGGAAGCGTTGCAAGGTCCACCTATAAAAGCTTGAGGGTCTGCCCTTTTAATTCCTCTCACGGAAGCTTCGTAAAGTTTGAGATAGGCTTCTAAGAGATTTTCAGAGGGAGGGGGCTTAAGCCATCCCGCATTTGCCTCATTCCAAACCTCCCAATATCTCACCCTCTTCCCTCTCTCAATACACCTCTTAGCAGCTCTATAGCACAAATCTTCCCATAGTTTGTAGCTTTTAGGCGCGCTGTGGCGGTCGGGGTCAGGGATAGCGTCAAAGGGAATGGGCATATAGGAAAGGCATAAAATCGGTTCGGCTCCGGTCTGATAAATAAAATCCACCCTCCTATCAAAATCCGACCAATCATAGATTAACTTTCCATTTTCCTCCTTGACAACCGATGTAAGGACATTGTCCATTCTGAAGAATCGCGGGCGGAGAGGCAAAAGAGCTTTTACCGTTTCGGGATTATAATCCGGCATCCCGCCTCCCTGCGATAAACCAGCTAAAGGACGAGGTAAATCTCCCTCAAATTTCCTTAGATTGATGTAAATATCGCAGGGTTTTTCCACCTTTTCTTTGGAAAGCACTTTCAACTCCGCTTGCTCAAATCCCACTTCCCTTTCTCCTTCCACCGGTCCGAAAACTTTGATTTCAACTAAATGCCTTTCCCCATGAACAGCTTTCCTGCTCAGAAGCGCCGCACCCGGGTGGTCATTATCATACCTTGATTGCAGGACGCCATCAATAAATATCTCTCCTCCTTCAGAGGTGGAGATATAAAGAGCCACAGGATAACCCTTTGTTCCCTTGCCATCTATCCTCGTGGGAATGCTTATCCAAGCTTTTAACCACCCCTTTTCTCCTTCCCTCATCTTGAATTTGGCTCCTAATTGAACCGCGCTCCATTCTTCTCTCCCTTCTTTCCGCCAGAGCCAGGCGATTTCCTTTTGGGCATAAGAGGCGAGGGAATTTAAGATGAGAAAAGAAAGAAGGGCAAGGAGAGAATTGGCTCTCCTTTTCATCCCCAGAAATGGTAGATGCGCCAATCAAACAATATTCCCAAGATGTTTGTTAAACTACCAACGGTGAATTCTCCCAGTATCAAGCCGAAGAAGAAAGGCAAAGCGGTTCTGTATCCCTTTAAGCCGGTTGCTTTCAATATCACGAATTTCGCCAGCCAGCCAAGGAAAATGGGGAACCACATCCAACTCATAGACCAAGAGGAGGAAATTGCATAGCCGACGGGATGGAATGGCCACCAGAAGAAGGTGGTCTTCATAAATATGAGGAAGAGGCAAACGGCGAAACCCACTCCCGTGAAGACGCTGCAGAGGTCATCCCTCTTGGCGGGAGTCTCTATCCAGGATGAAAGCCTATTGTAGGGCTCCCAGCCGAACCAGGTGGCGGGACCGACCACCTTCGCCGAGGCTGCGCCAATCCTGTAGTATAGGTCTAACAGCGCCCAGAAGGCAACGAAAGAACCTATGAAGCTCGCCAAAAACATAACCCACATAAATTTCCTCGGATTTATATCCAGCCTCTCCGCTATCTTAAATCCCTCAATCTGGTGCGGCATTGGGTGGGAACGATATGCCCTATTGAATCCCCAGAAGAGGGAAAGAACAGTCAAGTTTCTCGGCGAGATGTTCTCCACTCCCCATATTCTCGTAATCATCTGGTCGGGACCGGCGAAGTGAAGGTCATGGGCGGGTGAGCCAAGCTCCGCCCTTATCCTTGCCACAGCTATTGAGAGAATGAAGTAGATTCCCAGGGCTATAAGAGAGATACCCCAACTCATTCCCGCTCTCACGAAAAGATAGGAAGCCAAGGGGAAGCCGATTAGAATGCCGATTATCGCGGTTCTGTAGGACATAGGCTCATCGGAGTCGTCCAATTCCGATTTCATTCCCAGCGCCTTCTTGAAAACCTCCTTCAAATAATGCCTCGCTACCCATATAACGAAGAATGTTACCCCTATATACGCACCCGCTGATTGGTCGTTTATATAAGGCATATCCGGTCTACCAACATTCAAATTAAAGGCGACGCTGATTATCCTTTGGAATTTCCAATACCAGTAGAAGAACCAGCAGGAGAAGGAGAGGTCAACGGGTAGGAGGAAGCCGAGCCCTATGATGGAGGGGAACAGAGCGAGGGGAGTCCAACCTATGGCATTCCAAGGGGGATTTGTGATGTATTGACCTAAGTTGTAATCCCTTATAGGAATATGAGGGATGGCGGGGAAATTAGCGTTGATGTCATTTATGATATCAACCAAAGCGGCGATGGCAAAGCCTATCCACATCAATCTCTGCTTGAAGAGGGTGAAATTCTCATCCGTCATAGCCAATGGCAGGAGGATTATGGGGAAGGTAAGCCTCTCCCTTTCCGTCCATTGCTTGCGGAAGATGACATTTATACACATCATCAGGAAAATAAGCACCATAAAGAAGCCAGTCCAAATGAGGATGACGGGCAACCAAGCTAGGATGTGTTGCTTGGTGTAAAAGCTTGACCAACCCAAGAAGTATCCTTCCAATATGTTCTTATCCGACACCATAAGCCATTTGGGGAGATATTTGAAGAAGAGGGTCTCCCATTTATTTTCCGGCGTTGCGAACCAGAAGGGATGGGTGAGGCAAGCTATGAGAACCTGATACATATCGTGCCCCACCATACAGGAACCGAGCGCCAAAATGGTATAGATGACCATCAGCTCGCCCTGAGTGAACATATAACGGGGAGCGAATCTCTTTAGCAGGGCATTAAGGAGGATGAGGAAGAGGAGGGTGAAGACTACATTGAAGAAAAGGGACATAGTGGTGGGATGACCTGTGTAGGTTATCACCTCCATATAGGCGACCCACCAGGAATTGAGGGGCATCAAGAGGATAGCTATGAGAACCGCTCGGAAAGTTATCGCTTTCTTCATAGCTCTTACATCTTTATTCTCCTAAATTTTTGCCCAAGCTTCAATGAATGTTCGCTTTGCGCCCGCTATGACAGCGCGGGGATTTTGACCCGGTAGGGGTTTTATCTCAAAGGATATGACGGGCAAGCGAGTGGGAACGCTCCTTTTCAGATATCCTATATAAATGAGCGCTTCAAGGAAAGCCCGCAGCTCGTCAACCCCTATCTCTCCATCTTCAACATCGAAGGGAGGATGGTTATCGCCGTATAAGGGATTTTCCTCCCTTAGGATGCAATTCCCAATATGAATATGAACGAGGTAATCTGAGACGGAGATGAGCGCCTCGTGGGGTTTCTCTTTGAGAAGGGGGAGATGGGCGAGGTCAAGGGTAAGCCCGAAATTGCTAAACTCTTTCTTGATTTCCTCCGCTATTTTCCCTGCTTCCTCTGAAGGTCCTATAAGGAACATCTTATCTATTTCCCTATCGAAATTCTCAAGGGAAATAGTGAGGATGTTTTCCACTCCCTTCTCTTGGGCATAGGCGCAGAGCTCTTTCAGGGAAGCCACCAGCTTCTCCCTTGCCTCTTCCCTTAATTGCTCTCCTGGGTCCTTACCGCTGCAGACAGCGAGGATGCTTGCCCCAACCTGGTAAGCAATATCTATGTTCCTTTTGCATAGCTCAACTGCTCTCTTCCTCTCAGCTTCTTCCAAACTGCAGAGGCTCACGCCTTCTCTCAGCAAGGAAGTCTGCCCGGCATAAATCACATCCATATGAGCTGATTTCAATATATCCCCTACTTTTTCAGCTAACTCTGGGGTCAAGTTTGATACCTCTATGGCGCCGAAGAAATCATCTTCCACTATCTCCTCTATAGTGGCAATGACCTCTTCCTCGCTTTCCAGCTTGGGATATGCCATTGGATGCACTATCCCAATGTTCACTGTGCCAATCCATAAACGCTCCACGATTATTCACCTCCTGCATTTTTTAAGCTATAAAGCTCGTTTAATACATCGTAATTGATGCTCCTATAAAGCCATTTAGGCGCTGAATACTCTATCAATGGAAGGTCATCTGTATTGAGGGGATATCCATTGCAGAATTGAAGCACTCTCTTATCAGCCATTAAAAACCCCCCCAGAACATCAGAAGCCTCTCCAATCCCTATCCTCTGCAAGCTCTTTTCTACCTCGGGATTTTCCCTTATTTTCTTTTCTATCTCCTCTAAGGATGGTTTCAAGGGTTTATTTGAACAGATGACCAATACATCGGCATAAATGGGAGGATAGTTCCAGAGGGATACGGAGGGGAAAACGGAACAAACAGTGGAAATCATCCCTTTAAAATCGCTTAATGAGGTTATATAAGCAGGTATCCATAGGGCGAAGATTCCATCTTCTCGTAGATGTTCTCTAACTATCTGATAAAATTCCCGCGTGAAGAGATTTCCTAAACCCGATATCCAGGGGTTTGAGGGTTCAGATATGATGCAATCGTATTTTTCCTTTGAGAGAAAGAGGAAATTGCGCCCATCCTCTATCACGATTCTTGCCCTTGGGTCCTTCCAATATTCGTAGTTGACTTCCTTGAAGAACTTTGAGGCATCAACCATAGCTGGCTCAATCTCTGCGCAAACTACCTCTTCAACTGGATGGCGGAGAGCGGCTCCAAGCGTGCATCCGCTTGCGAGCCCGATTATCATCACTTTGCGAGGATGTTCGTGAAGGAGCAAGGGCAGATGAGCTACCATATATTGAGTGGTCAAGTCAATAAAAGAGGAGGCTTCGGTTTTACCGTCCATTTGCAGGGAGCGAATCCTCTTTCCCTCGTATTCACCTTCTGTAACCGTGATTGTGGAGGTGATGCTATCCTTATAGAAAATAATTTTGCGTCCCTCCATCATCTCAATTGCTGAGCGGAGGGAGCCTTTTTCTAAATAGTAAGGGGCATAAAGGTAAACGCCGCTTGTCAACCTCTCAATATTCCAGCGAAAGGGGACAAGCGCGAAGAAAAGCATAGCTCCGAAGATTCCCCAAGCTTCTTTGATGTTTCTGGGAGAGACTTCCTTTACTCCCCTTAGCATAATCCCGCCTGCGATAATGTTGATAAGAGCAGAGATGGTTATTATTCCCGCCGCACCTACTAACCTCATTAGGAAGAAGCCAGCGAAGAAGGAGCCAAGGATGTTTCCCAAGGTGTTGAAGGCATAAACCTTCCCTACTCCACCGGCAAATTGCTCTCTGCTTCTCAAAGCGATTCTCGTGGCTAAAGGAAGGGAAGCACCAAATAAAGATGTAGGGATGATAAGGAGGAGGGAACAGATTATAAATTGGGTGAGATAAAAGAGATAAAAGCTACTGCCGCTGAATTTGAATAGCCAAAGGAAAACTATGGGAAGGAGGTCTATAAGACGGGAGAAAAGAAGGGCGGTGAAGCCAGCCCCCATCTCTATGTAGGCGAGGAGAAGGGGAAGGTCCTTCACCCTTTCAATGTAGCGGGCAAGGATGGCACTTCCTATGACAATGCCTAATAAAAAGGAAGCAAGCATCGTCGTGAAGGCATAAGTGGTTATCCCGAAAACCATATGAAGCGCTCTCGTCCAGGCTACCTCTAAAGCCATAGCGGAAAATCCGGAAAGCCCGATGACGAGAATCGCCAATTTAGCTGTTTCCGAGGAGTAGATTAGGGGAGGTTGAGAGATTTCCTCTTCTTCCTTCCCCTCTACAATCCTATTAAGGAGCAAGGAGGAGAGAAATACAAGGAAATTAAGGGAAGCGGCGAGCTTTATGGTAAGGGAGATGCCGAGATTTGGCATAAAGACGAAGCCGGCTAAAAGAGTCCCCACAACAGCCCCCGCGGTGTTAACTGCGTAAGCTACGCTGATGTCTTTACCCGCTTCGCTAATCTTAGAGTAACCCGAGGAAAAAGCGGGAAAAGTGCCCCCCATAAGGAAAGTTGGCGGTAAAAGAACGAGGATTACGAGAGCAAGGCGAAGCAATGCCAATCCAATCTGGGAATCCTGTAGAGAAGGGTAAAAGCTTTTGTAAATCCAAGAGATATGAGAGAGGAAAAAGGGAACTAAAAGGCATAAAGCCCCTATCGCCCCTTCTAAAATGCCGTAGAAAAGAAGGGGAGACTTTACTTTATCCGCAATCTTGCCGAGAACATAGCTTCCCAGCGACATACCACCCATAAAGACGATTAAAACCGTGCTTATCGCCAAGGCGGATGTGCCAAACACTAATCCGAGCATCCTTGACCACACTACTTCATATATGAGACCAGCACAGCCGGAGAAGAAGAAAAGAACCAGCCAGATTCGCCTCGTCATCCACTTGTCACCCATTCATGTTTGGGGTCATTTATGGGAATGAGCCGCCTCTCCTCTCCAGCTAAAATCCAGAGGTAATAGAGGAAGTAGCCTGGAGCGGAAACGACGGGATGATATCCTTTTGTGATTATCACGCTGTCCCCGTTTTCGATTACCAATGCTTCGTTAAGGGTTAAATCATCGTCGTATAGCCTCATAAGGGCGAAGCCCCTTTCAGGTTGTATTCGGAAATGATATACTTCCTCCAACCAGATTCTTTCTGGGGGGTTATGTTCATCGTGTCTATGGGGAGGGTAAGAGGACCAATTGCCAGGTGGGTTGAAGGTTTCCCCTACCAATAACCTCTCCGCTGGGATATCCTCTCTCAATACATCGTGAACCTCCCTGTAGAAGTTATCCCTCCCTACTTTCCTCACCCTCACATCCTCGGGCTTTATCAAAACCGCTTCGCTTTTAATGCTTGCGGGGGCGAAGCAGAGGGCAGCCTCGTAATCCTTTTCCCCAAAGACAGTAAATTCGCTATTGGGAGGAATATACAATGCATATGCTTTTTCCTCAAAAACGCTTTTTCTCTCCCCGAGGGGAAAGGTTTTGCCTTTATAATCCACTTTTATTTTCCCTTTTAAAAGGAGGAGCAAGCATTCCCTTCCTTTGGTGGATAAATAATATTCACTTCCCTCCCTAAGGGAGAGGAGGGAAAGCTCTATATATTTCAAAGGAGGTTTCCCCATAGGGGGACGAACAACGGTTATATATTCTTTCTCTTCTTTATTTTTTCCTTTCACGAGAAAATCGCTGCTATCCATAGTGTAAAATAGTTTAACTA
>Ga0123519_10005526_pt1 | contig 20133 bp, 16 predicted proteins | sample YelNatPaOPRAMG02_FD_87396 | JGI IMG/M metagenome (GOLD analysis project Ga0123519, IMG submission 87396) | Hot spring microbial communities from Yellowstone National Park - Yellowstone National Park OP-RAMG-02 (version 2) | ecosystem: Environmental > Aquatic > Thermal springs > Hot (42-90C) ...
CCTCAGCAAGTTCAGCTACTACATTCTCAAGCCTCGTGAGCCTTTCCTCGCTCCTCTTCTGCGCCTCAGCAAGCTCATTCAGCCTCTCTTCCGTCCTCTTCTGCGCCTCAGCAAGTTCAGCTACTACATTCTCAAGCCTCGTGAGCCTTTCCTCGCTCCTCTTCTGCGCCTCAGCAAGCTCATTCAGCCTCTCTTCCGTCCTCTTCTGTGCCTCAGCAAGCTCAGCTACTACATTCTCAAGCCTCGTGAGCCTTTCCTCGCTCCTCTTCTGCGCCTCAGCAAGTTCTTTTACAATCGCCTTCAGCTCATTGAACTCATTTTTTGTAACATTTTCTAATCTCTGTCTCTCCATCTCTTCAAGAAGAGCAATTAGAACCTCTCTCAGAGTAGGTTCCACTTTATCGAGTAGTTTAATTATCTTTGTGCTGTATGGCATACTTTTAATATATCATAAATAATCCTTTTAGAGCAAATAAATTTTCTAAGTTATCCCTTCTAACATTCACCCTTACCATTTCCCCTTGCAGGAGAAGTTATTTTTTGAAAAATTTACTATTTGCATAAAAGAAATCATATTCTAAGATTTTATTTTTTATCGAGGACTTCCCTTACTTTCCTTGCAAGGGCTGAAGGAGAAAAGGGCTTTGATATGAAATTCACCTTCCCCTCAATTATCTCTGAAACATGGAGCTTTTCTTCAGGATATCCAGACATAAATATAATTTTCAAATTGGGAATTTTTGAAACCAAAGTCTTTGCAATCTCTGGACCACTTTTATCAGGAAGTATAACATCAGTCAAAAGAAGATGGACTTCCCCTTCAAATTTCTCCAACTTTTCTAAAATCTCCTTTTCAGAACTCCCTGAAATTATTTTGTATCCAAGAGGTTTGAGAACATCCTCAATATATTCAATAATCTCTTTTTCATCTTCGATAACAAGAAGAACCTCATTACCTTCTGGATAATCCTCTGCTTCTTGAATTTTCTCCTTTTTCATTACCTCTTCCCTACAGACGGGAATGTAAATTTTGAAAGTTGTTCCCTTCCCTACCTCACTGTAAACTGTTACATTCCCTCCAAGCTGTTTAACAATCCAGTAAACGGTGGAGAGTCCAAGTCCTGATCCCTCTTTTTTTGTTGTGAAGAAGGGTTCAAATATTTTTGGCATTATTTCAGGAGGTATTCCTACACCAGTGTCGGAAATTGAAATTAAAACATATTCCCCTTCTTTTAATCCAGGATATATCTTGCAATAGTTTTCATCAAGGAAAACATTTTCAGTCTTTATCTCCAATTCCCCACCCTTTGGCATGGCATCCCTTGCATTTACCACCAAATTCATAATTACCTGTTCGATCTGACTCCTGTCTGCCTTTACATTCTTCAGGTCTGGGTTGAGGTATAAATCAAATTTAATGTCCTCTCCAATCAACCTCTTTAGCATATCTTCCATTTCTTTTATTACTTCGTTAACATTCAAGACAACAGGCTCGGAAATCCCCCTCTTACTCACTGTCATTAGTTGTTTTGTAAGGTCGATTGCTCTTCTCGAGCTATCAATTATTTGTTTGATTTTTTTATGCTCGAAGGAATCAGGAGGAAATTTTGGAAGAAGAAGTTCTGCACTTCCTGATATAACAGTTAGAATGTTGTTGAAATCATGGGCAATCCCTCCTGCGAGTCTTCCAATTGCTTCCATTTTCACTGACTGTATTAGTTGCTCTTCCATTTTTTTCTGGGCTGTAACATCCCTTATAATTCCCCTGTAGGCAATCACTTTACCACTTTCATCCTTTACTGCTGTGGATGTTTCAAGAAGGGTTATTGGAGTTCCATCCTTTTTTCTTCCTCTAATCTCATAATCTTTAACAAACCCCTCCTCTTCAAGTTTTTTCCTGTATTCATCCCTTTCCTTTGGATTCATGTATAGATTTTCAATGGGTGTTTGAAGTAGCTCATCCTTTGAAGAGTATCCATACATCTCAACCATTGCAGGGTTTGCATCAATTATTTTCCCTTCTGGAGTTGAAATGAAAATTCCATCCTTTGATTCTTCAAAAAGACTCCTAAATTTTTCCTCTGATTTTTTCAGAGCTTCTTCAGCCAATTTCCTCTCTGTTATGTCTTGCAAAGTTCCAATTATTGCGGGTTTACCTTTGTAATTAACAACAGAGCCGTAAACTTCAACATTAATAACTTTTTTGTCCTTTCTCAACCCTCTAAATTCATAATGGACATGTTTTGCTTCACCTCTCAATCTCTTTCTTACATTTTCATCAACAATCCACCAATCATCAGGATGGGTTAGGTCCTTGGGACCTAATTTATCAATTAGCTCCTCTGCAGAATATCCAAATATCTCCTCAAACTTAGGATTTACATATTTGAAAACTCCATCCTGAAATAGATAGATTCCAGCAAGGGATTTTTCCGCAAGAGTTCTGAATTTCTCCTCGGATTCAATCAGAGCTTCTTCCATTCTCTTCTTTTCTGTAATATCTCTATATATACCCATCTGGGCAATAACTTCATCATTAACAACAATTGGATGTCCAATTATTGTTACAAAAACAGGGGTTTTATCCTTTTTCAAACGGATTCCTTCTACTATTACGCTTCCTCCTTCAGCAACCTTATTTGTTATTGAAATTGCCTCTTCTTTTCTCTCTGGTTCAATAATTATATCGTCTAAAAAAACTCCTCTAACCTCATCCTCTTTCCATCCAAAGAGTCTCTCAAACTCTGGGTTTATTCTTATTATTTTTCCATATCTATCCGTTATAACCATTGCAAGGGGGGAGAACTCAAATATTCCCTCAAAATATTTTTGCTGTTCCTTTATCCTCCCCTCTAATTTTACCTTTTCAGTTATCTCAGTTGTAACCTCAATGGCACCAATCACCTCACCCTTTTCATCCTTTACGGGATAACCTTTTATAAACCAGACCCTTCCATCCGGTGTCCTTATTTCATTGGAATGGAATTCCCCTGTCTTTATCGCTTTATCCACAGGACAGTTCTCACAAACAGATTCTCTACCATGCCAGATCTCATAACAATGCCTTCCTATGAGTTCCTCTGGTTTCTGATTCACTGAGTTTCCAGCGGATTTGTTCGCCCATATAACTCTTAAATCCCTATCCTGGAAGGTTATCAATTCTGCGACTGAGTTTAAGATTAATGCCTTCTCCTCTTCTGATCTCTTTGTTCTTTCTTCAATTTCTTTTATTTTTGTGATATCAGTTTGAGTTCCTATTGATGCAACAATTGCTCCATTTTTTATAATTCCAACAGTATTGTTCCTGAACCATTTTTTATTTCCATCTCTGTCAATCTCAAGGGTTTCAACTCCAATTATTTTGTATCCGCTCCTTATGAAATTACGATGGGCTTCTATATTTTCAGGAACATCAGGACCTCCATGGAGTTCTGAGACTCTTTTCCCAATAAGTTCCTCAGCCTTTGAAAAACCATACATTTTTGCAAGAATATCATTGCAATCTGCAACATAGGCGTGCTCATAAATCATTTTTATCTGCTCATCTTCAGGAAGGTCTATGGGAATTGGAACCTTTGTTTTTATAATGTAAAATCCAACATTTAACTCATTCAGAAAATACTTGTAAAACTCTTCCCATTCGAGCAACTCATCAATTTTCTTCTGAATCTTAGAAGATTTACCTTTCATTCCAAAAATTATGATAGCTTTTTTGTCTTAAGGAGTCAAATTTAAAGGGTTTCTGCCTCTATTAAAATTATTCTCCTTGTCTCATTCCCTACCTTAAAGTTTTCAGAAACTGGAATTCCAGGAGCCCAGACAATCTCATCCCCTGAGAGAATTAAAGGAAGGAATTCCCTCTCCCTTGGAAGAATCCCTTTCTGACGGAATACCTCATTCAATTTTTTCCTTCCAGGAGAACCTATTGGCCTGAATATATCCCCCTCCCTTCTGTTTCTGACAATTAGAGGGAGCTTAATTTTCTCAAAGTCAACAAAGGCTCTTTTCCTGTCGTCAAATTTTATTTTTTCTTTTTCAATTGGTTCAATTAATCTTGCTTTTAACCTTATTCCTGCCTCTAAGATATCTATTGGATTTTCAATGTTCCATGAATACTCATAATCTTTCTTTTCCAATGGTTTCTTTTTCTCAAATATCCAATCCCCTTCCCTTCTAATTACAATCTTTCCAGGGAGATGGGCTTCCCTCTCCTTTTCAAGATTCCTTACCTGCTCAATGTGGTAGAATCCTATTCTCCTTAAATTTCCCTTTACCTCCTCTATGAATCTTCTGACAATTCTCCTCTGAAGGGGGAAAGGGAAATTCTTTAAATCTTTTAAATTTAGCTTTAATCCATCCTCCCGATAAATTAGCCCTTTGTATTTCTCCTCTTCAACAATCCTGTTTATCTCATCCTCCTCCCTTATCAGTTGGGCAGATTTTGAAAGATGCTCTACAAGTCTTTTTCCAAATCTTTCCTCAAGATAGGGAATTAGCTCAAACCTTATCCTGTTTCTAAGAAGTTTCATGGAGAGATTTGAGCTGTCAAGTCTTGATGGGATCCCCTCCTTTTTTAAGTAATCCTCTATCTCCTCCCTTTTAATCTCAATAAGAGGCCTTACAAATATCTCATCCTTTACAGGAAAAATTGAAGAAAGTCCTTTAAGTCCAGAGCCCCTCAGAACTCTCATCAGGAATGTCTCTGCCTGGTCGTTCATTGTGTGCCCAAGGGCAATCTTATTTGCTCCAATCTCCTTTGCCTTTGCCTTTAAAAATCTATACCTCAGAATGCTTCCTGCCTCCTCTAAATTTATCTTTCTTTTTTTTGCATAATCTCTCACATCATCACTTCCAATGTGGATTGGAAGACCAAGTTTTTCAGCCTCTCTCCTGCAAAAATTCTCATCCTCATCAGATTCTTCCCCCCTCAATTTATGATTGAAATGGGCAAGTTCAATCTTCAAGGGAAAATCCTTGGCAAATTCAAGGAGCAAATGGAGGAGCGCAGAGGAATCAGGACCTCCTGAGAAGGCAACAAGAACATGGTCATTCTCCTGGAAAAGATTGTAGTTTTTGATTGTTTTAAGGAATTTGTAGTAAATCTTATGTCTTTTCAAGATTTATTTCCCTTAAATAATTTTCAAATCTTACCCCCTATATTCTTGGTGGCGGTGGAGGGATTCGAACCCCCGACACAGCGGATATGAGCCGCTTGCTCTAACCACTGAGCTACACCGCCTTAAATTATATTCTAATAGGAGATGGAAGAAAGTTCAAGAGCATGAAAGGGGAAAGGGGTGAGAAAAGAAAGAGCAGTGAGGTCTTGGTTATTTTTTTATAACATTATACTTTGAGAGAATCACTTTTAATTTCTCAAGGGGTAGGGCGGGAACAAAATGGTTATCAATTCCCTTCATGGATTCTGCCTTTGTGAGGGAGTTGTAAATTGCTTCTTCAACAGCTTCAATGACAGCAAGAAAGAGAGGTGTGAGAAAATCGTCATTTATAACAGGAATATTCCTTAAGGGTTCTGAGGGATTGAAGGGAATTCTTACTTCCTTGTTCACTGAAAAAGCAATCACATAATCTCCAGAACCATGGGAGGAGATACCTCCTGTCTTTGCAATTCCAAGCATTGCTCTCTTTGCGATTCTTTTTAACTGACGGGAATCAAGGGGTGCATCGGTTGCAACAACAATCATGCATGAGCCTCCATCATCGTATTTAATCCTATCCTTTAAATAGAACTCTCCAAGCTCAATCCCAACTGGAGCTCCTGCAATCTGGAGGATTCCTCCAAAATTTGTCTGAACAAGAACACCAACGGTCCAGCCACCGAGATTTTTCGGCAGAACCCTTGAGGATGTTCCAATACCACCCTTGAATCCAAAGCAAACTGTTCCTGTTCCTGCACCCACATTCCCTTCCTCAACAATTCCAGACTTTGCATTCTTTATTGCTTCAAAAACATGCTCTTTTTTGATGTGGAAACCCCTTATGTCGTTCAAAAAACCATCATTACACTCCCCTACCACTGGATTAACAGACCTTACATTCTCATTACCTTTTAAAGAGATTGTGTATTCTATAAGAGCCTCTCCTGCCACTGGAACTGAGAGGGTGTTTGTGAGAATAATTGGGGTCTCAATGCATCCAAGTTCCTCAACCTGTGTGAATCCCATAAGCTTCCCGAATCCATTACCCACATAGATTCCTGCAGGGACTTTTTCCATGAATACATTTCCATCATGGGGTAAAATTGCTGTTACTCCTGTTCTTACATTTTCTCCCTTTATCAAAGTGAAATGACCTACTTTCACTCCCTGGACATCAGTTATTGAATTGAATTTTCCAGGTTTCAATATCCATGGATTTACCCCAAGCTCCCTAACCCTTATTCTTTCCTCTGGAAAGGCAATGGTTAGAAAAGAAAAAATTAAGGAAATAAATATTAATGTTCTCATAAATCCCTCCTTAAAAATATCCTTCATACAATTACAAGTTTTTCTATAACTTTCTCCCATGTTATATCTTTTATTGACTCAAACCCCCTTTCTCCCATTTCCCTTGAAAGCTCGGGATTCTGGGATAGAAGGTCTATTTTTTCTGCTATTTTTTCTGGTTCTGGCTCAAGGACAAACCCAGAAATACCATCCTTTACAATCTCTGCTGGTCCACCACTGTCCTTGCAAGTTATAACTGGTTTTCGAGAGGAGAAGGCTTCCATTGTGACAAATCCAAAATCTTCTTTATAGGGAGCAAAGAAAACAGCCCTTGCCCTGGAATAATAAGAAATAAGTTCTTCTTCTTTTAATTTCCCAAGGAGAATTACTCTATCCTGTAGATTCATATCCAGTATCATTTTCCTCAATCTCTCTTCATCAACTCCTTCTCCTGCAATTAATGCTTTGACATTTTTGTTCTCAACAAATTTGAAGGATTTAACAAGGAGATCAATTCTCTTCAGGGGATATAACCTTGAAACAGTGAAGATAAAATTTTCATAACCTTCTGTTCTGTAATCCCTCTGGGGAGCAGGAGGGTAAAGAACTTCTGAGTCAATCCCACCCCATTTCAGCAATCTCTCCCTTATGGTCTCAGATTGGGAGAAGATTTTCTTAACATTGTGGGTTAAAAGATAATGGTCAATCCGACTTATGATAAACCTTCTCAACCCTTCCTTCAACCTACTTTTCCATGAAAGATTTTTCTTGAAATCATCCCAGAGGTCATCATATTCCCTCATTCTGTGATTTAGCCATAAAACATGGTTCTTGTGCCTTACAGCATAACTTGGGAAACGGAGGGAGATTATTTGATCAATTTTCCTTCCAAGACCATCCTCTGTGAGGTCTGTAAGAAAATTGGCGAGATATGCCTGAAATTGTTTCCCGAATTTGTTCTGGGGAGTAAAGAAAATTTCAGCTTCGTATCCCCTCTTTCTAAGGGCTTTCAAAAGATTTTCAGCTATCACAAGATGCCCTCCATAAACAAAGGGAACTGTAGATGTTACAACCACTATTCTTTTCATCATGAAGATTATATTTTGAAGCTATCTATTCTGTCAAATAAAATGGTTTTAGAAGGAGAATTATGGTATACTCAACATTAGGAGCTATGAATTATGGATAAAAAGGAAAAATGTAAGGTGGATAGAGAGAAAGTTATCTCTACAATATCAAGGGTTCTTGAGGGGGAGGAGAAGGTAATTTTTGCCTATTTATGGGGTTCATTTGTAAAGGAGGAATCTTTTGAAGATATTGATATATTCGTATATGAAAAGGATTTCGATGACAACTTTACTTTATCATCGAATTTAAAAGAAAGGATTTATGAAGAGTTTTTAAAAGAGAAAATTGATCTTTTCTCTATTGATGAAATTGATGTAAATATTATAAATGATGCTCCTTATGACTTTGTGATAGATATTTTAAGAGAGGGTCTTCTTTTAGTCGACAAAGATCCTGAGCTAAGAACAGACTACATTGAGAGAATTTCAGATGAGTATAGAACAAATTATTTTATCCTTGAAGAGGCTTTTAAATGAAAGTAGATAAAGAGAGAATAAAGAAATATCTTTTTGATATCCTTTCAAACCTAAGAGACATAGAAAGTCTCCTGGGGGAATACGGTGAAAAAGGATTAGTTACAAATAAGCATTTAATTAAGAGTTTAAAATATTCCCTCGTTGAAATATGTGAGGCTTCCTCTATTATTCTTCAACATATCCTTGCGAAATATTATGGTATTCCTGTCAAAGGTTATATGGATACATTGAAAAAAGCTTATGAGTCTGGCATTATTACAGAGACACTATTGGGCTCTTTAAAACCATTTTTCGAATTAAGAAATGCAATGGTTCACAGATACTGGTCAGTGGATGATAAAAAGTTAATCAATATGTGTGAGACGAGCTACAAAGAATTTTTTAAATTTATAGAAATTATAGAAAACTTTATAGAAAAAATTTAAATGAAAAAAGTCCTTTTTGTCTTTGGAACAAGGCCCGAGGCAATAAAATTAGCTCCTTTAATCTTGAAGTTTAGAGAGAATAATAACTTTGAAAGCAGGATTTGTGTAACAGGACAGCATAAGGAGATGCTTGAGCAAGTTCTGAGAATTTTTAATATAAATCCTGATTATGATTTGAGGATAATGAAGGAGAATCAATCCCTTTTTTACATTACCTCTGAAACTTTGAAAAAACTTGAGACTGTCCTGATCAAAGAGAAACCAGATTTGGTTATAGTTCAGGGAGACACAACAACAACATTTGTTGCGAGCCTTTCAGCCTATTATCAAAAAATAAAGATCGCCCATGTGGAAGCAGGCTTGAGAACAGAGGACAAATTCAATCCCTTTCCCGAGGAGATAAACAGAAGGCTTACTGATTGTATTGCTGATTTTTACTTTGCTCCAACAGAAAGGGCTAAGGAAAATCTCCTTAAGGAAGGGGTCAGAAAGGATAGAATATTTGTAACTGGAAATACTGTTATTGATGCTCTGCTAATTATCCTTGATAAACAGAAAGAGCCTAAGGTTCAGAGAGAGATGGAGGAGAAATTTTTAAAAAGATATGGAATCACCTTTGAAAGAAGAACAATTCTTGTAACAGGTCATAGAAGGGAAAGTTTTGGAAGGGATTTTGAAGAGATATGTTATGGACTGAAAATGATTGCGGAAAATTCCGATGCTCAGATTGTCTACCCTGTTCATCTAAATCCCAATGTCCAGAAGCCAGTAAAAAGAATCTTAAGGGATACAAAAAATGTTTACCTTATAGAGCCTCTTGATTATTACACTTTCGTATGGTTAATGAACAGGTCTTACATAATTCTTACTGATTCTGGAGGTATTCAGGAAGAGGCTCCAGCTCTCGCAAAGCCAGTCCTTGTAATGAGAAAAAAGACTGAAAGACCTGAAGGGATTGAAGCTGGAGTTGCAAAGCTTGTGGGGACTGAAAGGGAGAGCATTTTCAGAGAAACCATGAAATTGCTTAATTCTGAGGAAGATTATAAAAAAATGGCTCAAGCAAAAAATCCCTATGGTGATGGGTTTGCTTCTAAGAGAATTTTAGAGATTCTTGAGAGGGAAAACTTCTAAAATATGCTCTCCCCTTGAATTTTTTCAGGAACAGGCAGATTGTAAAGTTTGCATATACTTCTGTAGAAGTCGAGGATGTTTACATTATTTTTCTTTATTTTTACATTGCTGAAGAATATGCCGTTTATCTGGCTTGGCTCCATTGTGCAATGATCAGCACTCCAATTTTTGTCATTGTCCTGAACAACTTCCTCATTCATCCCTCCGAGGGTTGACTGCCATGAGACTCTGTAACCGTAATTGGTAGCTGCTCTTAAATCAGGGACAATTTCTGAATCAAATTCTCTGTATAGCTCTTCTCTCTTATAAACTCTAAAATCTGGCCTTTCTCCAGTTACTGGATCCACAAAAGCCTCCATTTTTCTCGCAATCTCCTCTTTAACCCTCTCATAATCCTCAGGTTCTACAGAGCCTTCTGGCTCCCTCCCCTTCAGATTTATGTAAATTCCTCCAAGTCCAAGGGAGAAAGCCTTTGTCCTTGACCAATCAACATAGGGGAAAATTGTTCTTCCCTCTGTTCCCCACAAATCCTCTAAATTTCTCAATCTATCCTTTGCAGATACCTTTTCAACAAGAAAACCATTTTCCCTCAGCCAGACATTTAAATTTATTCCCCTTCTAAAGGGAGCAAAACCATGGTCTGAAATAACCATTAGTATTGTATCTTTGTCCATAATCTCCATAACCTTCCCAACAATCTCATCCATTTTCTGATAAGCTTTCAAAATTGTATCTCCATATTTTTCTGCAAGGGATTGATTATATATTGGATTCTTTGGGTCTATGAGCCTCCACATAACATGCTGAGCCCTGTCAGTAAACATATAAACAAAGATGAAAATATCCCAATCCTTTTGATTTAGCATTTTCATCATCATTTCCTCTTCCATCTTCGCAGTTTCAAACATGTCGGAGATAAAGTACTCTTCACTTCCGAGGAATGTAGAGATAGACCATGTATCTGTTCTCCAGCCAATTGTCTTATACAAACCTATTAAATCAGCTATTTCCCTTGAAAATTTTGGCGGATAGGATATTGGAAAGATTGGAACTCTTGGGTGGATATTTATTGGAGTTAGATGGAGCATGATTTCAGGCTCGATGGACTCGAGGTAAAATTTCCCTATTCCCTTAACCTTTATGAACCTGTTAAAAGCAAATTCAATCTCAAACCAGTCAGACCATTCACCTACACCGATCTCCTGAATCCTATCTTGAATAATTAATCTCATTCTTTTTGTGGAAGGATTAAGTTCAATACGAAGGGGGACTGTTATATCCCTCTTTATTCCTTTCTCCCTCATCTTTACAGGATCTGTTGGGTCATAAAATAGTTTATTTCTTGGACCGAGAACATCTGTATCCCAAGAATTTTTATCCTTATCAAGATAAACTATTCTAACACTGAATTCATTGGATGCACTGAAAAGCCTTTTATTTGTAGTGTATAAAGCTGGATAACCAATTGTTCCCCTCATATCAGGAATTCCAAGACCCGCAAGAAGTTTCCCTGCTGAACCAAGCTCAGGAGGAGGGAATGTATCTGGTATATGAAAAACTTTGGCTCTTATTCCCTTTGATGTCAAATACTTAAAGAAGGGTTCTCCCTTCATATTGTTGATAGGGTAAGGGGTTTTTTCAGGGAGATAGTTCAAGGCGAAATATAGAACTGAAATTGAAATGGCTAAACTGAACAAGAAGGAGAGAACAAGAGAGTATGAAGTTTTTGCCTTCAAAACTTTTAAAAGGACAAAAATTGCGATGAAAAAGAAGAGGAAGGAGATGAGAGGTATAAAAACAGGATTTCTTTTTCCGAAAAGAAATTTCTTTGTTCCCTCTCCCATCACAACATAATCGGGTAGATAGGTTCCAGGAACTCTCTTTAAAAAGTCGAAAACCCCTGAGCCTCCTGGATCAAGGCCTGTCATAAAGGAAGCCCATGAAACAGGGGTCTGGGGTGGGTTGGTCGGAATCATATTTGTAAATACCCCTTCTCTTTCTAACTTTGCAAGATTAGGAAGCTTCCCCTCTTTGAGGAATTGAGATGTAAGCTGAAAATCTGCTCCATCAAAGCCAAGAATGATTATCTTTGGCTTTTCATTGGAAATCAGAAAGTTAGAAAGGGTTAATAATAAAAAAAGAATGAGAATTCTATTTTTAATTGAAAAAATACTCAACATTTTCTGCCTCCACTTCTTTATTTTAAGGAAGAACTTTTCCAATGTCAAAATTAATTTCTACCAAAAATACAAAATTAACTTCCCGATCTCTCCCTTTAAAGATGGGGATCGAAACTTTCCTTTTTTTCTTCAGATCTTTCTTCATGAGAAATTCCAAGGGACTTCATTTTCTTGTAAAGGGTTGTTCTTTCCATTCCTAAAGATTTTGCTGTTTTCACAATATTCCAGTTATTATCTCTAAGATGTTTTAAAATTAGGGTCTTCTCAAAAACCTCCTTTGCCTCTGCATAGGGGAGATCCAGAAGGCTTTCAACTGTCCTTCTTCCCTCAACAAGAGGAGGGATGTCCTTCCCTGTTATTTTATCATTCTTAACTATTATCACAAGCCTCTCAATCAAATTTCTGAGCTCCCTGACATTCCCTGGCCAGGAGTATCTCATCAACTTCTCAAGGGCATCTTCAGTTATTTCTTTTGGTTTCCTCCCATACTCTTCAGAAAACTCTTCAAGAAAATGCTTCGCAAGTAAAGGAATATCTTCCTTCCTTTCCCTTAAAGGTGGAACATTAATGGGAATAACATTTATTCTAAAATAAAGGTCTTCTCTAAAGGTTCCTTTTCGAATCTCTAATTCAAGGTCTTTATTTGTCGCAGAAATGATTCTTGTATCAATGGAAATAGACTCTGTGCTTCCAAGGGGTTCAAATCTTTGCTCTTCAATAACCCTTAAAACCTTTGCCTGGGTCTTTAAACTCATATCTCCTATTTCGTCTAAAAATAATGTCCCTCCGTCCGCAAGAAGGAATTTGCCCTTTTTATCTTTTAAAGCGTTTGTAAAGGCTCCTTTTACATAACCAAAAAGCTCGGATTCAATTAGTTCATCTGGAATTGCTGCACAATTTATTTCCGCAAATCTCTTGTGCCTTCTCAAACTCTTTTCATGAATAAGTCTCGCTACAAGCTCTTTTCCCGTTCCATTTTCTCCAGTTATTAAAACTCTCCCGTTAGTAGGGGCTATGTCCTCTATAAGTTTCTTAATCTCTTTTATTGCTCTGCTCTCCCCTATTAACTTGTATTTTTCCTTGACTTTCTCCTTTAAAAGGACATTTTCTTCCTCGAGTTTCTTCTGTCTAATGGCATTTTTTATTGTTAATAAAACCCTTTCTGAGGAAAGGGGTTTTTCCAGAAAATCGTAAGCTCCAATTTTTGTTGCTTTTACTGCGGTTTCAATATTGGCATGACCTGATATCATTATAACTGGAATTGAATCATCCCTTTCTTTCAACTTCATCAGAACTTCAATTCCATCAATTCCAGGAAGCCAGACATCGAGAAAGATTACATCGAATCTCTCTTTTTTAACTAATTCAAGAGCACTTTCTCCACTTTCTGCTTCCCTTACTTCATAACCTTCATCCTCAAGAACCCCTCTTAATGAATCCCTTATGCTCTTCTCATCATCAATTACTAAAATCTTTCCCTGGCTCATACTGGTAGCTCAATAAAAAACTTTGTTCCTGTTGGTTTGTTATCCTCAATATGGAGATATCCCTTATGCTCAGCAATTATTTCATTTACAATGGTCAAACCAAGTCCTCTACCTTTTTTCTTTGTAGAAAAATAGGGAAGAAAAAGTTTATCCCTATCAGAAATAGGGATACCTGGACCATTATCAGCAATTTCAATGGTTAACCTTGAAACCTCCTTTTTGAAATGGGTTGCAATCCAGATTTTTCCATTCCCATTCATTGCTTCTATCGCATTTTCAATAATATTTATGAGAGCTCTCTTCATCTGGTCTGGATCTGCTGAAATTTCTTCAGGGGTATCAGGATCAAATTCTAAAATAAACTCTACATCTTTAAAGCTTTCCTTGTAAAGGGAAGAAACACTTTTAATTAGCTCAATTATATTCACCTGGGAGAATTGGGCGGATGGCATTCTTGCAAATTTCGAGAATTCAGAAACCAGAGTTTTTATTGTTGCTGTCTCCCTCAAAATTGTTTTTGCCCCTTCTTCAATTATTTCTTTATCAGGTTTTTCTTTCTTCTCAATATTCTTCAATATCCTTTCAGCAGAAAGCTGGATTGGTGTGAGGGGGTTCTTTATTTCATGGGCAACTCTCTGGGCAATTTCCCTCCATGCTGCAATTTTCTGCATCATTACAAACTGGGTTAGATCTTCAAGAACCATTATTACTCCAAGAAAATTACCCGAAGTGTCTGTAAAGGGAGTTATGTTGACTGCAAAGGTAAAGGTTTTACCATCCATCTGGATAATTACTTCTTTCTCAGATATTTTGTACCTTCCTCTAAAAGTTTTATCTATGTAATTTTTTATGTCTTCATAGGGAGCGCTTCCGAAAACCTCTCTGAATTCTTTGCCAACAACATTGTGGGGAAGATTTAACATTTTTAAAGAAGCAGAGTTTGCAGAAGATAATAAACCTTTTTCATCAATGGTTATAACTCCAGCAGGAACATTGGCAAGGACTGTTTCAATAAACTGTGCTCTGTTTTCGAGTTCCTTTGTCTTTTGAAAAAGAATTTCCTGATTCTCTTTGAGCTCTTTGACCATTCTATTGAAAGATTCAGTAAGTAATTTGAGCTCTCCTGATGAAGGAGGTTCAACCTCAATTTCAAGGTTACCCTTTGAAATCTCCTCTGTAGCTTTTGCCAGCTTTTCTACTGGAGTTGTAATGGTTTTTGCAAGGTGAATACCAAGCCAGCTGGCAGAAAAAATTAGAAGGGATGCCACAAATAAAAGAATCAAAAGATAGGAAGTTCTTGTCGGATCCTTGTAAAGTTTCATTTGTTGATATCTAAGAACTGATGAAGAAATTTTTTTAAGGGGATTACTATAACCCTCTTCAAGGTAAATTCCAGTAAATATTGTCAATTTCCCAACCCCTTCAAGATCTGTAGAAACCCCACATCTTATCAATTCACCCTTTCCAAGCTCATTTATCCATCTCCTTCTCCCTTCTTTCATAACATTCTTTATAAGATCCTCAGGGATGTCAATCCACTCTATAAGAGGAAGATTTGCATTGGCAAGACTGACAATTTCCTGCTCATTTATATAACAATTAATAAAGTCAAGTTTGTAAAGAGCCATTCTTTCCTTCAAAAATTCCTGGAATTCAAGACGGTTGACAGGTAGGTACAAACCTCTCTTTTTTATCTCAGATAGTAGAATTTCTGAAAATTTGTAGGAGTCTTCCTCAATTCTTTTGTATATCGCCTCTCCAATTATTTTTGAGTTGCTCATGACCTCATCTATTGGAGAAGTGAACCATGTCTCAATGTTTCTTGAGATAAGATCAGAGGCAAAAATGAACATCAGGATTGTTGGTATTATTGAAAATCCAATAAAAAAAAGCATTAACTGGGTTTTAAAATGGGATCCAAGAATTCCTTTTTTTCTTTCGAGGTAAAGCTTTATTAGATTTCTACTGAGAACAAATACAATTATAACAATGAGAACGAATACAATATTAAAAAGAAGGTGGCTTATTGTTGAGTCCAATATAAAAGGGATGGAAAGCCTTTTTGAACCCTGAAGAAAGATTTCAATAAAAATTAAAATAAAAAAGAGAAGTAGGATGCCTAAAATTGAAAGCCTTTTACCTCTTTTCCTCGAAATATTGTTTTCCATAGGCTAACCTTCAAAAACAAAATCCTTTCTCTTCCAATCAGCTTTTACTCCTGTTGGAATAAGAAAGAAAAATGAAGAGGATAGAAACTCACCCCTTATCGCAATGTAATATTTGGAACCTTTCTTTAAAACTGAAAGGAGAAGAAATCTCATATTGGAAAAGGATGTCATCCAGAGTCTCATCTCTTTTTCAGAGTCTGTCATTTTTGCCTCAACAACTTTATCGTCGATCTTTTTCAACAACTTATACTGATTTTTGAAAGGGTCATATTGAACATGGGTTGTAAGGATTTTTCGAAAAAGGACAGGATCACTAAAAAACTTTCTTGGCTTTTTTATGCAGATTTCATACCTGAAAACTACCTCAAGCCCACTTTTGATTTTACTCTCAACCTCCTCCACAAAAACTTCATCTGCTTTGAAAGAAAGGAGCATATCATCCTCTTTAAAACTAACATTTATATTGGATATCTCAGCGGAAAATGAATTCAAGGTAAGAATTGTTAAAGCTAAAAGTAAAACTTTAAATATTTTCATCATCTCCTATTATAATTGAATTTTTATTTTTTTTCATCGAGGAGCTTTTTGGCTGTCTTTTTTACAACATCTGGCAAATCCTTGCTTATGGATAAGTCTCTCAAATCTTTTGGAAGTAGTCTTCCAAGAAGGGGCAAGGAAACATGGATAGGGGTTTTTGGATTTTTAACAAGAGAACAGACTATTTGATAGTTTTTTACCCATTCTCTCACAGTGCCTATCTTTTTTAAAACCTCCTCCGAAACATTTCTCATCTTTGCAATTGCTTCAATTTCACTCTCTGTAATCTTTGGATTTTCCAAAACTGAAAGGGCAACAATTTTATTGGGATCTCTGATAAGAATGCTCCTTTCATTTCTATCTCCAAGGAGAGCGACTTTTATCTTCTGGGAAACATTCATCCTGGAAAGTCTGAACCATGTGGAATACTTTTCCTTGCTCAAAGATTTTTTCTCCTCTGGGTCAAGAATCTCAATGAATTCAGATGGAAGAACTTCAGGATTGAGTTCTTCCTCAGATAGTTGTTCTGGTTCAGGAATTGGGGGCTTCTCCTCTTCTAATTTTTTATCTTCCTTTTCTACTTTCAGGAAAAACTCCTCTTCTATTTCCCTGAGTTTTGCAGAAAGAAAGGGTGTAAGATTTTTATTCCTTTTTACTCCCTCTATTAACTCGGGGAATGCAATAAGTTTTATCTGTGTTGAGATTAGAATTTCCAGATCCTGAGTAGATCCTCTTTCTGCAATCAGAAGCAAAGAAGATAGAGGAGAATTGGGATTCCTTATTATTTTCTCAATAAGCTCTCCTCTACCCTCGTTTATTCCAAGATATGTCAAGAATTCAAGAACTTTTGGGTCAGCTTCTCTTCTCTCAGCATAGGAGATTAGGGAAGTGTAAGGTATGGATGGAATTAGAGAAAGGGCTTTCTTCGAGAATTTTTCATCTTCTGAAAGGAATACTGCTATTTCCAGGGTTTCAAAAAATGATAGTGGCGCAACCCTCTCAAGGACCATATTTATTGTCTCCTCAGATGCATTACCTTCAAGTATTTGTTTTGTTAAAGGGTTAGCGCTTGCAAAAATCATTTTTTTAAAAAATCTTCAGAGTTATTTACATCAATTTTAATATTCTTAGCAACCTTTCCAGGCTCTCCTAAAGGAATACTTTCCTTTCCATTGACAAAAAGAATTATTCCTTCTGGCTTCCCAATCACATTGAATAAAACTTCCCGCCCTTTTAGTCTAATTTCCTCCCCCTTTTTAATTATTCGATATAAAATTTTATTTCCATCAAGGCTTGCATCAATCCATGTGTCTTCAACAGCTTTAATAACTATTTCTAACTTATCCGGTTCTTTTTTAACCTCCTCTGTCCTCTCAGTCTCAGAAATTGGAAGATTTGTTGTTGAGTATTCATTAAATTCCTCCTTCCTTTGACCTGAGTTTTTAGGATAAAGGATTACAAGAGAAAGGATCAAAATAATGGCAAAAACAGAAAAGATAAAGTACAATTTTTGCTTTTTTATCCCTTCCCTCTTCGAGATTATCTCCTTTTCCTGAATTTCACTACCGATAAGATTGAAAGCCTTAAGAATGTATTCCTCGTCCAAATCTAAGAAACGAGCATATTCTCTCACGAAGGTTTTTTTGAAAAAACCACCAGGAAGATAATTTAGATTGTTATTCTCAATTGCCTCAAGGAAGGAGGGAGAAATCTTTATTACCTCAGAAACATCCCTTAAACTCAGCCCTTTGTCCAATCTCTTAGCTCTTAAAATTTCACCAGGATTTGGCATTTACTTTCTCCTCGCCTTCAAATTTCATTATTACCATAATTTATCTATCCTCCCACTTTTCATTATTATTATCGAATTAAATTCCAGTATTGTCAATTTAACAAAAATATAAAATAAATTTAGTTCATGAACTTAGAAATTTTGAGGTTTGAGGAATGAAACAAATTCAGATCCCCATATCATAACTTTGACTATTGAAAAATATTTGCATAAAATTTTTAGATGAGGGAGGGTAATATGATTGATAATATCGAGAAAGAAAAAGAGAGATGGGAAAAGGAAACTCTTCTCCCTTATCTTTCAACAGCTCCAGAAAGACAGAATGAATTCACAACTGTATCAGGAAGAAAGATTGCAAGGCTTTACACCCCTTTGGATCTTGGAAATTTTGATTATATGAAAGAACTCGGATTTCCAGGAGAATACCCCTTTACAAGGGGGATTCATCCAACCCTTTACAGAGGAAAACTATGGACAATGAGACAATTCTCTGGATTTGGAACTCCTGAAGATACCAACAAAAGATATAAATACCTTCTTTCTCAGGGACAGACAGGTCTTTCAGTTGCCTTTGATCTTCCAACCCTTATGGGGATAGATGGAGATCATCCCCTTGCAAAGGGCGAAATCGGAAAGTGCGGTGTTGCTGTCTATACTTTGAGGGATATGGAGATTCTTTTTGATGGTATCCCTCTGGACAAAATCTCAACATCAATGACTATAAATGCTCCAGCAGCTGTTCTGTGGGCTATGTATATTGCGGTAGCTGAAAAGCAGGGAGTTCCAAAAAAAGTTCTAAGGGGAACAATCCAGAATGACATCCTTAAAGAGTATATTGCTCAGAAAGAGTATGTTTTCCCACCGAACCCATCAATGAAGCTTGTAATTGATACCTTTGAATACGGATCGAAGGAAGTCCCTCTCTGGAATACAATTTCAATTTCCGGTTATCATATAAGAGAGGCTGGAGCCACTGCTGTTCAAGAGCTTGCTTTCACTCTAAGGGATGGGATTGAATATGTAGAATGGGCTATTAAAAGGGGGCTTGATGTGGATGAATTTGCTCCCCGTCTATCCTTTTTCTTCAATTCCCACAATGATTTCTTTGAGGAGATTGCAAAGTTCAGGGCAGCAAGAAGAATGTGGGCAAAAATTATGAGGGATAGGTTTAAAGCAAAGAATCCAAGATCCTGGTGGCTCAGATTCCACACTCAGACATCAGGGGTCTCTTTAATGGCTCAACAACCCTACAATAACATTGTCAGGGTTGCAATTCAGGCTCTTGCAGCGGTTCTTGGGGGAACACAATCCCTCCACACAAACTCAATGGATGAAACATATGCTCTCCCTTCAGAGCAGGCTGTTACAATTGCCCTGAGAACCCAGCAAATTCTTGCCTATGAGAGTGGGGTTGCAAATACTGTGGATCCTCTGGGAGGTTCTTATTTTGTGGAATCTTTAACAAATAGTATTGAGGAAGAAGCATGGGAATACATAAGAAAAATTGATGAAATGGGAGGTATGGTTAAAGCTATTGAGCTTGGATACCCTCAGAGGGAGATTCAGGAAAGTTCTTATTGGTATCAAAAGGCAGTGGAGAGAAAAGAGAAAATAATTGTTGGAGTCAATGAATTTGTTATGGAGGAGAAGGAAAGGATACCAATCCTTTATATAGATGAATCAGTTGCAGAAAAACAACTCCAGAGGCTGAGAGAGGTTAAAAAAGAGAGAAATACCTCAAGGGTCAAAGAAACTCTTTCCAATTTGAAAAAAGCTGTTTCTGACAATGAAAATCTTATGCCCTACATCCTCGATTGCGTTAAGGCATACTGCACCCTTGGAGAGATTATGGACACATTGAGGGAGATGTGGGGCACATATCAAGAGCCTGTTCAATTTTGAAAGGAGTTTCCAATGAGTAAGAGAAAAATAAGAGTTTTAATAGCAAAACCAGGTCTTGATGGGCATGATAGAGGAGCAAAGGTTGTTGCAAGAGCTTTGAGAGATGCTGGTTTCGAAGTTATTTATACAGGTTTAAGACAGACTCCAGAACAAATAGTTAACACTGCTCTCCAGGAAGATGTGGATGTTATTGGTTTGTCTATTCTCTCAGGTGCCCACAATGCTCTTGTTCCAAGGATAATGGAACTCCTCAAGGAAAAAGGAATGGATGATGTCCTTGTTCTTGTTGGTGGAATAATCCCTGATGTTGATATTCCTTTTCTTAAGTCTGTAGGTGTAAGTGAGATATTTCTTCCCGGAACATCAACAGAGGAGATAGTAAGATTTATTAACGAAAGAGTAAAAAAATAATCTATCAGGAGAATATCCTTTGAGGAAAGCTTTTTTAATTGTTTTTTTGTTTA
>Ga0123519_10005531_pt1 | contig 20116 bp, 20 predicted proteins | sample YelNatPaOPRAMG02_FD_87396 | JGI IMG/M metagenome (GOLD analysis project Ga0123519, IMG submission 87396) | Hot spring microbial communities from Yellowstone National Park - Yellowstone National Park OP-RAMG-02 (version 2) | ecosystem: Environmental > Aquatic > Thermal springs > Hot (42-90C) ...
AATACTCCCGACAAGACTAAAATTCATAGCCAAGGCCTTCTCGTGATTTTTTATTGGAGGAATGACAGATCTTGAAGAAACGCTGGAAATGAAAGGATCCAACAAAGAAAGAACAATCTCGGTGATAATGCCAGCATACAACGTAGGAGGAAAAATAGAAGATACAATAAGCTCGCTCCTAAAAACCATAGAACCGATAACAGAGGACTACGAGATAATAATAGTAGACGACGGCTCAGACCCTCCAACACCGAGCATCATCTCCTCAAACAAAAAAGTGAAAACGATAAGGCACCAAACAAACATGGGAAAGGGGGCAGCGATAAGAACAGGAGCAGAGTATGCGACAGGGGAGTATACGATAATAATGGACGCGGACGGCGACATAAGCCCAAAAAACCTAAAACAGTACATAACAGCATTAAAAGGATACGACGTAGTGGTAGGCTCAAAGAGACACCCAGAATCAATATACCAGGCACCAACGATGAGAAAGATATTGAGCATAGCATTCAACACGATAACAAAACTGCTAACAGGGATAAGATTGGGAGACACGCAGACAGGACTAAAGGCATTCAAGACAAAACACCTAAAAAAAATAATCAACACGATCTTGGTAAAAAGGTACACGTGGGACGTGGAAGCACTACTCATAGCAAACCTGCTGAAACTAAAGATAGCAGAAGCACCAGTACAGATAAAACAAAATGCGAGATTCAGCACACAAGCCGTATTGAAAATGCTCATGGAAATATTGGGCATAACATACAGGTACAGAATACTACACTGGTATCAGAAAAAACTAAAACAAGACCTACAACACAAACAATACTAAAAATCTAACCCAAAATACTCCGATCCTCTACGATGAATAAAAGTCCAATGATCTTCAAATTGCTTGGAATCGAATATTTTAGAGTGACCTGATGATACCGGCGGACGCTCATGCAAGGACAACCTCTGACTGAACGACTGTTGATTGGACGAACATGGAAAGGCTAAAAGTGTTATGGTTTAGTTGGTGTTGCTGGCTTAATCCCGCTGTGGGCAGCGCCGATATCGCTTGGGATGGACGTGTTAATGGGGAGTTTAGGCATGAGTGCTGTTTACTTGGTTGGGTTGGAGGCGGCTCTGTTTGTGGCCCCCGGTGTGGCGAACCCTATCATTTGGAAACCTTAAACCTAGGGATTCGAAGTGTTAGAGAAGCCCTGCCTTTTAGCCTTAGTAAGGTGTTCCCGCTATTTAGGCACGTCGCCAGATCACTTGAACATGATTCAAGGCTGGAGTGAAAGCATAGAAATTGGATTTTGGTTATGGGAACTTTGAAGATTTTGATCTTTAATTGGCGTTGCTGGCTGAATCCGGAGATGGGCGGGGCTGAGGTCTTCACTAGAGAGGTTGCCAAGCGTTGGGTTAAAGAAGGACATGAAGTTACTTTGTTCACTTCAGAGTTTCCGAATTGCAGGGAGGAGGAAGTTTTAGATGGGGTTAGGGTTGTTAGGGCTGGTGGAAAATATTCTGTTTATTGGGAAGCTAAAAAGTATTATGAGAAATTGTTTTTGAGGGAGGGATATGATGTTGTTATCGATGAGATCAACACAAAGCCTTTCCTTACGCCCAAATTTGTGAATAATGGCGAGAAAATTATTGCTTTGATTCATCAGCTGGCTAGGGAATACTGGTTTTACGAGACGCCTTTTCCAGTAAGTTATATCGGTTATCACTTCCTCGAAGATAGGTGGTTGAGGAATTATGTGAATGTGCCCACAGTTACGGTTTCTGAGAGCACAAGGCAAGACCTGTCAGACTTGGGGTTTAAGAAGGTCTTCGTGGTCCCAGAAGGGTTAAACTTCACTCCATTAAGCGAGGTACCAGAGAAGGAGGAGTATCCGGTTGTTGTTTACGCTGGGCGTTTGAAGAGGGCTAAGAGGCCTGACCACGCAATTAGGGCTTTTAAAATTGTTAGAAAGAAGGTTACAAACGCTGAACTTTGGGTTATTGGAGATGGTCCTTTCAGGAAGGATTTGGAGAGGATGGCTGGAGAGGGCGTCAAATTCTTCGGAAGGTTATCAAATGAGGAGCGGAGGAAACTTCTCGCTAGAGCTTGGGTTCTGGTCAACTCAAGCGTGAGGGAGGGATTTGGGCTGAACGTTCTGGAGGCAAATGCCTTAGGGACACCATGCGTCGCTTACGATGCCGCTGGATTGAGGGATTCCATCATAGATGGAAGAACGGGATTGCTCGTGAAGGAAAATGGGAACATGGAAAAGCTTGCTGAAGCAATCGTCAGAGTTCTGGAAGATGAGACACTAAGAAGGATATTAAGCGAAAATGCCCTAGAATATTCTAACAACTTCAGCTGGAACAAGACAGCTCAGGAATTCGAGAAAATCTTAAATGAATCTGTTGATGAAAAAAGATACCACATAAAGTCAAGATAAATATATGGACAAGTATGATATCAGCATTTAAGCTCTATCATGGTTACATCCTTTACACTAAATTTTACTTTTACAAGTATTATGGATTACGGAAAAGTATTAAAGGCATAATTTTTTTCCACTATAGGACATTTAAAAAATTATTTCAGAACCTATCAACGGAGCACATAGTTGAAGTTAACGGTTACAAAATGTTACTCATACCATATGATGAAGGTATTTCAACCGAACTACTGTTATTTAAAACTCATGAACCTCTTTCCACTGAATTATTGAAAAAAATACTTAAAAGTGGCATGACTTGCATAGATATTGGCTCTAATATAGGCTATTATGCCTTGCTTGAGCGTAAAATCGTTGGAGAAAAGGGGAAAGTAATTGCCATTGAACCTTCCCTCATTAACCTCTACTATCTTCGGAGAAACATAGCATTAAATAGGTTCAATGAATTCGAAATATTCAATTATGCTATTTCTAATTTCGATGGGGAATGCCTCTTTTTACACGACAAGCATCATAGCAACCTTTCCAAAGTGTTAAATAATGATATAGAAAAATCATGTGAATCGCAACTTCTCAGGGTTCCGTGTAAAAGTTTAGACTCCTTCCTAAAAGAGCATCCACTTAAAAACGTTGACTTCATAAGAATGGATGTGGAAGGGCATGAAGTAGAAATAATTAGTGGAGGATATCAAACAATAAGAACCTTTAAACCAATCCTCTTTCTGGAGATTCATAAAGGCATTTTAGGCCTTGACAAGACACTAAAATTACTCAAAACTCTAAAAGAGCTAGGTTATATGAAGGGTGTATATATACCGAGGGAGCTAAACATGCCACTAATAGGAAGCGAAAAAGATATACAAACATGTTTGCTCAACGAAATTTCTAAAAAGATACACTTAGTTCCAGACAGCTTTCACCTTATCTTATTCCATAAAACGTAAAAAAAATAATAATTGTCAATTTTAAGTCTAATAGAGGTTTAGTAAAGGAAATTGAAAGAACCCCTAGTTTCCATAGTTATTCCAACATATAACTCAGAGAAAACCTTAGCAAAATGTCTAGAATCTATTAAAAATCAGACTCATAAAAATATTGAAACCATTGTTGTCGATTCGTATTCAAAGGATGATACCATTAAAATTGCAAAGAGCTTTAACGTAAAAGTCATGCAAACATCTTGGAAATTACTTGGTTCAAGATATTTAGGGTTTAAAGAAAGTGCTGGTCATGTTATTCTTCTACTCGACTCAGATCAAATTTTAGAAAAAACTACTGTCGAGCGGGCTTTAAAACTGCTAAATGATGGGTACGATATGTTATGTCTAGAAGAACATGTCTTTAAACCTGAAGGATGGCTTTCGAAATTGTTTGAGGCCGATAGAAGGTTAGTTCATAAATTTGCAAATGTACATCTAAATCCATTAGAAGGAACTCTATTAGCAAGAGTTTATAAAAGAGAAATTTTGGATATAGCCTTTAGAAAGATTCCTGAAACACTTTTTCCTGTCGTTGTAGCCCATGACCACGCAATAATTTACTATGAAGCTTATAAGATATCTAAAAAGGTTGGTATTGTTCCAAACGCTGTTTGGCATATAGAACCAAATAATTTACGAACTTTAATCATGAAAAACTACAGATATGGCAAGTCAACATATGAACTTCTGAGAACAGGATATTATGAAGAACTTCTTAAAAGAAAGGTTAGATTTAGAAAGTGCGCTTCTAAAGATTGGAAATTAGGATTACAATCGCAACTATTACTGGTCCTAAAGGGGATAGGTTATCACATGGGGTATTTTTCAGCTAAAATAGAATTTTTGATGAGTAAGATGAGAATATGAAAAACAATTATCCAATAGTCTCTGTAGTTATCCCAACATATAATAGAAAAGGGAAATTGACTAGATTAATAAATTCTATCCTTGAAAGCAATTACCCATTAGACAAACTAGAAATAATTGTCGTAGATGATGCCTCTACCGATGGAACCTACGAAGAGATCGCAAAAATATTTCCGCAAGTTAAGGTTATTAGAAATGGGAGAAGAAGGCTGGTGGCAACCTCCCGAAATGTTGGATTCCGACACTCTAAAGGAGAATTTATATTTTTTGTAGATGATGATAATGTTATCGATGAATCTTGCATATATGAGCTAGTTAAATTAATGTTGACAGTAAATGATGTGGGCGTAGCAGCTCCAATAATGTACTATCTCGAAGATCCGAAGAGAATATGGTGTGCTGGAGTAAAGCGCAATATGATGACTAGCAAAACTACTTATGTGGGAAATGGTCAAATCGATCAAGGACAATTCGTTAAGCCATTTGAGTCCGACGATTTCCCTAATGCGTTTATGGTGAGACGTAAGATAATGGAAGATGAAGGCGTCTTATTTGATGAAAAGGATTTCCCATGGATGTATGAGGAATCCGACTTCTGTTACAGAGTTAAAGAAAAAGGTTGGAAAGTTGTTTCAGTTCCTACTGCTAAAGTTTGGCACGATGTTACGCGTAATGAAAGTATCACCCATACCACGGGAATAAAAGCTTACTTCTTAGGTAGAAACAGAATTTTATTTCACAAAAAATACGGAACTCGTATCAAATTCTTGATATTTATCATTATTTTCCTTCCCATTTTCACGATAATGTATATCTTTCGATATTTATGGAAGGGAATGAATGAAAAAGATTTTTCTCAGGGGGTTAACCTCTCTAAATTTTATACAAGAGGGGTAATTGAAGGATTGAAAGAAATGATTACAAGAGCCAAAAATGCTTAAAACTCTTGAAAAAGATTGATGAATGCTCTTTTGAAACATTCCAAATTGAAGGTAAATCTTTATATAGGTTTCATTTTTGAATTTCAAGTTTAAAAATATCGTAGGTAAAAAGAGATCACGTGTGTGCAAAAATGAAAATCAGTATGATAACCACCATTTCCCGACGTGCACTATTATTTGAGAATTGGGCGAATCTCTGATGAATTTAGACCATATTAAACAAAAGTTAAGTAATTTCATGTGGGGGGTGCCAAGTCAAGGTGAGAGTGCTCTCTGTGCTACTGTTAAGTTCTTAACTATGTGCAAAATGAGAAGTGTATTTAATTTCTTATGTATAAAACTTGGAGAAAGATCCGTGGAATATGAATGGATTTTGAGAAATGTTGGAAGAGCAAAACGTAATTCGAAATTGTTAGATGTTGGTTGCGGTTATTCACGTTTGGATTGTGTGTTCTACTATTTAGGATATGATACATATGCTATTGATGTGAATAAACCACCCTATGTATACAAGCAAATAAAATTCATAAGGGGAGATATTGTAAGATCATCATTCAAAAATAATTTCTTCGATATTATTGTTGCTATATCTACTCTGGAGCACATCGGCTTAGGTGCTTATAAGGATCCGATCTATGGGGATGGAGACCTAAAAGCAGTGGAGGAGATGAAACGCATCTTAAAAAATCATGGGTTATTACTAATAACCGGTCCCTTTGCATCGAAACCTATCATGACATGGCATAGGTTTTATGATCCTCGCAGACTAGAATTACTTAAATCAGGATTTTTGGTGTTAAAAGAAGATTACTACATAAATAAAAGAAAATGGATTAAAGTAAATATGTCTGAAGCAATTGAGTATGTTAATAATTACGGTCCTTTCAACCCTATCGGAGGGCCGAATGCAGTTTTTTGTATGAAACTACAGAAAGAGGGATAAAAGGGTATGCAAAGAGAATTGAAAATCTGTGTAGTTAGCGACCACTTTTCATCCGGTCCTGGTGGGCAGCATAGAATTCAAAATTTATCTAGAGGATTTGAATATTTAGGGCATAAGGTTCTATATGTAAGTCCTTATGGTGCGTCTGAAAAAATCTCCGATCTGTATATTGATAAAACATTCAGCAAATATTCAGTGCAGGAATATGTCTCCCCCTATTTTTCCGACTTCTTTAAAATTTTCAAAACTATTTCGACATTACGTATAAAATTCGACTTCCTACTGATAGGGTTGCCAAACACCATGATGAAAAGTCTTAATGCATTTTATGGTATGGTTAAAGACATTCCTGTAGCCTTCGATTTCGGTGGGCTACATGCAAGCCTTCTCGATAAAGGGAAGGTCTACGGAGATATTAGAATTAGCATTAAAATATTTCGTCTTTTTGCACAGGTTTACGAGGATTTTCTAGCATTATCTTCTTCAAAGTTACCTGATATAATTACGGTTCCCACAACTGGTATGAAAAATATATTCGAGAAATTCCTTAAAAGACCAGTATATGTAATCCCACATCCTGTTGATACTGTTAATTTTTTTAACCCTGACAAATATGTATCTGGAAGACTCTTAAATATTCTTCCACCACAGTTGAAAGATAAACAGTTTATTATGCTAGGAATAAAAGATGATCCTAGATTCGTTACCATTGTGGAAGAAGTCATTTTTAACCATAAACTTCAAGATATAGTTTTCATTGTAATGGGTAACATGAACAAATTTAGATCAGCCATTATTAAGAAGGGCCTTGATAAATTTATATTTTTTACTGGTTCACGACCTAATATAGAAGTCCCTTTGTATATTTCGTTTACGAAATTTGCTGTAGCATTATCAGTTCCCGAAATCGCTCATGTTTACTATTTCCCAGACAACATATCTAAAATTTCAGAATATTTCAGTATGGGAAAACCAACTATCACTAATTCTTTAGGTGCATCAGACTATGTGCAAAATGGGGTTAATGGTTTTATTTGTGGAAGCTTTGAAGATGTGGTTAAGAAAATAGTTTTATTGATAGATAAACCTGAATTAGCTATTCAAATGGGTAAACATGCCAGAGAATTCGCTTGCGAAAAACTTGATTTTAGACTAGTTGCCTCAAAATACCTGGAATATTTAGAAAACTAAAAAAAATAGGTATACATAGTATATGCAAGTTAAGGTGATAACAATGGAACCAAGAAAAGAACCCGTCAAATTGATTATTGATGATAGGGGGTTTCTTTCCCAAATTTTTGATGGAAAAAACGATAAGATAACATTCAATGGTCTAGATTATCTTGAACTACCAAAAATAAGAAGGATATATTTGGTTGGAAATTTTTCCAAAAACATTATAAGAGGTATGCATTATCATGAAAAAGAATGGAAATATTTTTTTGTAATCAAAGGAAGTGCTAAATTTGTTGTAAGCCCAGAGGATAAGCCAACTGAAAAAACAAAAATCTTCGTTCTTTCTGACAAAAAACCAGAAGTTTTAATAGTTCCTCCTAAAAACTACAATGGATGGAAGGCCCTTGAAGAAGGTACCTTAATTTTAGGGATGTCAAATTTCTCATTAGAAGAAAGTCTTAAAGACGATAAGAGAATTCCAGTTACTAACTTTTTAGATTTGTTTAAAGTAAAAAGCATGTGAGTACATGAAGGTACTAATTACTGGTGGTTTAGGTTATTTGGGAAGCGTTCTAACAGAAGAATTAATAAACAAAGGATTTGATATAAGCATTGCAGATGTAGAGATTTATGGAAATTTCCTTCCTGAATATTTAAGGGATAAATCACATTTTGTTAAAAATGATGTTAGAAGCTTAGGAATTTCAAAATGTATTGAACGATCAGATGTAGTTGTACATCTAGCCGCTATTGTTGGAGATACTGCATGTGATCTCATTAAGGAAGAAGCTGTTGACATAAATCTTAATGGAACAAAAAATATAGGTAAGTTATGCAAAAAATTTAACAAAAAGTTAATTTTTACATCTACTTGTAGTGTATACGGAGCAAGCAATAAAATTTTAAAGGAAAATTCTAAGGTTCTGCCTTTATCAATTTATGCATTATCAAAATTAGCAGCAGAAAACGCTCTCGAAAAAATTGGTGGAAAATTCACCATTTTCAGATTAGCAACTTTATTTGGATACTCTCATAGGATGAGATTCGACCTCGTCGTAAATTCCTTTATTGAGAAAGCAATAAGGGAAGGAAAAATAACTGTTTTTGGAGGAAATCAGTGGAGGCCTTTCTTACATGTTAGGGATGCTGCTGAGGCTATAATAAGATGTATCGAAAAGGATTTCTTCGAAAAGGAGATTCTTAACTTAAGTTATATGAATATTAAAATTATTGATTTAGCAAGGGAAATCGGAAGAATGTTAGGGTGCGAAATAAAGATTATTAAAGAAATAAAGGATCCGCGAAATTACAGAGTTAATTCAGATAAAGCAAGGAATGAGCTGGGATTTAACCCAAAAAGAGGAATAGAAAATGCTGTGATGGAAATTAAAAAAGCATTTGAAAATAGAAAATTGAGAGATGTCGATCCTTCATTATATAATAACTTCGAATATCTTAAAAATAATTATAAGAGGCTTAAAAAATGATAAAAGTTCTAATCACGGGTTCGAGTGGAAAACTAGGTAGATACGTAAAAGAGATATTTTCCACGGAAAAATATACAGTTCTTTCTCCAAATCATCAAGAGTTAGATGTAACAAAAAGGGAAGAAGTATTCCATTATATCGAAGCACATAAACTAGACATCGTTATTCATCTTGCCGCTGCTACTTCCCCACCAAAATGTGAAAGTAATAAGGAATGGGCTTGGAGAACTAATGTAATAGGTACCATTAATCTGATAGATGCATGCGAAAAACATGTACCAAATTGTTACTTCGTCTTAATGAGCACCCCATGCGTATTTTCGGGAGAAGAGGGAAATTATGATGAAGAATCAATACCTTATCCCTCTAATTTTTATGGGTTCACGAAGGCTATTCAAGAGATCATAGTTATGAGAAGTAAGTTGAAATTTTTAATTATAAGAGGTAATTTTGTGCCAAAAGAAAAATGGACTTATCAAAAAGCATTTATAGATAGATTTGGAACTTATCTTTTTGCGAATCAATTAGCAAAAGGAATAAAGGAAGTTGTAGAAGCTAATCTTACGGGAATAGTTCACATCGTAGGAAAAAAGAAAATGTCCATGTATGAACTAGCCAAAAGATGCCCCAATTCTGAAAACGTTGTTCCATATGCATTGGAGGAATACTATAAGGAAAATCCAAATTCCTGCAAATTAACAAAAGATATGAGCTTAATTTCAACTAGATGGAAAACATATGATATTGATGAAAACTTTAATGAATAACTTGTGATAAATATGTTCTCTGTTCTCTGAACATGTGACGCGCGCGCGATCAAAAAATAGGGGCGGTTCAAAGCTTAATATTTGATATCAATAAATGAAAAAACAATGTGCAGGTCAACTATTCGTTCCTCACCTCCATTAAGATAATAAGCATAAGATACATAATCAAATAACATAAATATCTGTGCTTTTGGTGCAACGATACTAATTAGAAAAAGTTTGAAACCACGGTCATTTTCTTTTCTATAAGATCATAAAAGACAGAAGGAAGGTATCTAGGAAAATGAAAATAAAACTGGTGCCAAGAATGCAAGAATTTAAGAGAATTAAGATCCAAACTCACTATATTTCATTTGTAATATATGCTACCGTGTCATTAATTATTTATCGATTCTGGATAATTACGCTTCCTGGTAATATGTTCAAATACTACGTTTACGACAATTTGATTTTACAAAGAGATTATGGATCTGACATCATTACCTCCATATTCCACATATTCTACCCATATAACGTAGGAGGATTAATTGCCACTGGTCTCGGTCTTCCTCCATATTACTCTATAATAATTACTAACATAGCCTTCACAACGCTTGGAGCCTTCACAATGTACCTATTCTTAGTGAAACTTTTGTGGAAATTAGGATTAAAGAACATTAACATCAGCGATTGTTTCCTGCACTGTTCGGCATTCTTAGGAGGACTTGCGTACATGTTACTACCATATTCGTTGGCTGGGGATGTCTGGACATTTGGAGCCAGGATGCTTTTTCCACTCGCATTCTACTTGATATTAAAATCGTTCGAGGATGGTAGATGGTTCATTTTATTGGCAGCACTTGTACTCTGGGCAGGCTCATTTTACATAGATGTTAGATTTTTCCTTTACACGTTCATAGACTCGATCTTCTTGATATTCATACCATCATTACTTTTTAGATTAGTCGACAAGAAAGTATTACTGCGTAAATTTGCTCTATTTCTTTTATCCTATTCAACTTTTTCTTTGACGTTTTTATCAAGCTATTTCTCAGTTTATTCCTCTAAGCAGTTGCTTGTTCCTGTTGCCCCAATGGGACAACCAGATCTTGTCGGAATTATTCGTGGCTTTTCTCCTTCATTGCTTGACGGATTTACTCTAGGCTTTAATCCCATGTATAAACCATATATTGTTATAGCGCTTTTCCCATTAATATTCATCTCAATAGCTGTGATGGTATCAAGAAGGAATCTGTACCATGGATATCTAATCTATTTGCTGGCAATAACGGGAGCGATGTTGGGATTATTCTTTAAGTTACCATATACTGAGATACCCATAGCAAACTATTTGCTCCTATTTTTGGTTAATCAGGGGATTGTTCAACCAATCTTTGTGGTGCTCTTTCAGTTCGGTAGATTTGCATATTCAAGCATAACACTGCTTATTTCCATCGGGATTGGGTTAGCAGTTATGGTCTTCGGCAGGCGTTTCTGTGCCTTAAATCGCAGAATAGTGTCTTTAGTCTTCATAACGCTTATCCTTGTATCTTTGCCTATCTTGGGAAATTATAGTAATGCTCCAGGGCCTTTCATGCCTAGCTCTCCCTCACTCTCGATGGATTTCGCTGAGTTGTACACAGTTCTCGGACCTGAGTACGCTAGTTATTCCTTGGTTATACCTTCGACCACTCCAGATATTTACACATACCTTAGTCCATATCATGAGACAAGCGAGACACTTTACTACTTTTATAATTCCTACGTAGTGTACCTCCTTAATAATCATGAGGTAGGGAAAGCTATTGACATGTTAAATCTGTGGGGCATCAGATACCTTATAATAGTGAATGGCTCATTGCCAAAGCCTGGACCAATTTTAGGCTATCAGTTTACTGAAAAAGATCTAATCAAAAATCTTATGTCATGTGGTGCAAAGTATGTAGGACGTTTTGGTAAACTTATAGTATATGATATATCCCGCTTTTCACATCCATTTGCTGCTAGTTCATATCCAATCTACGTGTTAGGCGGCCTTCCTCATTATGCAAACCTCTTAGAGTTTCTTAGAGGCAATAATGTCAGTCAGACTCCTCTACCCATTTTTTACGATAGCCCCATAGCATTTAACAACCCTCTTTTGCCGAAGAATTTAACACTTCCAATCTTAGCATCTCTAACCTCAGCACAACTAGACAATACAGTGGCAAGCTTTTCGTTGAAGAATTCCATAATCGTAGTGCCATCTAGCTTTCTGATAAATTACAGCTACTGGGCTGCTGGTTTCGATACAGACCTTCCTCAAGGATTATTTACTTGTCACATAGCTTATCGTAACCCTAACTATATCTGGAATTATGGATATCTTCCACAATTCGGCTACGTTTATAATCAGCCGAGTCTTCCAAGCGAACCATTAATGATGAAAGCCAGCATACCTTGCTCTGGGAAGTATATTGTATTGGTTAATGCATTATTATCTCCTGGTTATGGATCATTTACGCTTGACATTGAGGGCAAACAATTTTCATGCAATACGAGTACTGCACTGAACTCTACTTATTTTTCTTGGCTCGAACTTGGTGAAGTAAACCTTAAAGCTGGTGAAGTGAATTTAAGACTTTATGCACAAGGACGCGTAACAATTAATATAATAGCATTAGTTCCTTACGATGAGTATCACCTGGCATCTTCTCTGGCGAAAAACTATTTATCTGAAAGCAAGTTTGTCTATGAAATACCGCTTAATGAATTGCCGAAAGAAAGAACCATAGCCTTTACTCCACCATCTTCAGGGGAGTACCTGATATCAATATATCCAGAGGGCTCGGCAAAAGTCTCAATAAATGTACCACATGTAGGTCAAAAGCTTGTTTTCAATGATACGAGTAGCATATATTTAGACAGCTCATTTAATTATACAATTTTTATCGAAGCAAACATTCCAACAGGCATGGTGCTCATTTCTAATTTCAATCTTACAACCTATTTCAATGAGACATCTGTCGCTGTAAACAATTTAAACAATGATGTATATGAGATAAAGGCGAATGGTAATTTACTGGCTATTTCCAGCCATAATCTTTATCCACTTTCAGAAGATCTAATTACAAAATCTGATTTTTTTGTTTACAACATTCCCATCCTAGACGTGTTCAATGGTTACGTAATTCATTCAACTCAAGGATCGATAACGCTACAGTATAGACATTCTTATTATACTTTTTTAGGTGCAAAAATAGTTATATCTTTGGCAATTTTAGCCCTGTTAGTTGCATTCTCCGCATTAATTTTACCTTCAAGTGCCATTAAGAGGAGAGAGCACTACAAGACAAAATAAGGGAATTATAAGTTATTCAAAAATCGTGTAAGGATAGTATTTTAGGAGTTGTAAAGGGATGAGTGGAAGATTCATGATAGTTGTTCGCGGCCCCTTGTCTGACTTACATTTGAAAAAAGATCCGGTCTGTATTCCTACAGCTTTTTCTAAACTTGGTTTTGATAGCATAATCGTGACCACTAAAAGCTATGTCAAATTAAATAACATAAAAATTCTCGAGTTGGGAGAAACATTCCCTAACATTTACTGTTGTGAATCTATGAAGCGAAGAATATGTAAAGATTTCATCCAAGTAGTTGAAGCATTGATATTAGGTGTAAGGCTATTTATGGCAATCCGAAAAGTAAAACCAAATATTGTAATCACTTATTCTGATCCATTACTGTTTCCCTGGCTTTTCTTTTCTCGTTCATTCTTACGGTTTAAGCTAATATGCAAACTAGATTGGGATGGAATTATTAGATATAAGGGAGTTAAAAGAGCTTGTAAGATAATGGCACTCTTAATGGCATCAATATTTTGCGATGCACAGATCATTGAATCCTCTGAGGCTTTCAATAGAGTAATAAGTTTTGCTCCATTTGCTAAAAGAAATCTAAGGGTAATCCCTAATGGAATCTCTGAAGAGTTTTTACAGAAAGCAACAAATTGTCCATATTATGAGCGTGAAAAAGTGATATTGACAGTAGCAGGAGTGCAAAGATATAAATTTCTGGAATATCTCATTCAAGCATTCTCGATACTAAAGGATAGATATGCAGACTATAAACTGAGAATAGTGGGTCCCATAATTGATAAAAAATATTTCCAAGAATTGAATGAGCTTATAGAAAGGCTTCAACTTAAAGTTATTTTTACAGGTAAAATATCAGATGAAGATCTCATAAAAGAGTACTTAACAGCACGAGTATTCTGTTTGCCTTCATCCGTCGAAGGCTTTAGCATAGCTAGGCTAGAAGCAATGACTCTGGGGCTTCCTGTGGTTACTACAAAAACAGGAGGCTCGGAAATAGTGAAAGGTGCAGGATTCATTGTGAACATAGGAGATATTAATGGTTTGGCTAAGGCTTTAGATGCCCTTTTGAAAGATGATGCCTTATGGTGTGAAATGTCCAATAAAGCGAAAACTATAGCTAAACAAATGACATGGGAAAATTTAGTACGCAAAATTCTAAGACTATTAACATAATGGATCAATGTTAAAAATATTAATAAATTGTGTCGAGATTGTCAAAGCTAATAATATTTAACTGTTGTTATATGTAACGAGTGTTTATGAGAGATGATACAGCTTAACTATGTGATTTATGGCTTCAAACATCCTAAGAGTGTTTTAGACTTCGTACTCAAGGAGAGGAAGTTAGCTAAGCTATTATGTTGTTCCGTGGATGAAGTTAAGTTTTATTTGAAAGAACTTGATGAAATTCAGCTAATTCATGCACTAGAATCACAACTGAGGAGGTATAATTTCCCATTAGGCACCATGCTTACTCCTTTAAGGGCGCCAATTCTTTACACGATCGTAAGGGCATTAAAACCATCGACCGTCGTTGAAACTGGTGTAGCTAGTGGAGTTTCCACAACATTTATTTTAAAGGCTCTTTCATTAAACCGTAGCGGGCGTCTTTTCTCTATCGACATGCCAAATCTCAACCCCCTCGCCAGATTGCCGGAAGGGAAGAATGTTGGCTGGCTTGTGCCAGATGATTTGAAGGAAAAATGGCACCTCACTTTAGGTTTATCAAAAGATGAACTTAAACCTCTTCTTCAAGAATTAGGCTCAATAGATTTATTTCTCCACGATAGTGAGCACAGCTACGAGAACATGATGTTTGAGTTTAAAACAGCCTATTCCTTCTTGAGAATAGGAGGAATTTTGTTGGCGGACGATATGACCGCTAATAATGCTTTCAGAGATTTTCTGCGAATGAATAAACCAGATTATTGGACTACCTTCGGCGGACTGAGAGCTGTAAGGAAGTAAGATTATGTTTGAACCCAAAGAATCCGTAGCCAAAAGATACTGTTACCAAGGATTGTCTCCTCATGGTCCTCATGCAAAGATAATTTCGATGATAGATGAGAGGTTACGCGTTCTGGATGTATGTTGTGGTTCTGGATGTCTTGGCAGGTATCAGTTCTTACGCCAGTAGATTTTTGCCACAGAGTGAGCAGAACGGAAACCTTTTCCAAATCCATAGGTCTAGATATACTCCAGATGAGTTGAAAAATGGGATATAAAGTTAGAGGCACCCGAGGCATCTCTTTTATCATGCATGTAGCCCATTTTACATGGAAAAGTAGCTTTTTTGACATGTTTGCTTTATTTTTAGGCCTTCTTACTCAACCTCTAGTTTATTTAGTTCCGAGTCATGCATTTTCAATGATTTGTAGTAAGCGTATTTATTGAGCATATTGTGATTAGAGATGAGAATTCTATTCATCGCAGGGTACAGCGCATCAACTGTATACATACGGGCACGCTTAAAACCTCTTTTATCTAGACTCGCCGCTAAAGGTCATGAAATAACTCTGATAACTTTAAATAAAGGTCCAGAGCCAACGAATAAACCCGTTTTCTATCAGTATTTGGAAGTATTACTTAAACTGGTTGGGAAGTTAAGAACAAAGTATGACATTATCCTTAGCTCTAAGGCCGATATCCCATCAGGAATATTCTCTTTTCCCTTTTCAAGAATTAGAAAGTTACCACTAGTTATCGACGTAGATGACTACGAAACAAGCCTTTTTATCGTGAGACAGATTATTAAAGGAAAAAATCATGAAATTCTTATTGAGGGAGGCTGATGGAGTTGTGGTAGCCTCGAGGGGACTCCTCGAATTTTGCAGAAAGTACAACAAAAATGAAGAAAGAAAATGTTACGTACCAAACTCCGTGGATCTCACAGAGTTCAACCCAAGAAAGTATAAAAGGGTTAATCAGTCTCATGACCAAATAACCTTTGCGTGGACCGGCATCCTATATTCCTTCGTCAACTGGAAGCTTCTAATAAAAGCATTTGCGGAAATGAAAAATACTAATACCAAATTGCTAATCATAGGCAGAGGCCCGGCTGAAAAGATATTAGAAAAATACATTATAAGGCTGGGGATTAAAGATAGAGTTAAGTTAATGGGTTGGTTACCCCACTACGAGGTTCCCAAGGTTCTAGCTTCGGCAGACGTTGCTTCGATACCTTCTCACAACACTTTGTACGATGCATGTAAATGCCCAATTAAACTTTCTGAGTACATGGCGATGGAACTTCCAATTGTTTCTACGAATATCGGAGAACCGGCTTACATGATTAAGAAAATTGGCTGTGGACTTGTTACACCCGTAGATTATAGGAGATTTGCTGACGCAATGGATATTATGGCTCGAGATATAGAATATTGGAAGAGAAGGGGTAGACTGGGACGAATATACCCAGAAAAGTTTCAGAACTGGGATATCTTATCAATTAAACTTGTAGAGTTCCTTTATAAGGTGGTTCAAAGTGGTTTTGAATGAGGTTTAAGCGTTTGGACAAGCTTATTAGGAGAATAGCTGAATATTTTTGGTATTATGGTTCCTCAGATGCTTGGAGAGCTATCTTCTCGCTTCTAGAGAGAAATGATGGCGCATCGCTCCTCGACTTGGGCTGCGGTGATGGTAGTTCAACGATGCTTGTAGCCGAAAGAATTGGGGCGAGCAAGGTGTATGGGATAGACTTAGATGAGGAGAGCATAAGGAGCGCGCGTGAGCGAGGAGTCCTTGCCTATAGATCGGACCTTAATGGGAAGTTTCCCTTCGAAAACGAAAGCCTTGATGTTGTGTTTGCAAATCAAGTCATAGAGCATTTGATCGATATAGATAACTTTGTCAGCGAGATTTATAGGGTATTGAAGGGGGGGTATGCGATTATATGCACAGAAAACTTAGCTAGCTGGCACAACATTTTCGCCCTCCTTTTAGGAAATCAACCTTACTCAGGCCCTTATGTGAGCGTGAAGCACGTGATAGGGCATCACCCACTACACCCTCAGATTGAACCCGGAAAAGCTGGAAACCCCTACCTCAAACACAATACCGTAATGGCTTTTAAGGCGCTTAAGGAGATATTTAGAGTTACGGGCTTCAAGATTGAAAAAGTCATAGGTTCTGGCTACTATCCATTTCCAAAACTGCTTGGTAGAGTCCTCTGCCACCTTGATAAGGCTCATGCACATTTTCTAACATTAAAGGTTAGAAAGTAGTGTTAGCTAAGGCATGCTACATCGATTTGTACATGGAATTACTAAGGATCCAAAACAGTTCGAAGTTAGGTTTGATATCACCTTAAACGCTTATACCCCTTGGCTCATAGCTTGGGCATGATGTACATATTAATGGGTGGCGCTTCGCATGCAGCCTGTAGACCCTCTTGCCATTCTCGATATCCGACTTCATATCTCAATCCTATATTTTGCTGTGCCAGTACCGCAAGGTGCAGTATCCATCTTTATCGAACCATTTACAGCCATGAGGTTTATGGTTTGTTGAGGAGGAGAGCTGATGGTGGTATGCCAAAGAGGCTTATCGAAACGGGCATAGTGGACATGGTTAGGCTTGTTGAGGGTGATGTGACTGATTTGACTAGTTTATTGTTTGCTCTTGATAGAGTTCAGCCTGATGTAGTTTTTCATCTTGCATCTCAGTCTTATGTTCCTAGGAGTTTTGTTGATCCTCTTGAGACTTTTAGGGTTAATAGTTTGGGTACTCAGAATTTGTTAGAAGCTCTTAACTTTTGCGGTTTATAAATGTTGATGTCTTATTTTCAATTATGTTGCCTATTATCGGTTTTCCTGATGTGGTCGGGGAGTTCGCTGGTTTCTTCCGTCAGGTTTTCTCTTGGAACCAGTTCAGAAGGTTTAAGCAGTATCTGAGCGGCTTGATCACTGGTAAGAAGTCCACCGTACGGAGCATAGCCTCAAGGCTTGTTGATCCCGTGGACCAGAGCAGTCTAAACCGTTTTCTCACCTTGTACGACTGGGATGAGGAGGGGCTGAATAGGCGAAGGCTGGAAATGCTCCAATCCATTAAGGAGATGAGGTGGCGGAGGGAAGGCGTCGTAGCCATAGACGACTCCCTCCTACAGAAGGCTGGAAGGAAAATGCCCGGAGCAGGCAAGTTCTGGGACCCCAACTCCAACTCCTATGTCCACGCTCAATGCCTCGTCACAAGCCATTATGTGGACTTGGAGAAGGACTATCCAATAGATTATAGGCAGTACTTCAAGCGTGGTAGCCGAGAGGTGAGGGAGAACGACTTCAGGAGCAAAGTGGAGCTGGCTATGGACTTGGTGGACGAGTGTGAGAGGATAGGCGTCGCCGCCGAGAACTACGTCTTTGATGCATGGTACCTCTCCAAGAGGCTGACTGACCACATAGAAGCCTACGGGAAGGGATGGGTCTCGAGGCTCAAAGCCAACCGAATAGTCTATCATGAGGAGAAGAGGATGAGCATCAAGGAGTTTGGGAAGACTGTGCCTAGGGAAGCCTTCAGGGAGGTAAGGGTGTTGGATAGGACCTATTGGGTGTATAGCCAGATCTAGACGTAAACAAGCTGGGTAAGGTTAGGGTTGTCATCTGCTACGACGATAAAGACCTGAAGGGAGAACCAGTCTATCTGGCCACTAACAGGCTCTACTGGGAGGAGGTGAGGGTGGTCCAATGCTACAGCCTACGCTTCCGCATAGACACCTTTTATAAGGATGCTAAGCAGAACTTGGGTTTGGGAGGCTGTAACCTAAGATCCCTCAGAGGCACCAGGAGGCACTGGCAGCTTGGGTTCTTAGGGTATAGCCTCCTCAAGGCAAGGATCTGCAGGAGCAGACTGCATAGAAGGTTGGAGTCCGACCGGACCGTCGGGGCGGAGTGCAGGCAAGCATTCAAGGACTTACTCCAAAACCTCGTCCAGTGGGTCTATAAGATGGCGGATAAGATGCCCGTCGAAAAAATCCTGGACGTGATACTAAGATGACCCTTAAATACCGCAAAAGTTAAGAAGCTGTTAGGCTTAAGGATTTAGACTGTAAAATTATATTTGCTGGATCGTCGGAAGAATATGGCTTACAGATTGCTTCTGAGAAGCATTATGAATGGGCTTTGAAGAAGTATGGCGTCATATTTCCAGAACCTGAGAGGATTCCTGAGTTGCCGGTTAACGAAGGGAATCCTTTGAGGCCTATGAGTCCTTATGCTGTTAGCAAGGTTCATGGAGACTTCCTAATGAGGAATTATTATCATGCCTATGGCTTAAAGACTATGGTTTCCAGGGCATTCAATCATGAGGATGCAGGCAGAGGACATGAGTTTGTAACTTCTACGATAGTTAGGCAATGTGTTGCATTAAAATTCGGTGAGCTGGATAAGATAACTATAGGGAATGTTAATGTCTTTAGGGATTGGAGTCATGTTGAGGATATTGCTGATGGATATGTTTTGTTGGCTGAGGAGGGTAGGCCTGGAGACGTTTATGTTCAGGGTTCCATGAGAACTAACTCTGTTCTCACTTATATCTTGTTAACACTTCAACACTTAGGTTATGATGTAAAAGAAATAGAAACTATAAAGGGTGAAAAGAAGATCAAAGAACCAGCTGAAATTTCTGAAGACAACTTTTTCAATACTAGCTTTCTAAAGATAAAAGTTGATGTACTAATGCTTAAAGGTGAATTGGAATATACCTTAGAAGATGGTGGCTTAAATGTTAAGACAGATAAGGGTAATATAACTGTCGTGTTTGATGAAAGTAGGTTTAGGCCTGCTGATGTTCCAATACTTATGAGTGATGCCAAAAAAATCCAAAAGTTGGGATTTAAGGTTACGAAGTCTCTTGAAGATATCATTAGAGATCAAGTAAACTATTACTTAAACCCGGAAAATAGAAGGATATGAGTAATGGTAATGTGTTTCTTCACGTTAAAAACTGCTAAAAAGCTTTTTGAAAGCACAGGATATAAGATCGTACACGTTGACTACACAGCGCTTGCATTTAAAAATCTTTTGTTTAGACTGTTTCCAACAATATTTGCGTATCAATTTATAATTGTTGCAAAGCCTTTATGAAATATAGGCTCTTTCATGACGCGATGCAGGACTGTATATATAAGGCATTAAGCCTCCTTGAAAGAAATGTGAATGTTAGAATGCTCGACTGCGGATG
>Ga0123519_10005535_pt1 | contig 20112 bp, 15 predicted proteins | sample YelNatPaOPRAMG02_FD_87396 | JGI IMG/M metagenome (GOLD analysis project Ga0123519, IMG submission 87396) | Hot spring microbial communities from Yellowstone National Park - Yellowstone National Park OP-RAMG-02 (version 2) | ecosystem: Environmental > Aquatic > Thermal springs > Hot (42-90C) ...
AGGGATTATTGAGGCGCAGAATACAGAAGAATTGATTGATTTAGCCAGATGCTTTGGGAATTTGCCTTTGCCAAACGGCAAGCGAGTGGGGATTATGACCTTAGGTGGGGGCTGGGGAGTGGTTACTACTGATTTATGTGCTAGGGAGGGTTTGGAAATACCGCCTTTATCTCAGGAAAGTTTGGAGCGGATAGATGGTCTTTTGCCAAAATTTTGGAGTAGAGGCAACCCCGTGGATATGGTAGGCACGGTGCAGAGAAGGACCCATTTTGAAATTCTGGAGGCGCTTTCTAAAGACCCGAATTTTGACATTATTATTTCTTTGGGGTCTTTGATTGGGGTAAAAATTGGGCGGACTAATTTTTTTTCTCGGATAGTAAAAGCCTTTGACCGTTTGATTAGCTATTACCGATTAAGGACACCGATTTTTTTCTGGTCGCTTGCTAAGGGGTATCAGGAGGCGAAAAAAGAGGCAGAGAAGGTTTCTTCCATTGGAAAAACTGAAAAGAGCGGAGGAATAAATCTCAAGGAGAGTAAAGCCTGGACTGACCGGGCATTTGCTCGGCATATCAACCGAATAATGAAACAGAGCGGGAAGCCAATAGTGCCGGTAGCTTTTGACCCTTCTATAGTGCCGGAGATTTACCGCCAGTTTGGGCTTGCCAGTTTTGGGATTCCGGAGAAGGCGGTAATAGCGGTAAAGAAGATGGCTGAGTATCAGGCTTTTTTATCTCGCAGAAAAGAAGCAGAGCAGCAGGAATTTTATGAACTGGTCACTGAGGATGTCTATAAAGCCTCAGAATTTTATCTTCAGGATTTTTCTGGCGCTTTAACGGAAAGTGAATCTAAACAACTGCTTCGCTATTATGGGATTGCCACACCTAAAGAGAAATTGGCTCAAAGTCCTGAGCAGGCAATTGAATTCGCCAAAGAGGTTGGCTTTCCGGTAGTTTTAAAAGTGGACTCAAGAGATATTTTGCATAAAACTGAGGCAAAAGCGGTTCGGCTTAATCTCAAAGATGAAATAGAGGTGAAGAAGGCATATCAAGAGATTCTGGATAATGTTCGGGCATATAAGCCCTCTGCTGGGATTAACGGAATGTTGGTCAGTGAGATGGTGAGTGATGGGGTGGAGATGATGGTGGGCGTGAGCCGAGACCCGAATTTTGGCCTGGTGATGGTTTTGGGTATAGGAGGGATTTTTGTAGAAGCCTTAGAGGATGTTTCAATGAGGTTAATTCCGATTCATCGGATAGATGCTTATCAGATGTTGGAGGAGTTAAAAGGCAAGCGCTTATTAAAAGGTTTTAGAGGAAGGCCGGGTGCAGATATTGAGCAATTAGTGGAAATAATGGTGAGAGTAAGCAGATTAGCTTATGACCATAAAGATAAAATTTTAGAGCTGGATTTAAATCCCGTAATGGTTCTACCCAAAGGGAGAGGTGCTAAGGCTCTGGATGCGCTTTTGATTTTAAATCAGAAGAAAGCATAGTTTAAGCGATGGGCTTTTTAGCTAATATTTTATTGGACCTTGCGATTTTGGCTCAGTCTGAGAGAAAAGTATGGGACAAATTCATAATCTCGGTTTATTTTTTCTACTATACTACGAAATTTATTTTTCATCGGCTTTTTGGAATTAAGTTTCAAAAGGCATATTTTTCCGACTATCGGATAAAATTTTATAGTTTTAGGCAGTTTTATTATTTTTTTCGCACGATTTTTATTCATCAGCAATATCAATTTTTAAGTTCAAATCCCAGCCCTTTGATTGTAGATTGTGGAAGTAATCTTGGATTTTCCATCCTTTACTTCAAAACCCTCTATCCAGAGGCTCGGGTGATTGGCTTTGAGCCAAATCCGTTAGCTTATAAATTACTTCTGGAAAATATAGAGCAGAACCAGCTGAAAGATGTAAAAATATATAATTATGCGCTTTCCAATCAAAAAGGAGAATTGGAGCTTTATTTAGACTTAACCAAGGCTGGTGATGAGAAAGCCAGTTTTTTCCCTACCTATTCCGGTAAAGATAAAATTCGGGTTGCTTCTGCGCTTCTTTCAGAATATATAAATGAGTCGGTGGATTTTTTAAAACTGGATGTAGAGGGCGCGGAGGAGATGATATTAAAAGAGCTTGCGGAAAAAGATAAGTTGAAGCTGGTTAAGGAGATGATAGTGGAATATCATTTTCAGCTCCAAGGCGCTAATTTAAAATTAGGGGAATTCCTTGCCTGGCTGGAAAAACAAGGCTTTCAGTATCAGATTCAAGCACTGAATTTTCAGCTATTAAAAGCCCAACAATTTCAAGATATTCTGATTCATCTCTTCCGAGAGATAAAATAAGGCAAGGCTTAATCGGTTTCGCTCTACTCATAAAACTGGGTCATCAAGCTTGTGGAATTTTCTCCTTTTCTTGACATTCTGCTAAAAAATGTTATTTTATTTCCACTTTAGGTAATTCTTATTTTAAGAGGTTATAACAATGATTAAAGGGCTATTGGGCAGAAAATTAGGTATGAGCACGATTTTTGACCAAGAGGGAAACGCAATTCCGGTCACAGTTCTGGAGGTAGGTCCCTGTGCGGTGGTTCAAGTAAAAACTTTGGAGAAAGATGGCTATTCTGGGGTTCAGTTGGGATTTGATGAGAAGCGACAGAAAAGCACCAATCAGGCTCTGCGGGGGCATTTTCAAAAGGCTCAAGTTCCTCCCAAGCGCTTTGTTCTGGAGATAGGGCTGAGCCAGCCAAACCCGGAATTGAAGCCAGGTCAGGAAATTAAACTGGAGCAAGTATTTAAGGTTAATGAGTTTGTGGATGTAGTGGGCTGGACCAAAGGTAGAGGCTTTCAAGGCGTGTTCAAGCGCTGGGGATTTCGTGGCTCTGATGGCGCTCACGGCACTCATGAGTATTTCAGACACGGTGGTTCCATCGGCACTAATACCACCCCGGGTCGGGTTTTAAAAGGGAAAAAAATGGCTGGACATTATGGAAATGAGCGAGTGAAAATGGAGAATTTAAAAATTGTGGAAATAAAACCAGAGGATAATCTTATGTTGGTCAAAGGTTCAGTGCCAGGACCAAAAAATCGTTATATTGTGGTTTTTCATGCGGTAAAAAAGACCAGCCAGGCTTCATCCCAAAAATCAGGCTAAATTTTTTTATGCAAAGGCAATTATCTTCCAATAGAATAATAAATAAACCCTAACTCCTTCATTTGAATAGGGTCATAGATATTCCTGCCATCAAAAATAACTGGCTCTTTAAGCAGTTCCCGCATCTTTTGAAAATTGGGTCTTCTAAACTCGTTCCATTCAGTCACTATCACTAATCCTTGAGCACCTTCCATGCTCTGGTAAGGATTTTTGCCATACTCAATCTCGGCTTTGAAAATTTTTCTGGCTTGAGCCATTGCCACTGGGTCATAAGCGCAAATTTTTCCCCCCAAGCCTATAATCCCTCGGATAATCTCAATCGCAGGGGACTCTCTCATATCATCGGTTTTAGGCTTAAAGCTCAATCCCCAGAGGGCGAGTTTAAGTCCTCGGATTTTTTCTCCATAATGGGCTTTGATTTTTTCTACCAGCTTCAAGCGTTGGTCTCGGTTGACCGCTTGAACCGCTTTTAAAATTCTCGGCTCATAACCGATTTGACACGCGGTTTTAATGAGTGCCTCCACATCTTTTGGAAAACAGCTTCCACCATAGCCCACTCCGGGAAATAAAAACTGAAACCCGATTCTTTTGTCAAAGCCGATTCCTTTACGCACCTCATCAATGTTCGCACCCACCTTTTCACAGATATTAGCCATCTCATTGATAAAACTAATTTTGGTAGCTAAGATGGAATTGGCTACATATTTGGTCATTTCTGCGCTCCTTCTCTCCATCCTGATAATCGGATTCTCAGTCCGAACATAAGGCTCATAAATTCTCCTCATAATCTCAAAAGCCCGGTCTGAATTGGTGCCAATCACCACCCGGTCTGGCTTCATAAAATCCTCAACCGCCGCGCCTTCTTTCATAAACTCTGGATTGCTAACCACATCAAAATTTTTATCAGGAACTGCTGAACTCTGGTCTTTGATAATCTTTTCAATTTCATCACAAGTTCCTACTGGCACTGTGCTTTTAGACACTATCACCTTATATCCGTTCAGGCTTTTACCAATCCTTTTTGCTACTTCAAACACTGCGGATAAATCCGCGGAGCCATCTGAAAGGCTGGGAGTGCCAACCGCAAGAAAAATCACCTCAGATTTCTGAATCGCCTCATCCAGTTCATTGGTAAATTTGAGCCGAGCTTCTTTTATATTCCGCGCAATCAGTTCCTCCAGCCCCGGCTCGTAAATCGGTACTTTTCCATTTTTTAATAGGTTTATTTTATCCTCATCAATATCCGCACAAATCACATCATTCCCGCTCTCTGCTAAACAAGTGCCACAGACCAATCCCACATATCCCACCCCAATCACCGCTATATTCATCTTTAATTTCTACCCCCTTTCCTGGAAAATTTCAGAGACCATCTCCAATGTGGTCTTGGAATCATAACCGATAAAAAGAATTGCGCTCAAAATTTCTTTTGACTTTTCCCAGTCGCGATGCTTTAAAGAATAGCGTAGGCTTTGTAATAGTTCGCGAAACCCGTCTTCCCTAAGCCCCATTTCATTATAGGCAATTCCTAAATCGTAGCGAGTTTGATAATCGTCCAAAGCAATTATCTGCTCCACCCCTCGCTTGAACTCCTCAAAAACTTCCTCAAAACTGGGTCCGCTCGGCTCCTCTTTGAATTTAACCTTCATCAGCAATTGATATTTCTCGTGAAGTGGACCCAAATCCAGATTAGCGATTATCCTTCGGAAACTATCTGAAACCGCTCGATCAATCTCCTCTTTAATTTTTTTACTCTCTTCAACCCCTTGCTTTTGAAGCCGAGCATTGTATTCTTCTATGCACTCATTGCAAATATAAAGCTCAGGTCCCTTGAAAAGCTCCTTGACCTCAGCCCTTGACCGACCACAGAAAGCGCAAGACCGCTTCATATTCATCTCCTTTTATTTCTGATTATATTATAAAAGTTAAAATTTTGCCCCTAACTTTCTGATTTTAACAATAAGCAGACCTATTGGTCAAGTAAAGGTTTAAGCCACCGGGGGAAGTTTTCTTGACAATTTTTATTTATTTTGTTAAAAGATAGGCAATCAGAGATAGGGAGGTATGAATGGAGGAGTTGAGGGTTAGTTTCCATTTTTTAGATTGGTTCTGGGTGATTACATATCTGATTTTGATGATTGGTTGCGGGATTTTGTTTTATCAATTGGGCAAGCGTAGTGAAGCGGATTTCTTTTTAGCAGGTCGTGGACTTCCCTGGTGGCTTCCTGCGGCCTCGGTCTATGCAACTCATACCGCAACTGACACGCCGATGTGGATAGGGGGCATCATTTATAAATATGGTTTGCGGGGTCTCTGGTATACTTTTTTCTCTCTTTGGTGCGCAATCAGCGCTTTTGTTTCCACTCGGATTTTTCGTCGTTCTTTAGCAATGAGTATGGCGGAATGGCAGAGCCTTCGCTATTCTGGTTTAGGCTCCGAGCTACTACGGGGCTGGCTTGCGGGCTGGCAGGTGTTTATGAATATGTTTGTTCTGGGCTGGGTGGGAATGGCGATGGGCAAGGTCTGCCAATTGCTCTTTGGCTGGGAAGAATGGGTAGGATTAGTATTATTTTCCTCGCTTTGCGCAATTTATGTGGTGAGTGCTGGATATTGGGGAGTGATTATGGGAGATTTCCAGCAGGGAATAATTGCGCTATTGGTGATTATGATAGTTTCTATCTGGGAGCTTATGTATGCGGGAGGTCCGGGGGCGATTATTACCAAGCTGAATGAGATGGGACAAAGCTGGAGGCTTAACCCATTTGCCTTTACCGGCTGGGCAAGCGGAGATTTTCCGATTCTTTGGTTCATTACTCTTTTTGTTATGGCGGTGATTGGTGGAATTGGGATGGGGAATTTTATAGACTGGTATCCAGAGGCGCAAAGGATTCAATCCGCAAAAACGGTTCGGGATTCCTCTGATTCTATTTTCTGGGGAGGGCTATTGGTTCTTACTCGGAATGCGTTCTGGGCGGTTGCGTTGCTTGGTTTTTTTGTGCTTTATCCCGATATTAAGGATACCAGCAAATATGAAATAGGCTGGTTTAGATTAGCTTTTGAATCTCTCCCGGTCGGGATGTTAGGCTTTTTCTTCGCTGCGATTTTGGCAATTCATTTTTCTACCATCTCTACTCATCTTAATTTAGGTGCCTCTTATTTCACTCGGGACCTTTATCATCATTACCTCAATCCTCAGGCAAAAGAAGAGAGGCTGGTCTGGGTGGGACGGCTTGGCACCCTGGTTTTGCTTTTAGGCTCGTTTTTGATGGGTTCAATGATGAAGGAGATAACCAGCTGGCTGATTTTTGCGCTCTGGCTTCAAGCGGCAGGAATATGGCTTCCGAGCATTCTTCAGGTGATTTGGTGGAGGTTTAATGCCTGGGGGTATCTGGCAAGCTGGATTGCTAATTTAGGAATTTCTTGGCTGGTGGTCTGGGTTTTGCCTGCGTTTGGGGTGTTCAATAAAATTCCTTTCTTTGCTAAGTATTTCCCCATGGGACTGCCAGATTATATCCAGTTCTGGATTTTAATGGTTTTGACCTTTTTTATTTATATTCCAGTGACCTTGCTCACCAAGCCGGATGATGAGGAGAGACTGATTAAGTATTATGTTATGACTCGTCCCATAGGATTTTGGGGACCAATTCATAAAAAGGCGGTAGCGATGGGTTTAATTAAGGAATAAGGAGGCAGAAATGGCAAAGAGATATACTGCGGAATCTTCTGAAAAGTGGGGATGGGAGGAGCTGGTCGACTGTATAACAGCGCCTGCAAGCTATATTTTTATCTCTTTAGGACTTGCGCTTACGATTTTATTGAGACCGATTGGTTATGTTTATTTAGCCATTGGCATTATTGCCAGTTTGGTTATGTATTTTGTGATTGACCCAAAATTGAGAGCGGTTTCAGATGAATATGAGCGAAGGCAGTCGGAGTTCCTTGAGCAAGTGGAAAAGGTTTCTAAATGGGAGGAGATGAAATGAGTGAGCAGAGTATATGGTTAAATTTTATTCAATCTGGAGGAGGGAAGTTAATTGGAATGAGTTTAGCTTATATCGCATCATTTTTAGGATTGATTTTTGCCTGGTTGAGTTATAGAAGAAGAGAGCAGGCAAAGAAGGAGGAGAGGGAGAACTAAAATGGGTGAAGGGCAAGAGATAAATATCTGGTTCGGGGTGATAGTTCCCAGCACAATTTTCATTATTTCTTTTATTCTCAGTTATTTGCTTTATTTACATTTTTCTAAAAAGGTTCTTAAAAAGGAATAATGGTTGAAGAGGGTATTACAAAAAAACATAATGAGACGCTTGCCTGTGTTTTAAGCCTGCTTATTCCTGGAGTAGGTCAGTTTTATAATCGGGACATCTGGAGAGGGATTTTTGGGCTGATTATCACTCCGGGGCTTTGGATTGGCTCAGGCGGGACTTTGGGCTGGATTTGTCATTTGATTTCTGCTTATACCGCTTATTTAAGAGTCAAAAGCATAAATCAGGAGGTAGCAAGATGAGAAAGAGATTTTTTAGTTTTATTTTATTTTTGCTTTTAGTTTATTCTTTTCTATCTTTCGCAGATACCCAAGAGCAGGGTCAAATTTCCCAGACCACTCTTTCCCGAGTGAAAAATAATTATCTTTCCGGTCTGAAAAAAGCAGGATTAAAACCAGAGCACTTAGAGGTTTATTCCATTGGACAATCTCATATAGATGCGGCTTGGAGATGGCGCTGGACCCAGACCAGGGATTTTAAATGTCCCAGGACCTTTAGCAAAGCTATTGGTCATATAGAGATGTTTCCAAGCTTTAATTATCACCAGAGCGCTCCACAATTTTATGAATGGACCAAAGAGGTTGCCCCGGAGCTTTTTCAAAAAATAGTGGAAGCGGAAAAGCAGGGAAGGTGGATTTTAGTGGGCGGGATGTGGGTGGAGCCGGATTGCAATTTGCCTGAGGGGGAGGCTTTTGCTCGGCATCAGCTTTATGGTCAGAGGTTTTATTTAGAGCATTTTGGAAAAATTAGTGAGATTTCATGGCTTTTGGATTCTTTTGGCTATAACTGGAATCTTCCTCAGTTTGCGGTAAAAGCGGGACAGAAATATATGTGGACCAGCAAGCTCACCTGGAACGAGCATACCATCTTTCCCTTTCATCTTTTTTATTGGCAGGCGCCAGATGGGTCAAAGGTTTTGACCCATATCTGTCCAATAGTTCCTATTCCCACCTGGTTTCCTTTTCAGGAGCTAAAGCCCTTTGCCAGAGATGATTATAACCTCACACCGGGAGGAGACTTGGGAGGATACCCGCTGGCAAGAAATTTCAAGCAGACCAGATATTTGCTTAACCCCGGGGAAAATTTAACCGCTAATTATTTAACCGTTCCAGAAGAGATAAAGGCTAAATTAAGCACAGATTTTATGCCGGTAGTGGGAGTATTTTATGGTCTGGGAGATGGTGGACACGGTCCGGTAAAGAAGGAGATAGAGACCCAGCTCGCGCTTCAAGAGCTTGGTTATGGAAAGATTGGCACTGCTTATGAATTATTTTCCGCGTTTGAGCGGTATAAAGACCGCTTGCCAGTCTGGAACGATGAGATGTATCTTGAATATCATCAAGGGGTGATGACCACTCAGGAATGGATTAAGCGGGCGAACCGAAAAGCAGAATCACTCTTAAGAAGCGGGGAAGCGCTTGCCAGCACGGTTTTTTTATTGGGCAAAGAGTATCCACTTACAGAATTAACCAAAATCTGGAAACTTACTTTGTTAAATCAATTCCACGATATTCTTCCTGGTTCAAGTATTCCAGAGGTTTATAAGGACGCCCAAAAGCATCATCAAGAGATTCAATCCCAAACCAACCAGATAATTCAAAACTCATTAGAATATCTGGTTCAAAAGGTGGATACCGGTTCCAAGCAAACTGACTTAGAACCGATTTTGGTTTTTAATCCCTTGGCCTGGGAAAGAAATGATATTGTAAGGCTCTCGGTTTCTGAGGAAGGTTCATATCAATTATTTGATGCTCAAGGCAAGGAGCTACCTGCCCAGGTTACAAAATCTCCAGAAGATGAGGTTTATTTATATTTTAAACCGGATTCAGTTCCTTCTTTAGGCTGGAAGGTGTTTTATCTTAAGGCAGGGGAAAATTGTGCTTTAGCAGGACCCTTAGTAAATGAATCTAAAGATAAAATAGAGTTAGAAAATGAGTTAATCCGGGTTGAGATTGATAAAAAAACCGGCTTGGTCAATTCCCTATTTGATAAGCGCTTGAATCGGGAATTTATCCAGGCGCCGAGTAATAAAATTTTAGCTTTTAAAGACATTCCCAAAGTATATTCTGCCTGGAACATCTCATCGGATTATCTCAACCACCCAGTAGAGGTGCCTAAGCCTACTAAGATAAGAATTGAAGAAACAGGTCCAGTAATGGTTAGGGTTTTGGTGGAAAGAGATGGTTATCCCACTGATTTCAAACAATGGATTACAATTTACACTGGCTCGCCCTTAGTAGAGTTGATTACTTATAGCAATATGCACTGGAAAGAAACTTTAGTTAAAGTGGAATTTAACACCACGATTGAAGCTAAAAAGGTATCTGCTGATATTCCCTATGCAGTGATAGAGCGTTCAACCCACCCTGAAACCGCGTGGGATAAGGCAAGAACCGAGATGCCGGTTCAGAAATGGACTGATTTATCTGATGGAAAAGCTGGGATTACTTTGATTAATTTTGGCAAATATGGCTTTAGCTTAACCCCAGACGGTAAAGGCTGGAGAATGAGCATTATTAAGACCGCAAAATATCCTAAGCCTACCCCGGGCGCAAAAAATGTTAATAATCTTTGGACTTATCTACCAACTCCGCACACTGACCAGGGCGAGCATTGGGCACATTTAGCACTTTTACCGCATAAAGGCAGTTGGCAGGAGGCAAAAGTGTATAAAGCAGGCTATGAATACAACACCCCGATGATAGCGATTAAGACCAATCCGCATCAGGGTGAGCTATCCCCAAGCGCAAGCATTATTTCTATTGATAGCCCAAGCGCATACATTGCATCGGTTAAAAAAGCAGAAGACGATGATGCCTTGATTATAAGGGTGGTAGAAGGAGAGGGGAGGGATAGCAAGGCAATAATTAAACTTCATCCTAAGTTTAAAATTGCTCAGGCGTTTGAGACCGACCTGATTGAGCTGAACCCAAAGCCATTAAAGCTGAGTGGAAACGACTTGAGCTTCCCAATTGGGCATTTTGAGATTAAAACTATCAAAATTAAGCTGGAGGAAAGAGATTAAAATTCCACTCTAATAACCGGCTTCAGGGCAATGGCAAAAATTATCATCAAGCCCAGAAATTGCCATCCCCAATAAGTCTCCCAGCCCAAGAGGTTTAGTTCTTGTTTGGGATAGGTGATTTCTATAGATTGAATCAAACTATCCTTCTTGATTAAACCAGTTCCTGGATGCCAGAAATTCAATCCGAATCCTGCTCCTTCAATTGGAGCTAATCTTACTCTTTTATCTGACTCCGCATACACTTTTATTTTTATGCTCTCTTTCCCCGCAACTTTTAATTTTATTTCATATTTTCCTTTTCTCTCTACCTTAAACCGATAATCAATCTCTGGATATATCTTTCCTTTTTGCTCCTGGCTAAGAAATCGTAAAGGGGCGGAAGTTAATACCAATTCTTGCGAGAACTGCATAAAAATTGCGTCTTGCCAACCAGGGAATTGCTCCTTCAGCTTTATCTTTAAAAGAAAACTTTCTTCGGCTTGTAGAGGGCGAGGATGATAGCGATGCTCCATATTGATTAAGACTAAAAGCACAGGCAAAAACATTATTATCAAAGGAACTAAGGCATATCCCAGATACTTTAAACCATTTGCCATAATTTGCGCCTGCGCCTTTAAAATTAAAATTGGCTCATCTATGAAAAGAAAAACCTCTAAAAAATGTGCTTTAATTTTTTCTTTGGCTTTTTTTATGCCTTTTTGGTTAGAAGTGAACTTATAAACCAAAAGCGCAAAAACAGTCAAAACCAATGTGGCAAACGCTAACTCCCATATAGGCGTCAAATTCTGCAATGGTAAAAACAAAAAATCAATTATTTTATGCATCTGAACCAAAATTTATCTCCAGTTTTTTATGAAATATATCCCAATCCTTTTAGCTTCTTTTTAATCTCTTCCTCTGAATCCGAACCCTCCAGCTTTGACAACTCCTTCTCCAAGATATGCTCCACAAACTCCTCTATTGAAGAATATCCTGCTAACTCTGAAAATTTTTTCACCCGCTCATAAAGCTCCTTTTTTATCTTAATTTTATTCCCTCCAAACATTTTTTCCTCCTTTTAAAAAATCGGCTCTCCCTCAAAATCCTCTGGAACTTTGATTCCAAATTCTTTAAGCACAGTTGGACCTATATCCCAGATACCGGGGTCAGTCTTTTTAATTTTTTTATTGCAGACCAAAATTGCTGGCACTTCGGTCGGGTCTATGCAATGGTCTCCACTCCAAGGGTCAAGATTATCCACCAGCCATTCTTTTGAAAATCTTCCTAAAGTGGTCTCCCAGCTTGCTCTAAAGCCTTTGCGATAACCAATCACAATATCCGGGGACACTGTTCCAACAAATTTTCCTTTATAGACCTCCTGTGCTATATAAGCATTTTTTATTGGATGCTCCCCGGTCAGAGGGTCTTTAATTGCCTCTAATTTTTCTTTTAGCTCTTTTAGCAATCTATTTGCTTCTTCTTTTCTGAGGATACCAGTCGCCTCCCGTCCAGCAAGATTGAGATATAACCCATTGATTCCCAAACCATAAGCCCGCGTTCTTCCCCAGTCCACATTCTCAAAGTATTCGCTTTGCTCTTTTAACTCCGGGTCTATTAGGTATAAGTATCCATTGTCCAATAGCCAAGAATTTAAATTAAAGGCACGGTTAAATCCCGCGAAGCCATGGTCAGAAATTACAATCAAAGTAGTCTGTTCATCCATCTGGTTCAAAATCAATCCTAAGGCATTATCCATCTGCTTGTAGAGCCTCTCAATGGGATTTTCCAGCCCGCTTGTCAAAGCCTGATTATGAAGTGGATTCTTCTCATCAATAAACCGGAAAAACATATGCTGTCCCAAATCCAGAGTGGAGAAATAAAAGAAAAGAAATCCAGCGCGGAAATTTTTCAGATGCCATTTCCAGGCTCTAAGCCAGTCCCGAGTCACCATCTGGCTCTGGGTCCAGTATTCATTATCATCCAGCACATTATAAGTCCGGGCTTTGGTGTCTTCTGACATTCCCTGAGTGTAAAAAAGACCAAGCTCATCAACCAGTTTTTTCCCATAATTTTCTGGATTAAAAATTGGTAACGCAGGTTTTGCAGGATTGATATTCACCGGGGAGACATAGAGCTTAAAATCCGGCCTCACTTCCTTAAGATAAAACTTCACCATACCATAGATTGATTTAACTTTAGGAATCAACTCAAAATTAAGTTCTGTCCAGCCACTCCATTCTCCGACATTAAGAAAAATCTCCTTGCCCTGAATCAATATCTTCGCCACCGGGTTTCGCTCATCCACATAAACCTTAAAAGGTATCTTTAAATCCTCATATTCACCATCCTCAGTCAAACGGAAGCTGTTATTAGGTCCATAAATAAAATTTTCTGCAACCCCATTTTTCAAAAAAGTTGGATAAACCTCTCCGCCGGTCACCTCTTTGGCGTTCTCTGGCGGATTATCAGTGTAATAAGAAAAAGTGCCATAGGTGCCGAGCAAATCCGGCGTGCCCATTCCAGAAAACTGCCAGGCTTTCCCAGCAAAAGGAGGAAAATCAGCAGGAACTCTATAAATAATTGCAGACAAGCCAGCATCACATATCTCATTCCAGAAAGGGTTAGCTCCCACCATATTTTTTATTTGTGCGGATTTGTAAGGAATCATCCATTTGCCCAGTCTCACCTTTCCATCCATTGGCTCAATTGTCTTACTGGTGGATAAGTATAGCCCGGCTGGAAAATTCTCTGGTTCCCGATGAATAAAATCAAAAATTCCGTGCTGACCTGGATTCTTGGCAGTGATAAAGCTCGCCCAAGCAACTGGACTCTGAGCAGGAATTGTAGTCGCCAGGGTTTTAAAATCACCACCGCTTCTTATCAGCCGACTAAATTGGGGCATTTTATGTTTGCTCATAAGCATTTCAAGGATTCCCGGGTCCATTCCATCTATGCCTAAGACTATAACTTTTTTATCTGTCCCTTTAGCTTTTTGCCCACTGGAACAATGAACCATCACCCCCAGGCTCGCACCTAAGCCGGCTTGAATAAAATCTCGTCGCTTAATTCTCATCTCCACACCCCCTCAAGCAGAATAATCTGGGCAAAACTTTTATCCCTTCCTCAATTCCTCAAGCTCTGCTTCAGTCAACAAACATTTTCCATCCATATAAGCTGGAATCCTCAAGTCAAAAAGCCGAAGAACGGTCGCGGGAATATCCCCAATCCAGGCATTATCAGCAATCAATTTGAGATTGCTAAATAGCACCCCCGGAACCAACTTCGGGTCTATGCAATGGTCTCCACTCCAGTTTTTAGTGTTGTCTGAAAAAATTTTATTATTCACTGCGCCTAAGGTGCCTTCCCAGTCCATCCGATATCCTTCATTATATCCCACAATTATCTCAGGCGAATTCTCAAGATAAGGTCCAGATAAATGCTCATAAGCATCATAAGCCCGCAATACCGCGACCTCGCCAGTCTCAGGGTCTTTTATCCCGCTCAGCTTCTCACAAACTTCCTTAACCAGTTTCCTCGCCTCTTCTCCTGGTTCCACGATTCCATTCGCCTCTCTACCTTTGAGGTTAAGGTAAATCCCGGATAAACCCAGCGCATAAGCACGGGTCTTTGACCAATCAACATCTTTGAAAAACTCTCCACTTCCATTTTCACTTCTACAAACCAGATAGCCCTCTTGCCAGAGCCAGGAATTTAAATTTATCCCCCTTCGGAAACTCTTAAACCCATGGTCACTTATCACAAATAGCACATCTTTTTTTCTTAATTTGCTCATTACTTTTCCTAAAAGCTCATCTGAGCAAACATAAACCTCTTTTATCACCTCCTGATATTTTTTTGCCTGCTCGGTTCCATAAAGCGGATGCTTTGGGTCTATGCACCGATAAAAGCTGTGCTGAATCCGATCAGTATGGTCAAAAACTATTGCCAACATTCCTTTCCGAACTCGCCTTAGACAATGAAAAAACAGCTTCTCTCGCTCCTGATAGTATTCCCAGGTCTGCTTTAAAAATCCTTCCTCATCTATCACTCCCTCATTCAGCGCCCAGGTATCCTCAGCAAGTCCCAGAGTTGCGTATCTACCTATTAGTTTTGCTAAGGACATAGAAAAATATCCCGGATAAGAAATTTGCATGGCAGGAGCTTCTGGGTCAATATGAACCGCAGTCATATATAGCTCAGGCTCATTTTTCCCTTTTATCAGCATAAATTTTGCAATACCATAAACCTTTATCAATGGTCCCGCACTGAATTTAAGTTTAACCCAGTCCGTATATTTTTTTTCTAACAGCTTTATCTTTTCTTTAGGAAGTATCAACCAGTATTCCCCATTTTCTTTTACCCATAGCTCAAAATCTATCCTCAACTCCTCCCTATTCCTGCTCAATGTATTTTCCGGTCCCGGAATATAAGAACGATAGCCTTTTTTAGTCCTCTTCAGCTTTAGTTCTAATCCACCTGTGCGTTTCTTTTCATCTGCTTGGGTATGCCAATAAGTAAAACTCCCCTGTGAGCCTCGTAAATCCGGAACGCACATTCCACTCAAAAGTGCGCCATAAAACCGCTCCGGAGGGAAAGTAATTGGAACCCGAATTATTTGACTGAATATCCAGTTCTCTCCTAAAATCCTCCAGAAACTCTTGCTTTTCCTCAATATCTCTATTCTTGGCTTCTCCAGAGGAATTTGGAATCTCCCTAAATTGAGTTTCCGCTTTGGCTCAATAATTTTTGTAGAACTCAGAATCGGCAGATAACTTTTTCTATCCGGAGCTAAAAAATCAAATATATTATGCTTGCCCGGATTAACTCCAGTAGCAAAACTGGACCAGGCAACTGGGCTCATTGCTGGCAAAGTGGTATTTAGCCTTTTAAAACTTCCTTCGGTTTTTAAGCGCTTGAAATTGGGAAGCAGTCCCTCCTCCATAAACCGCTCGCATAGCTCTGGGTCAAGACCATCCAAGCCCAACACAATCACTCGCTTAACATAAGGTTTATTTCCGAGCCTCTTTACCTGAATTAGCCGAACCAAAAGCCGAATTGGAAAAATCAAAATAGACGCTACCCCAGAAACTAAAGCAAAAAAGAAAACCATAAACGAGCCAAGAATAGCAAATCCTGCTCCAGGTCCAATATATGCATTAGCAGGAATGCTTAATAAAAAAATAGCTACAAAAACAGTAATGAGTGGTTTTTTAAATGAGGACATAATTTTATTATAGCTTTAATGGTGCGGGTTTCAAAATTTCCTAAATTTTCTCAATCTTCACCGCACAAACCTTGAATTCTGGTATTTTTGCTACTGGGTCTAAAGCCGGATTGGTCAAAACATTAGCACTTGCTTCTACAAAATGGAACGGGATAAATACCACTCCCTTATCCACTTTCTCACTGACCTGCGCCTTGAGCTCAATCCTTCCCCTTCTGCTTGACACCTTCACCTTATCGCCATCTTTTACTTTTAGCTTTTTGGCATCTAAAGGATTAAGCTCCACATAAGCGGTAGGCACAATTTGATTTAAGCCCTCGCTCTTTCTGGTCATAGTCCCGGTATGGAAATGGTAAAGTATCCGACCAGTGGTAAGTAGAAAAGGATATTGCTTATCTGGTAATTCTTTGGAGTCAATAAAATCTATTGCAAAAAATTTCCCTTTTCCTCTAGAGAATCTCTCCTGATGAAGAATTTTAGTCCCTGGATGCTCTTCATTTGGACAAGGCCAGCAAAGCTCGCAACCACATTCCAGCCGTCTATGACTGATTCCAGCGTATTGAGGGGTGAGCTTTCTTGCCTCCTCCATTATCTCGGCGGAACTGCTATAGCTCATTTTATATCCTAACCGGTTAGCTAAATCCTGAATAATCTCCCAGTCCTGTTTTGCTTCTCCGGGTGGCTCTACCGCCTTTTTTAACAATTGCACCCTCCGTTCAGTATTGGTAAAAGTGCCTTCCTTTTCTGCAAAACAGGTGCTGGGCAACACTACCTCCGCGAGCTTTGCGGTCTCGGTCAGGAAAATATCCTGAACTACAAGAAAATCTAAAGCCTTGAGTGCCTCTTCAACATGATGTATATCTGGGTCAGAAAGCATCGGATTCTCGCCCATTATATAAAGCGCCTTGATTTTACCATCCAGAATCGCATTCATCATCTCCACTATCGTAAACCCCGGCTTTGGGTCTAATTCTACCCCCCAGCTGGCTTCAAACTTTTTCCGAAGCTCCTCATTTGCCACCGCTTGATAGCCCGGGAAAACATTAGGAAGCGCTCCCAGATCGCAAGCGCCTTGAACATTGTTTTGTCCCCGAAGCGGGTTCACGCCAGTGCTTGCTCTTCCAATCTGCCCACAAAGCATTGATAAATTAGCCAATGACCTAACATTATCTGTGCCGTGGCTATGCTGGGTGATGCCCATTGAATAAACAATGCTCGCCTTTTTCGCTCCTGCATATGCCCGTGCCACTTGATAAAGCTTCTCTTCAGGAATACCGGTAATTTTTGAAACCATTTCAGGAGTATATTTCTCTACTGCCTTCTTTAATTCCTCAAATCCCTCGGTCCGCTCCTCTATAAATTTTTTATTCTCTAAACCCTCTTTTAAAATGATATGCATAAGCCCATTTATCCAGGCAACATCAGTTCCGGGTCTCTGCCTGCACCAAATCCAAGCCTCTCTGACTAAGGGAATCTCTCTTGGGTCAAAGATAATTAACTTTGCGCCCTTCCGAACCGCCTCCCGTATCCGATAACCTATTACTGGATGGTTCTCTGTAGTATTGCTCCCGGTTAAAAGAATCAGCTCCGCATCCCTTAACTCATCAATGCTATTAGTCATTGCGCCAGAGCCAAAGCTCTCAGCCAGCCCCGCAACTGTGGAGGCATGACAAAGCCTTGCGCAATGGTCTATGTTATTGGTCTTCATTACCGCCCGGGCAAATTTCTGCATTAAATAATTTTCCTCATTAGTGCATTTCGCACTTGCCAAGGCAGAAAATTGACCAGTGCCAATATAAGGCTTTAGTCTTTTCGCAATATAATCCAGCGCCTCATCCCAGCTCACCTCCACAAACTCTCCATTCTTTTTAATCAAGGGCTTTTTCAGCCGGGCAGGATGTTGAATAAATTCATAAGCGCCAAATCTGCCCTTCACACAAAGCTGTCCTCGGTTAGTTGGATTATTTTTATCCCCCCGAACCGAAACCACTTTTCCATTTTTTATCCCTAACAAAATTCCACATCCAGTTCCACAATAAGGACAAATCGTTGGCACCTCCTTTTCAGGCCAGACCTGTTTTTTAATACTCAACGCGCCAGTTGGACATCGCTCCAAGCATTCCCCGCAACTCTCACAAACGCTCTCTGCAAGTGGAATATCTCCAAAGGGCTGGATTACGCTTGCATATCCTCTCCGGGAAATATCAATTGCACTTACTCCATTTATCTCCTTACAAGCTCTTACGCATTTCCCGCAAAGCACACACTTTTGCATATCCCGAAAGAAAAAGGCATTGGAGTCATCATATATACTTTCCCGAGTCATTGGTCTGAGCCTGCGCTCCCGAATCCCGAACTCCTCTGCTAATTTTTGAAGTTCACAATGAAGATTTTTGGCACAGGTAAGACAATCATAGGGATGGTCAGAAAGAAAAAGCTCAATCAGCATCTTCCTGATTTTATAAATCTCAGGAGTATTAGTCCGAATCACCATCCCCTCCTGAACATAAGTCGCACAAGCAGGAAGTAGTCCCCGCATCTTTTCAATCTCAACCAGGCAAAGTCTGCATCCTCCATAAGGCAGAAGCTGGTCATCCGCACATAGATTAGGAATATAAATTCCTGCTCGCTTTGCACATTCTAAAACAGTAATCCCCGACTCAACCAAAAGTTCCTTACCATCAATCGTGACTTTCTTCTTTTTCTCACCCATTGCTTCTGGCATTTTTCCTCTCCTTACTTTTCCTCTAAATCACATTGCAAGCATCTGGAGGCTTCTTTACAGCTTTGAGCCTTAGAATATCCTAATTCCACCATCCGGAAATTCTTAATCCTCTCCCTCGGATTAGTAAACCGCATCCGTTCCCGTCTCCGCTCCTTCTTTTCTTCGCCACGAGGCAGTTTGCTCTTTCCCAGTTCTTCTTTGACCAACTTCTCATCAATTATCCCCCTGCCTCCTAAATACCGGTCTATTGCCACAGATGCTTTTCTTCCCATTGCGATTGCTTCTACCACTGAAGCGGGACCTAACACCACATCCCCTCCTGCAAATACTCCTTTAATACTGGTCTCAAGGGTTTCTGGATTGACCTTAATCGTGCCGGTTGAATTAAGTTGAAGACCCAGCTTCTTAGAAATAGCTGGTCTCTGACCAATAGCAGTTATTACCTGGTCAAACTTTAACTTGAATTCACTGCCAACAATTGGCACTGGTCTTGGTCTTCCGCTTTTGTCTATATCTCCTAAATTCATCCTCTGTAGAGTTAGCTGAATTTTAGCGTCCTTATGCTCCGCTTTCACCGGCGCAACCAAAAATTCTATCTTCACTCCTTCTTTTTTTGCCTCCTCTATCTCCTCTGCGCTTGCAGGCATTTCTTTTTCAGTCCTGCGATATAAAATGGTCACCTTATCAGCGCCTAAGCGAAGTGCGGTCCGAGCAGTGTCTATTGCAGAATTTCCTCCTCCAATCACTCCCAGCTCTTCTCCTAATCTGATTTTCTTGCCCATTTTCACATCTCGTAAAAAGGTTATACAATTAAGCATCCCCTCCAGATTCTCTCCAGGAATGCCCAGCGGGATATTCTCCATTGCGCCCATTGCTAAAAATAACGCATCATATTTTTTCCTGAGAGCTTTTAAATCAGTTATTTTCTGATTGGTCTTGATTTTCACGCCTAATTTTTCAATCCTTGTTATCTCTTTATCCAGAACTTTTTGCGGAAGCCGATACTCGGGAATCCCATATCTGAGCATTCCTCCTGGCTTGGCAAGCGCCTCATAAACATCAACCTCATGTCCACAAAGTTTTCGCAAATAATAAGCGCAACTAAGCCCTGCAGGTCCACTTCCGATAATTGCGACTCTCTTGCCACTGGCTTTAACCAGCATTTTACCTTCATCTTCAATTCCTTTGCCAAATTCCACCGCGCTCCGCTTCAGTGCCCGAATCGCAATCGGCTCATCCACCATCCCCCGCTTGCATCTGGTCTCGCAAGGATGAAAGCAAACCAGACCACAGACCCAGGCAAATGGTATCCGCTCCTGAACCACTTTTCTTGCGGATTCAAAATCTCCCTGCTCTATCAACCGAATATATCTGGGCGCATCCACCTGCGCGGGACAGGTATGCTTGCAGGGTGCCTGCACTATCTCCGGACAGACCGCAGAGCGACACTTTTTCTCCTTAATATGCTCCTCATATTCTTCCCGGAAATACTTTATGGTGGTCAAAACCGGGTTAGGAGCGGTCTGTCCAAGCCCGCAAAGGCTTGCTTTTTTTACAGTGTCTCCAATTTCTTGCAACAACTCAATATCCCCAGCCTGACCTTTGCCCTTGCAAATATCCTCTAAGATGGTCAGCATTTGCCGAGTACCCAACCGACAAGGAGTGCATTTCCCACAGGACTCATTCTGGGTAAAAGTGAGAAAGTATCTGGCTAAATCCACCATACAGGTATCTTCATCCATAATC
>Ga0123519_10005536_pt1 | contig 20103 bp, 20 predicted proteins | sample YelNatPaOPRAMG02_FD_87396 | JGI IMG/M metagenome (GOLD analysis project Ga0123519, IMG submission 87396) | Hot spring microbial communities from Yellowstone National Park - Yellowstone National Park OP-RAMG-02 (version 2) | ecosystem: Environmental > Aquatic > Thermal springs > Hot (42-90C) ...
TCAAACAAATCACAAGCAAGGTAACGAACTCTTTGTCTATCGGAAAATGATGCATGTCTCATAACATGCATGTATACGTAATTTCTAGGCTTAACGTCTCAACGTAGCCTGAAAGTCAATAAAACGCCCATAATTCAGTTACTGTGTCTGTTCCCTATTAAAAGACGAAAAAGCAAGCTCGTCATGTTCCCTGAATCGTGAGATTACTTGCGATTTACAATACTTGCGTGGGATCAGCCGATGAAGCGGTATTTGAGGAGGGTCCAGATGCACTCTACGCCATCTTTCCATGTGATTTTCTTACCCTGGGCGAAGGTGCGGGCTTTATAACGGATAGGAACTTCGGCATAGCGGAAGCCGCGCTTCAGGAGGCGTGCGGTGACTTCGGGACAGAACTCGAAACGATGGCAGCGAAGGTCAATTGAGCGAAGAACTTCGGCGCGGAAGACTTTATAACAGGTGGCTTCGTCGGTAACTCTTGTTCGGTAGAGAATACTTGCGATAAGAGCGAAAACCCTGTTGGCGATGTAATTTATCAGGCGCATCGTGGGTTTACCGTGCGCGAAGCGCGTGCCGTAGACGATGTCGGCTTCATTATCGATAATCGGGCGAATGAGGGCAGGATAATCGGTTGGGTCGTATTCGAGGTCGGCGTCCTGGATAAGGATTATATCACCGGCTGCTCGTTCGATTGCAGCCTTAATAGAGGCTCCCTTGCCGATGTTACATGTGTTCTCGATCAACGTTATATCGGGCTGGGACCGAAGGAAATCGCGAGTGCCGTCGGTGGAGCAGTCATCGGCGACGATTATCTCTTTATCGATCAAGACGGCTCGAACCTGGTCGAGGACTTCCGCGATAGTGTCGATCTCGTTATAGGCAGGTATGATCACGCTCAGTTTCATCTTAACTTATATACAACCACGGCAGGGCATTCATCATCGACCGGGTGAACTTCCCGCAATTGCCCCTTAACAATCGCCTGATAGATAACAGCCGTAATATCCTTAGCCCCAGGTTTCGGCGGTAAGCCGATTCGACGGCGGTTGATCATCAGGTGGGTGATGTGTTTCGATTTGAGATAGGCCAGGTAATCGGAGACTGACCTGAAATCACGAGTGAATATGGTATTGTGGCCGGGATCAGCCCAGACATAGTCCCGATCCAGATAGAAACCACGAGTATCGCCATAAATTGCGATTTTAGAACCAGGCGGAAGGCTCTCGTTTATCCATTCCTCGGCGCGATAAATATCCAGAGTTCGGAAGAGGTAATTTTCCTGAGATTCAGTCCTGATAACGACCGGAAGGGTATTGCGGATGGTAGGATAATAAATACCGAGTGTAATGGCAGTGATTGCGATAAAAGCCGACCACAGGGCGATACGGGCGAGTTTCAGCCGATCATCGGTATAAACAATCGCGGCGATGATTGCTGCAAGGATAGCGAAAGACGGAATCAAATAGCGGCTCTGCTGGGTGAGGCAGAACCACAGCACAAGCTGAGCGAGGAAGAAAATAACCAGGCCAAGCAGTTTGCGTGAAGGCCGGCGCAGCGCAAGCAGGACCGGCACGGCGAGAAGAACAATCGGACCTATGGCAAGACCGGCGGTATCGTAGAATTTTTCAGGCTGGAACGTGAGATCGTAGGGCAGGAAAACGAATGCCGGGAAGTCATGACCTATGCCGAATCTGGCTTGAAGCGTTGTATACTGGTGCGCGAGGCTCGAGGTCCAGTTTCTACCGCCGAAAATCGAGTAGAAGAATGGATAGACGGGATTGCCGGTGTAGATCAGAGACTTGATATACCATGGTGAGCAGATCAGAAATGCTGTGGCGACCAATATTATGGCATGTTTCCACTCCAGGCTACGTTTTGCCGATGCACGGCGGTCGATAAGGAGCCAGAGCGCAAGAAGCGGGATCAGCGCAAGGGCAGTCATTTTTGTAGATGCGGCGAAACCCGCGGCGATGGCGCAGGTGGTCAGATATCCGAGCTGGTTCGCTTCATTAAGTTGCTCAGGTTTGTCCAAGTATCTGAGCAAAAGATGAACAGCAATGATCGTGTAGAGCGCCGTGGAGAGATCGATGTAAGCTGTGGTTGCCTCCCAGAATATAATCGGCATGCCCGCAAGCGCAATCGCCGCGAGCGGAGCCGCTTTGGGAGAGAAATGCTTTCTTACCAACATCGCTACTGAAGCGACGAGAATGATGCCTACCCAGAAATGCATCATCTTCGCGGCGACAGGCCCGGAGATCGCCAGCATGTATGTGTAGAGCATCTCCATCAGGAACGGGAAGTTGGAGTGCGAGGTAAAATTAATATAATATATCCTGCCGTGCTGGAGATAGAGCTTGGGAACGGCGAGGTGATACGCGAGCGAATCCCAGTCGCTTCCCGACGGGGGGGCAAGCGCGGGGATAAGCGCGGCTAGAGCCAGGATCAGCAAGACGACGCTCGCGAGAATCGACAGAAGCGATGGACATCTTGGAAGATCGCGTGCAATGCGTTTTATATCGTTCCAGACAACGAACGCACGTGGCAATCCCAGGACAGGAACGATTGCGAGCATCAGATAACGGGTGTGCGAACCGTAGAGACGCAGCATCCCGAACGCAAAGACGACGAGGGATATAACGCCGAGCCCGAGTGAAGCATCGACCACAAGACCCTCGAACGGCCCCATGCCCTTGACGCGAAGGATATCACGCAGACCACGACCGATGGCGGCGGCGAAGAAAATAAAGATAATAGTCAGCAGTGGGAGCAGTGTTTCCACGGTATATCCTACGCTTTCGCTAGGGGGATGAGTTCGTTTTGCACGTGTATCTCGCCCGAATCGGTCTCAATATCGACTTTGCCCACGTAGTGAACGTAAAATCCGTGGTGTATGATGCGAGTCTCCCCCACCCGCTCATCGGCGATGGTATGTGTGTGGCCTCCGAGGATGATATCGATGCCGGGGACTTTTTCCGCCAGTTCGTGGTCCTGCTTGATACCGATGTGCGTAAGCGCGATCAGCAGGTCACATTCAGCTCCGAGCTTTGGAACTATCTCTCGCGCGGCTGCGATGGGCTGCTCGAAGTAGAAATCGGAGACTTTCTTTACGAGCATGCGCTCGTTTACACATGAAACGGTCAAGCCGAAGACTGTTATGCGAAGGTTGTCGCGAGTAAAATGAAGCTGAGAACTGAGAGAGGAGGGCAGAGAGCCGGAAGGGCTGGTTGACCGGATGTTTGAGCTCAGAATAGGAAAATCAGCGCGGGAAGTTTTGGAGTTGAGGCCAAGACCCAAGAAATGGAACTCGCGGTTGCCCATGCAAAGAGCGTCGTAGGGAACTGAGTTCATCAGGTCGAGGACGGGCTCTCCGCCGGGCCGCCAGTAAATATTGCCCGACCAGATCGCATCGCCGGAGTCGAACATCAAGCTGCCGGGGTGCGCCGCTTTCAGATCATGAAGCTTAGCGGCCCACTCCGGCGTGAGCTTGTTATGCATATCCGATGTATGAAATATGGTCACGTGCGCCATCAGGCGACAGCCTCCGGACCGGTCTTGCTTTCCTGTTCTCGTCTTAATTCGGAAAGATAACCCTCCACCGCTTTATCCCATTCGCCGCGAGCCTTGAGGATCGTCTCGATAGCCTCGCGCACGGCGCCTCGGCCTCCGGAAAGGGTGGTGACCATATCAGCGCGATCTTTTAGTTCATTGGCGGCATTGTTTACAGCTATCGTGAAACCGGCATGCTCGAAGGCGGGGAGATCGTTAAGATCATCGCCCATATAGGCTATTTCGGTAAGAGAAAGGCTGTAGCGCGATGCGAGATCGTCGAGAGCTTCGGTTTTTAGTCGAGCGCCCTGGTAGACATCGGTCACACCGAGCGAAGCGGCGCGGTCGGTGACGGCGGTGGAGACGTTGCCGGTAATCCACGCGATCCGCAAGCCGTAGGTCATCGCGAGACGAACGCCGAGGCCGTCGTAGACGTTGAACATCTTGATCTGGTGACCATTGAAGATAATCATCTCGCCAGATGTGAGAGTGCCGTCGACATCCATCGCCAGGAGCTTAATCTTTGAAAGCCTGTCATTCATTAGACGATCCCCGCGGCGACAAGGTCTTTGAGCATTAGCATACCCACGGGTCTGCCGTCTTCAATAACCGGCATTTCACCGATCTGCCTCGGGGGAGCTTCCATCATGCGCAGACCTTCGGTCGCGAGCCTGTCGGGAGTGATTGTCCTGGGTTCGGTAACCATCACATCGCGCGCGGGCCTCGCAAGGGCGTTATCATCTTTAAGAAGGGTGCGGCGGATATCACCGTCGGTAATGATCCCGAGGAGCTTACCGTTCTCTTCTACAACGCACGCAGCTCCGGCTCCGGCGCGTGTAATCACAAAAAGCACATCGCGCAGCAAAACATCATGCTTAACGATAGCAACTCCATCGCCGGTGCGCATGACATCGCTTACCCTCAAAAGCAGCTTCCGGCCCAGCGCACCGCCGGGATGGAACATGGCATAATCCTCGTGAGTGAATCGACGGGCTTCCATCACAGCAAGCGCGAGCGCATCACCGAGAGCAAGTTGGACGGTGGTGCTGGTGGTCGGAGCGAGACCGAGCGGGCACGCTTCGCACTCGACTGACGTGTCGAGAATGACATCAGCGCAGCTGCCCAGGGTAGATTCGGGCCTGCCGACCATCGCAATCATTTTCGCGCCTATCCGGCCGATCGCGGGGAGAATATTCGTAATCTCTTCGCTCTCTCCGCTATTGGAGAGCGCAAGGACCACATCAGCGCCGGTAACCATCCCCAGGTCGCCGTGTATTCCCTCAGCCGGGTGAAGGAAGAGCGAAGGCGTGCCGGTGCTGCAGAATGTGCCGGCGATCTTGCGCCCGATAGCGCCGGATTTACCCATTCCCGTAACCACGAGCCTGCCCTTACAGGCGAGAATGAGCTCTACGGCGGTTGCGAATGATGAGTCTATCCTGTCGCAGAGCGAGATTACTGCTTCGCCTTCGGCTTTGAGCGTCGCAATGGCGCGGGCGAAGGCTTTCTGTTTATCTTGTTCGGAAAAAATTTGGGGAGCCATAGTACCTCCGGCGCAATTATAACAGAGCACGGGGTATTGGGGGAAGGGTGAGTTTGTTTTATTATGCGTGAGGGTATAGAGATCATGACAAGTGCGCATATAATAGCAAGGGGTGTTTGACATGGCAGTAGCAGATAAACTCAGTGCTCTTCGCATAAAAGCCAATCTTATTGCAGATGACAGGATAGGTATGATGGATATAAGCGCTGAAGTGCACGATGGTGTGGCGATTTTGAGAGGTGAAGTGCATTCGGAAGAACAGCGCGCAATTGCTGAAGAGCTGGCATACGATGTCGATGAAATCGAAGAAGTTCAGAATGAAATCAATGTGATGCCGGAATCGGAGGAAGAGCTGGAGATGGAGGCGCCTGCTGACTCTCATCTGGGATATGGCATGGTCGAGGGTGATATAGGAGACACCCCCTTTGCCATAGGAGGCGAATCGGCAGGGCCAGGTCCCGCGGCGATAACCAGTGAGCAATTCCCCGGTGAGTTTAGTGACGATGAGATCGATCAGGAAGTGACGGAACGGCTCGAGGCGCAGGAAGAGGTCGATGCTTCAGGCATAAAGCATTGGACAGCAAATCAGATCGTGCATTTGAAAGGGGCGCTGAGAACAGAAGAAGATTTAAATAAGCTCCAGGATATTATTCTTAATGCGCGTGGAGTTATGGGGATACGCAGCGAGGTCGTCATAGAAGAAGGCAGTTGGGGAACGCCGATCGAGTGAAGGTTTTCACCGTCCTTGCGTCCTGGCGCCGGAGAGGGTCTGTTTTTTGAATGACGAATGGCACGGATAGGGACAGATGGATGTAAATCTACCAACCCAACCCGGAAATCCTGAAACTTATGCTGCTGCAAATGAAAAAGAGGTGCGGGTTACAAACCCGCTCATACCTGGTCGGGATTGTAAATCCCGACCATCGTACTTACTGCCTATGATAATGGCAGCTACCAATGATATCACTGATAGCTGACAGCTGAAAGCTGATAGCTAAAGAGAAAGCTCCTTCTCCATCAGGTTGATATCACCTAAAGTGTCAATAGAGGTAATGAGTTCGGGGAAGTGGCTGATGAAGACACGGCAGGTCATGTTCAGCGCTTTGGACAGGATCTGTTCGAACTCACCCAGGGCGAGCTTGGACATCATAAACTTCATCGCAACCCATGGGCCTACCAGGCTGAGCAGTTCCTTGGGATTGCTGCGGGCGTTCAGGAGTTTCATCAGAAGCTGCTCGCGGGAGAGAGCGAGATCGGGTTTGAAGAGAAGACAGCTCGAACCGGTATAGTGCCCCTCTTTCGTTTCTACGTAGTAAGGTTTTCTGCCGGGAAAGACCTCGTTTATATCCGATTTTTCTACGATAGGATAGACCACATCGGTTGCGGGAGCGCAGGTAAGAAGGTCAGAGATCGCATCGGGTGATGCAAGAGGCATATCTCCACTCATAATAAGACAGCGCGGAGAACCCGAGACAGCTCTAATGCCCGCAAGCACGCAATCGGTGAGATCGCCCTGGACTTCGATCGTTTCGTCAGCGCCAAAATCGGTCACATTGGGCTGATCGGAAACAACGATCACATTGGATACGAGATCGCATCGCTTGAGATTTTCTACCAGATACATCGCGGCAGGACGTCCATTAAGAGGAATGAGATATTTGCGGCCCTGCGGCGTCATCGGGGCGAGATCGGAACCAACAGCTGAAGTCACAGCCATCACTAATGCATCGGTTTGTATCACTTAATTCTCCTGTTGGATCTATGGTACCAGGAGTGAGAGTCGACGTCAACTTTTTGTCCTGACGTTATTCGATAGTGCGGATGGCGTTGGATGTGGAGAGGATTAGGACGGTTGAGAGTAGGAAGACTATCGCGCCCGCGGCAAGCGCCATTTGTACTCCGGCATATTGCGCAAGCGTTCCTACCGCTAACGCCCCGACAGGAGCAAATCCCATAAAGACCAGGGTTCGGACACTGATTACGCGACCACGAAGCTCATCAGGTGACGCAACCTGGATCAGGCTGTTGGATACGGCGAGAAAGAGCATCATGCCAAAGCCGATGATAATCATAAAGGCAGTTGAAAGAGCGAAGATATGTGAATACGATAAGCCTAAGATTCCGAACGGCACCACCAGAGAACCCATCGAGACAATCATGCCCTGCTTAAGGAGATGGCCCAAGCCCGCAACCGAGAGCGCAGCCGCGAGTGCGCCGATTCCCGCCCCTGATACGAGAGTACCATAACCAGCCGCATTGACATGGAGCACTTCTTTAGCGAGCGCGGGCATAAGTGTGGCATATTGAAGAACGAACAGGCTGGCGAAAGCGGTCAGCATTGTCAAGTCGAAAATCAGACGGTTTTCGCGGACATAACGGACCCCTTCCATGATCTGAGCGCCCATCGAAGTGCCGTTCTCAGCAGCTTTAATCTGGTTTGGACGAACGATCACCAGCATGAATATGATTGCGAGGAAGCTGATCGCGTTTACGAGAAAACACATTCCAGGGCTGGAAATGCTGACTATAATACCGGCGATCACAGGGCCGATTATACGGGCGCCATTGAACGCGGAGGAATTGAGCGCGACAGCGTTAAGAAGGTCTTCGCGGCCGACGAGTTCGATAGTCATAGCCTGGCGCGCGGGGACATCCAGGGCATTCACAAAACCCGCGAAAGACGCGAGCACGAGTATATGCCAGACTTGAATAACATGAGTAAGAGCGAGGATCGCAAGTATGAGTGCCTGAACGAGCGCCAGTGTCTGCGTAATGATTACAATTTTGCGCTTGTTGAAACGGTCCGCGGCAACTCCGGCATGAAGCGTGGTCAGGAGTATTGGGAATGTGCCCATTGCGGTTACGATGCCGAGTTTCAGTTCGGAATGGGTAAGCTGGAAGACGAGCCAGCCCTGGGCCACATTTTGCATCCACGAGCCTGTCGCTGAGACAAAAAGACCCGCCCAGAAAAGTGCAAAGTCACGATGCCTCAGGGCGCTGAATGATCCTGCTTTCTTGACGCCGGCGGTTTCCTGCGCGGGAGCGTCGGTTTGAGTTTGAAAAGACATAACGAGATCCTCCGGACGATACACTGTCCGTATAACCACTTACCCATCGAATACGATACAACCTGCAGGCGATGAATGTTCAATTGGTAGATATTCAAAAGGCCCGGCGGATATCCGCCGGGCTTGGTTTGGCTGCTATCGCTATCGGGAGGGAATGATTATGCGTGCCAGTCTACGTTTCTTGCTTCCTTTGCGTGAGCCTCGATAAAGGCTTTGCGCGGTTCGACTTTATCGCCGAGAAGCACCGTGAACATATCGTCCGCCTCGACTGCATCCTCTACGTTAACCTGCTGAATAGAGCGGGTTTCCGTGTTCATAGTGGTGTCCGCAAGGTCCGGCGCGTCCATTTCACCCAGACCCTTGAACCGGGTCACTATAACGTCTTTCTTATTCCCGAGAGTGCGCAGGATCTCGTCGCGCTGCGCATCGTCTTTAGCGTAGAAGATCTTGTCCTTACCTGCTTTTATGCGGTAGAACGGCGGCATCGCGATGTAAATGTGACCGTCATCGACTAATGGCTTCATATAGCGATAGAAGAACGTAAGGAGCAGCGTTCGGATGTGGCTGCCATCGACATCAGCATCAGTCATGATGATGATCCTGTCGTAGCGCAATCTTGATTTATCGAAGGTCGATCCGCCATTGCCGCCCTTCTTGCCGTTGCCGTTGCCGTTGCCGCTCTCTTCGCCGAAATCGAGCTCTGCCCCATCTTCGTCCGCGTTATCCATCGAGCTGTGAGTGATTCCGGTACCAAGCGCCGCCACGAGGGATTTGATCTCCTCGTTTTCGAGCGCCTTATCCATTCTTGCCTTTTCGACGTTCAAGATCTTTCCACGAAGCGGCAGGATAGCCTGGTAGCGCCTGTCACGACCGAGCTTCGCATTACCACCGGCGCTCTGTCCCTCAACAAGAAACAGCTCACACTTCGACGGATCGCGCTCGATGCAGTCGGCGAGTTTACCCGGCAGCGACGCATTTTCCAGCGCGCTCTGGCGCTTCACCATATCAGCCGCTCTTCTCGCGGCTTCGCGGGCACGGTGCGCGGTGAGAGCCTTGTCTACGACCCTCTTCGCCGCAGTTGGGTGTTCCTCGAAGAACTCGGTGAGCTTCTCGCCCACGATCGAGTTAACGATTCCTTCGACCTCACCGTTACCGAGCTTGGTCTTCGTCTGCCCCTCGAACTGGGGATGGAAGATCTTTACGGATATAACCGCGGCCATACCTTCGCGGACATCGTCTCCCTGCAGGTTCGCATCCTTCTCCTTCAGAGATCCTGACTTACGGGCGTAGTTGTTGATAACCCTGGTAAGAGCTGTCTTGAACCCGGAAAGGTGGGTGCCGCCTTCCTGGGTGTGAATGTTGTTCGCGTAGGTAAGGATATTCTCCTGGAAGCCATCGTTATACTGCAGCGCAACATCGACCACCGTATCCTCGCGCTCGCCGCTGAAAAAGACCACGTTGTGCAGAGGGTCCTTGTTGCGATTGAGATGCTCTACGAACTCCGCGATTCCGTTCTGGTAGCAGAAAGTCCTCTCCCGCTCCTCATCCTCGCCAGCCTGCTCATTCGTAAAAACGATAATCAAGCCTTTATTGAGGAATGCGAGTTCTCTAAGGCGTGTGATAAATATGTCGGGGTGGTAAGCGATCTCACCGAATATCTCGTAGTCGGCCATATAAGTCGTGGTCGTGCCGGTGGCGTCGGACTTGCCTACCACCTTGAGCGGCTCGCACGGAACTCCACGCTCGTAACGCTGAAAATATTCATTCCCATTCTGGCAGACCCTGACCTCGCACCATTCCGAAAGGGCATTAACCGCCGACACGCCTACGCCATGCAGTCCACCGGAAACTTTATATGCGCCACCGCCGAACTTACCTCCGGCGTGGAGTATGGTCATTGCGACTTCTACACCGGATACTCCCATCTCGCTGTGGATGTCGGTCGGTATACCACGACCATTATCCTTAACCGTAACCGTGTTATCGGCTCCGAGGATCACATCGATCCTGGTGCAGTAACCCGCAAGATGCTCGTCGATACTATTATCGACTACCTCAGTGAACAGATGGTGCAAGCCGCGCGAGGTCGTATCACCGATATACATAGCCGGACGCATGCGCACGGCTTCCAGACCCTTAAGCACCTGGATCTTATCGGCTTCGTAGCTCTCCTCGACTGTGGCGTTAGTAGTCTCGTTTATGTGGGGGATTTTCTTCTCGTCCTTGTCTGCCATTTATATCTCCTGCTGATCGCAATTCGGAAAGAGTCCCCATGTACACAGTTCGAGCCGCAAAAGACTGCGGCTGGGTTTTGTAAATCCCACAGGGGAACCCGTTGATTTTGTGAAGATTCCGACGTTCTCAGACACTAGAATTATATCACTTCTGGGCTCGCGGGTCAAGTCCGGCAGCCGGTTTTAGAGGGTTCATGTCCCCTTATCTGCGCCATGTATTATAAGGAAGATCAAGTTCGCGCAAACGCCTGCGCAGAGCCCATACGGAAACGCCAAAACGCTCGGCCATTATTCGGACACGGTTTTCACTATTGGATGAGAGTTCCTGAAAGTAACGCCTTACCCAATCCTCCGGCATAAGCAGCAGCGCCGCGAAACGATCACACGCTCGTTCCATAGATGTGCGCCTGGTATCGGAGGTATCGAAGAAGAATAGCCTGCTGCCAGGAGCAATGCGATGGCCAAGGAGATGGTGCCCGATCTCGTGCGCAAGGGTAAACCGCTTTCGCGCCGGGGGTTTCGTATAGGAGTTATTGATTGCGATGATAGGCGGCACATCGGGCATCCGCAGATAGAGCCCGTCTATCTCCTCGACGAACTCGCGCTCGTGAATCTCGATACCGAGTTTGGCAGCCACGCGAGCGAGGTCAGCCGGAGGCTCGAGCTTAAGGGTCTCCCAGGCCTTGTGCGCTAAGAGTTCCGCCTCATCTTCGAAATGAAGTCTTGTCAACTACGAGCCCTTTTTCGCGTAGCGCTTCTGAATCTCCCGGGCAAAGTCGATTATCTGCTGCTTGCCCTCTTCGGGAAGAGTCTTGTTACTGCGCATTACGAGGCTGATAGCATCTGTCAGTTCGAGGCCTTCGATCCTGGGCGCGTAACCCGCAGCGGAACGCAGCTCGTTTTCATCGAACTCGTCATAGCTTCGGGATATCTGAGCGATTACATCCTCGGAAGGGACCCTGCCGTCCGACATATCCTTCCAATAAGCCGCGCTGATGCTGGAACCGAATGCAGCCGCTCGGAATGTGAGCCCTTTGCTTTCGAGAAACGATTTGATCATCCTGCCGAATTCAGGGGAAACTCTGCTCATAATAATCGCCTCCGTTCACTACTGATTATCATAGCAGGCTTACTGTGGTTGTCAAGGGGAGCAAATAATCCTAATTGCCGGAAACACCGCTGAGGCTCGGGGTGCTGGCTCTGTGCTCGGTTACCGGAAGACCGTGGGTGATTCCGGCAGGATCGGAGTCATCCTGTCCGAACTGCTGCTGCTTCATCGCCTGGCTCATTACAACGACTATACTTACGCGTCTATTGGAAAAATGCGTAGGGTTCTTGGGATCGCGGGGCTGGGTCGCGGCGTAGCCGCGAACCTGCGCGAATTGCGCATCAGGCATCCCGGCTGAATACATTACCATCCGAGCGCTGTTTGCACGATCGGCTGACAGCTCCCAGTTGGTGTAGCCGTCAGTGCGATTTAGAGGACGGCTGTCGGTGTGCCCCTCCACGATTATCTTGTTTGGAAGCCGCTTGAGCTCACCTGCGATTAAGGCGAGCAAGTGTCGAGTAGCAGGTTTTACTTTAGCGCTGCCGCTGTCGAAAAAGAGGGCTTCTTTTGCTTCGAGCAAGTCGATCCGGAGTCCTTCCGGTACAAGCTTGATGTCTACATGCTTACCAAGCTCTTTGAACTCGGGAGTGGACGCGACCATTTTCTCAATGGTCTGTTTTACAGACTCGAGCTTATGGCGCTCCTCGGCGGCGTTGCCTTCCCCACCCTCTTTAAGGTGGATGCCACCGGGTGCTTCACTGACTTTGAACGGATCCTTGCCGGAGTTCGCTGCTGCCATGAAAGCTGTCGGATCTTTAAAATAACCCGCTATCGCCTGTTTGACATTCGCGCTGAGGCCCACGATCCACATCACCAGGAAGAACGCCATCATAGCCGTAACGAAGTCGGCGTACGCAACTTTCCACGCTCCGCCATGATGGCCGGCGTGTCCGTGTTTTCTCTTTATAACTCTAATTTCAGCGCTTTTTTCTGCCATTTGGTTATTAGATATTTAATAATGGTTAATGAGTAATGGCTGCCATTGAAGGTCTGTAGCGGGAACAGATAGTTGCCAATCCATATCCCCTGCGATTGAAATCGCGGCTAATACTACGCCCAGTCCGTCTTCACGGACTGGGACTATCCCTTCTGTTACCTGTTACCTTTTCGCCTTTTCGCGCTTTCGCGCTTTCGCGATCAAATTCCCATCCCCTAATCATTGGGCTCAATTAAGCAGCCTTGGAAACTTCATCGGCTGATGATTGTGAATCGCCTTTTGCACGGCGCTTGCAGGTGTCTTCCATTTCCGCGAATGACGGGCGCAGCTCGGGCTCGATGTTTCGGCGAGCGAATTCCACACAGATCAGAGGAGCATCTCCGCGGGCGAATGCGACCACCGCATTTTTAATGCAGCCCAGATATTGAGCTTCTGTCTTGGCTATAGCCTCGGTGGCTTTGGATAAAGGATTGACTATACCATATGCCAGAAGAACACCGAGGAATGTTCCTACGAGAGCCGCGGCGACCTTTTCACCGACTTTCTCAGGCGGTCCACCAATCGCCTGCATCGTAATTACAACTCCTAAAACCGCTGCGACGATTCCAAAGCCTGGCATGGAATCGCCAACAGTGTTGAGGATACCGGGGATTTTCATCAGTTCTTCGTTCTGGGCTTCGATATCGATGTCCATCATATCGGCGAGGTCATAGACATTAGTGCTTCCCATAACCACGAGCTTGAGGGTATCCGCCAGGAAATCAACCGCGTGGTGGTGGGCGCAGAACGAGGGATATTTAGTAAATACATCGGATTCCAACGGCGATTCGACATGCCGCTCCAAAGCCATAAGCCCCTCTTTTCGAGCCAGCATAAAGAGCTCATACATCGCCTGGAGAAGATCGAGGAAAGTTCCTTTCTTGAATGGATTGCCTTTAAGAAGACCTACACATGCCTTCGCAACCTGAATTGCGGCTTTATGAGAGTAGCCGATGATCACACTACCCAAAGCAGATCCACCGATGATGATAAACTCGGTGTACTGCATAAGGGCGGCAACCTTACCCCCATGCATTGTATAACCAGTAAGAATGCTGACAATTACTACAGCCAGCCCAATAAGAACGAACATGAAGCAGCGACCCTTCCTTTGGTCGATATAAATATGAATTAACACGCATAATCGCGGCATGCGTACTTCCTGGCTCGACGCATACAATAATCTATTCCATCTAAGTAGCGTGAAGTGCCAGTGTATTTTGGGTAACTTTGAGAACTCTATGCAAAGGGATGCAGGTTGACGATATGGAAAAGGGATAAAACGCAGAATTGAAAAGGAGAAACATCGTGGTTAGAGTGGCTGATATAATCGAAGAGCTCGAGGAGATTGCACCGCCTGATCTGGCGGATGAGGATGATAAAATCGGACTCCACGTCGGAGACCCTGAAGCTGAGGTAAAGAAAGTATGCGTATCGGTGGATACTTCAGGACCGGTGATCGATAAGGCTATCGAGCAGGGGGCGGATATCCTGGTGGCGCATCATCCACTGATATACAGGCCGCTCACGACAGTCACGGTGACTGACCCGGTGGCGCTGCGGGTGGTGAAGCTCATTCGCGCTAATACGGCTCTTTATGTGATGCATACGAACTATGATTCGACTCCGGGAGGTATTAACGATGTGCTTGCATCGAAGCTCGGGGTCTTCAGCACGGCTACATTGACTACGCGAAAGTCGGATCCATTTTATAAGATCGTCGTGTTCGTGCCCGAGGAAGCCGTCGAGAGCGTTCGGAATGCGATGGCTGATGCGGGGGCTGGAATTATCGGGCAATATACGCACTGCAGCTTTAGAACTAAGGGAACAGGATCGTTCGTGCCGCTCGCGGCGGCTCAACCCTATATAGGATCCACGGGGAAGCTCGAAGAGGTCGAGGAATACCGGCTGGAGATGTTGTGCGCGGGATCGTGGGTTAATTATGTGCTCGCGGCTATGCTGGAAAAGCATCCCTATGATGAAGCTGCTTATGATATATACGAGCTTGCGAACGAACCGATTGTATACGGTTATGGGCGTGTAGGGACGCTGGAAGAGGAAGTAACGCTGAGTGAGTTCGCGGAGCGGGTGAGCGAAGTGCTCGACGTGCGGAACCTGAAAGTAGCGGGAGACAGCGGGAAGAAAATCAAGACAGTGGCACTGTGCGGAGGAGGCTGCGGATCGCTCTTCAGAGAGGCGGCTGCGGCGGGTGCGGATGTATATGTAACCGCTGATATGACTCATCATCACATTCTCGATGCTCAGGAGCTCGGGCTGGCGATGATCGATGCAGGGCATTTCGAGACAGAAAAGCCGGGAATGGTCGCTCTCAGCGAACGGCTAAAGAGGACGCTGACGGAGAGCGGGGTGGAGATTGAGTATGTGGAGTAGCTTTCTTTCTAGCTATCAGCTGTCAGCATCCCGAATTCAGATTGACGAAATCGCGTCGGATATGGTATTATCTCTGAGTTTGGCAAAACACACCGTTTTCTGACTGAGGCAGAGGTGTCTCGATAGATCGAGATAGCGCCTCGGGGTGACGAGACGGGAAGAATTAACCTAAGGAGGACATAAATTTGCCAGCAATTACCATGAAAGAACTGCTGGAGGCGGGAGTCCATTTCGGACACCGAACCCACCGCTGGAACCCGAAGATGAAGAGATACATCTACGGGGGCCGCAATGGAATCTACATCATCGACCTTCACCAGACCCTCAAGCTCTTCGAAGAAGCCCGCAATTTTATCCAGGAAGTAGCCGCTAATGGTGATTCGATCCTTTTCGTCGGCACCAAGAAGCAGGCCCAGGAAGCGGTCGAGAGCGCCGCGAAGCAGTGCGGGATGTATTTTGTAAATCAGCGATGGCTAGGCGGAATGCTCACCAATTATAAGACCATCCAGACCAGAATCGGCCGCCTGCGCGAGCTCGAGAAGATGGAAGCTGATGGAGTCTTCGAGCAGCTTACCAAGAAGGAAGCCGCGAAGCTTCGCGAAGAGAGAGAAAAGCTCGAGCGCTACCTCGGCGGAATCAAAACCATGCCTAAGCTCCCGGGCGCTATTTATATCGTTGACCTCAAGAAAGAACGAATCGCTCTGCTCGAAGCAAGAAAGCTCGAGATCCCGGTCGTCGCGATTGTGGATACAAACTGCGACCCGGACGAAGTCGATTACGTCATTCCGGGCAACGACGACGCCATCCGCGCTATCAAGCTGATCTCCGGCAAGCTCGCCGAAGCTATCAACGAAGTCAAACCGATGCCTGTAGAGGAAGAAGTCGAAGAAGAGGCAGAGGCGGCAGCCGAGGGTGAGGAAGCTGAGAAGACCGAGGAAGTCGAGATCGGTGAAGAAGTTTTCATCGACGCCGAAGGTCCTGTGAGTGAAGTTAAACCCGTGGAAGCCGGGATTTATACTGAGGAATAAGGCGCTTTCGCGCTGTTAGGAATCGTGGCATGAACACTCTCGTGACTGCTACGCAGTGCCTCTCGCAGCCCTGCGGGCCACTGCCGGTCAAGGACTGTCGTGTTCGCCACGAAGGGAACGAAAATGGCAAAAACGCCATTTTCAAGGGAGAAAATGAATATGGCAATTACTGCCGACATGGTTAAGAAGCTAAGAGAACAGACCGGCGCGGGCATGATGGATTGCAAGAAAGCCCTGACCGAAACCAACGGGGATTACGAGAAGGCAGTTACGCTGCTTCGTGAGAAGGGAATCGCCGTTGCAGCAAAGCGCGAAGCGAAGAAAGCGTCCGAGGGCCTTATCGGCTCTTATATAAGTGACGATCTGCAGACCGGTTCTATGGTGGAAGTGAACTGCGAGACCACGTTCGTCGCGAAGACCGACGAGTTCATCCAGCTTGCAAAGAATCTGGCTGTGCAGGTCGGTAAAGAGCAGATCGCGTGCCAGAACTGCCTGATGGACAAGCCGTATATCGCCGATCCGGGCAAGACGGTTAAAGAGACCATAAGCGAGCTTATGGGGAAGATCGGCGAGAAGATGTCGGTGGCGAGGTGCGTGCGCTTCGACGTCGAGGGAAAAGCCGGGGTGATCGGTTCTTATGTTCATACCGGCGATCAGATCGGCGTGCTGGTCGAGCTCGACACTGAGTCCGCCGATGCCGCAAAATCCGACGATATGATATCGCTTGCGAAAGATATCGCGATGCATATCTCCTGGAGCAATCCAGATTATATGAAGCGAGATGATATCCCGGAGAACGTTCTGGCAGCGGAGCGTGAGGTCCATCGACAGTGGGCTGTGAAGGAAGGCAAGCCGGAGAATGTAATCGACCGGATAGTCGAAGGTCGAATGAAAGACTTCTACTCCCGCGTGTGCCTGCTCGAACAGGCTTTCATCAAGGATGAGGAGCAGACGATACAGACTCTGGTCAACAACACGGCGAAGAAAGTCGGCGCGCCCATTACAATCGCAAGGTTCATTAGATACCGCGTAGGAGAGACGGCGGTTGACGCAGAGTAATTCATTACAAGAGCGCAAGTGGAAAAGGGTTTTGCTGAAGCTTTCGGGGCAGGCATTTGCCGGCCCCCAAAAGCTCGGCATAGATCCAGACACAGTGCAGGGCGTTGCGGAGGATATTAAGGCAGCGCGCGAAGCCGGCGTGGATGTAGCCGTTGTGATAGGCGCGGGCAATATCATCCGCGGCGAAAGCGCTTCGAACCGTGGAATGGACCGGGCGACCGCCGACTATATGGGTATGCTCGGAACGGTTATTAATTCCATGGCCTTGCAGGATGCTCTCGAAAATATAGGGGTCCAGACGAGAGTCCAGACAGCTATCAACATGGCTGAAATCGCGGAGCCATTCATTAGAAGGCGAGCGATGAGACATATGGAGAAGGGGCGCGTCGTTATACTTGCGGCGGGAACCGGAAACCCATATTTCACTACCGATACCGCCGCATCCCTGAGAGCCCTCGAAATTCATGCCGAGGTAGTGCTGAAAGCAACAAACGTGGACGGTGTCTATACGAGCGATCCGCGCAAGGATCCGACCGCCACAAAGTTCGATGAGATCACCTTTATGGAGGCGATCAACCGAAGTCTCGGTATAATGGACCTTACCGCGTTCACGCTGTGCATGGAAAACAATCTGCCTATAGTGGTATTCGATATTACTCAGCGCGGCAACATCACTCGCGCCGCGTGCGGTGAGAAGATAGGAACACTAGTTAGGGGGAAAGACTCTTGAGTACTGAGGTCATTCAGGACGCCGAAAGACGTATGCAGAAGGCGGTCGAGGCTGCTCAGCACGATTTCGCAACAATTCGGACCGGGAGAGCTAACCCACTGATCCTCGAGAATATTAAGGTGGATTACTACGGTACCCCCACGCCGCTCCAGCAGCTGGCGGGGATATCGGTGCCGGAGCCACGGCAGCTCCTGGTAACACCGTGGGATCGTTCGATTATCAATACGATCCTCAAATCTATTCAGAGCTCGGATATCGGGCTGACGCCGATGAGCGACGGTAATGTGATACGTTTGAATGTTCCACCGCTCACCGAAGAACGCCGAAAAGACCTGATCAAGCAGCTTCATAAGCGCTCCGAAGAACACAAGGTGGCGGTGCGCAATATCAGACGCGACGCAAACGAGCATATTAAAGCTCAGCAGAAGAGCTCCGAGATTACGGAAGATGATGCGAAGCGACAGCAGGATGAAACGCAGAAGCTGACTGACAAGTATACAGCCGATATCGATAAGCTCACGGCCGCGAAAGAGGCTGAGCTGAAAGAGGTTTAACTTATCGCGGCAGGATTAAAAGAAATACAGACCCCCGTGCATAGCGGGGGTCTTTGCGTAATTAGCTTTTTTAGGCTGTCAGCTTTCAGCTTCAGTGATATCACTGGTAACAATTATCATCACAGGTAGTAAGTACAATGATCGGGATTTGTAATCCCGGATCAGATATGAGCGGGTTTGTAACCCGCACCTTTTCCATCTGCAGCGGCGTAAGTTTCGGGATTTCCGGGTTGGAATGAAGGCTTAGTGGGTTTATATGATAACTCATCTATCCAACCCTCAAATCCGAAACACCGGCACACTTAATGGATTCCCGCCTTCGCGGGAATGACAGGCTATGCGGTAATGACAGAATAGAGCAGGAATGACAGATAATAAGGGAATGGCAGTACTTACTGCCTTTGATGATAAAGACTACCTGTAATAGCCTGATAGCTGGCATCTGAAAGCTGATAGCTAAAAATGAGGATAAGTTGAGCACGGATTCTTATACAGATATAGACATCGATCAGGCGCCGGCGCACATTGCGCTTATTATGGATGGTAATGGGCGATGGGCTCGCCGGCAAGGGATGCATCGGCTCGAAGGGCATCGGCGAGGCTACATTGCGCTGCGAAACACGGTAATCTCCGCTGCTGATCTGAATGTAAAAGCGTTGACGGCTTACGCGTTTTCATCCGAGAACTGGTCGCGCTCACCCGAAGAAGTGACAGGGATAATGGACCTTGTTCACTTCGCGCTGCAGGCTGAGCTCGAAACCATGATGCGGGAGGGTGTGCGGATCACCGTCAGCGGGCGAACGAGCGAACTGCCCGCGCATGTCATGGAGCAGTTCAATGAGGATATGGCGGCGACGAAGGATAACTCCCGCATCGTGCTCAACATCGCTCTTAATTACGGTGGTCGTAACGAGATCGTAGATGCCGCGAAACGTGCAGCCGGCATGGTTACCGACGGAAAGATCGGGGTAGATGATATTGATGAGAAGCTCCTATCGAGCCTGATGTATCACCCCGAGCTGCCTGATCCGGACCTATTGATAAGGACTGCCGGCGAGATGAGAATCAGCAATTTTCTGCTGTGGGAATGTGCGTATACGGAGTTGTATGTAACCGATACGCTGTGGCCCGATTTCTCGAAAGACGAGCTCGTGAAGGCGATACGCAGCTTCCAGGGGCGCACCCGCAAGTTCGGCGGGGTGATCGACGAGGAATAACGGAGGCGCATAGTGGAGAGCGGAGAACAGAGAGTGGAAAGCAGAGAGCCCATAAAAATATCGGTGCTCGGATCGACGGGGTCGATTGGAACGCAGGTGCTGGATGTCGTGCGACGGCTGGGGCCTGATAGTGTCCGCGTGGTGGGCCTGGGAGCTCAGCTTAACGCGGAACTATTGATCGAACAGGCGAGGGAGTTCAAGCCGGAGTTAGTGTGCATCGGCGAAGGGAAACTATGCGAGAGAGTGGCGACGGCGCTCGAAGGAACAGGGGTGAGCGCGTGTTGTGGAGTCGGCGGATTCGATGAGCTTGCCACCCTGCCCAGAGCTGATAGAATAGTAGTGTCCGTTGCCGGCACACCGGGTCTATCCCCTACCCTCAAGGCTATAGAGGCAGGGAAGAGCGTTGCGCTGGCGAGCAAGGAAGTGCTGGTCGCGGCAGGGCACCTGGTGATGGATGCGGCAAAGCGTAATAATGTGCCGGTGCTGCCGATTGATAGCGAGCATTCAGCTATATTCCAGTGCTTGAACGGCGAAAACGGGCGCTGTATTGAAAAGATTTTCCTCACAGCATCGGGGGGCGCATTCAGAAATACTCCGAAAGAAAAGCTGGCGAAAGTAACTGCCGAGCAGGCACTTGCGCACCCGACGTGGA
>Ga0123519_10005539_pt1 | contig 20099 bp, 20 predicted proteins | sample YelNatPaOPRAMG02_FD_87396 | JGI IMG/M metagenome (GOLD analysis project Ga0123519, IMG submission 87396) | Hot spring microbial communities from Yellowstone National Park - Yellowstone National Park OP-RAMG-02 (version 2) | ecosystem: Environmental > Aquatic > Thermal springs > Hot (42-90C) ...
CACTCCAACACCTCAAGCCCAATCAATAATAATTGATGAACCAAAACCAAATACATATATCTCAGGAATCAAACTCATTGAAGCAACTGTCCTAGGAAATCCTCTTGAAGTTAAGTTTGCATACAGTCAGAGAAGTTCTGCATGTACAGGAGAAAATTTCTCTATTATGAATTATAATGGAATATCAAGAAGATATGAGGCACCTTGGAGTACAACATCAGTTGCAGATGGTTCATATTATGTTTGTGTAAAGGCATTATATAATGGTACAACAGCAATAACTTCAAATCCAAATATTTTTGTGAGGAACTATGATTTTGATTTGAAACCTGGTGAGTATTCAGCATCAATAAGGCCTGGTTCAAGTTATCTTTATGAAATAAGATTAGAAAACAAAGGCATTTCTGACACATATACAATTTCAAAGCAAATTGCAGGATGGGATTCAAAGATAATTATTGATGGTGTGCAAAAATCTATAGTAACGCTACAACCAAATGAAATGAAAACAATTATAATAAATGTTACAGCACCATTTGATGCTGTTATAAATGATACAAAAACATTAACAGTAACTGTAAGAGGAATGATAACTAAGACATCTACATTAACTCTAAAAGTTGCTGGAGAGACAAATAATGCCCCGAATATCTATCTTGTGAATGCAACACCGAGCACTGTAGCAATTGGTTCAACAATTACATTATCCGCAGCGGTTAATGACTCTGAAAACGATAATTTTGTTGTCTATGCATGTAAAGATCAGAATTGCTTAGACAGATATTGTATGATGACAACAACAGGTTCAATCAGATACACTCATTCATGTAATTTCATTGTTAACTTTACTGAAGGACTTTATAATTTCTATGTTCAGGCAACAGATTCGAAAGGAGCAAAATCTTTAGCAAGAGGAGAATTTACTGTTTATAAAGGAAGTGCCTGTTCTGTCACCCCATTAATACAGAATTGTTCATACAATGACAATAAAAAAATAACAATATTAGCTGCCTGGAGTGGTGGTGACAGCATTAAGGTTATAGCTATGAACAAAACACAAGTATATTCACAATCACCATTTTCTTTCTTTGTGAATGGTAAAGAAGGAGTTAATACAATAAATACAGAAGTTTATAGTGGTAATAACCTTGTATGTACAAAGCCTATATTAATAGACTGTGTTCTACCATTGACAGCAGAATGTGAGACAGGAAATGATTGCACAACTGGTTGCGAATGTGTAGGTGGACGATGCAGATCTTGCGGACCAGGGCAGACATGTGTAAACCATGCATGTGTAGATGATGTTGTACCAGTAGAGGATAGTCAATCATCTGCTTTCTTGTGGATAATAATTATTATAATAGCTGCAGTTGTTATAATTATAGTTTTCAGGAAGAAAATCTTTGAGAAATTTATAAAAAAGCGTGAAGAAGAATTTGAACAGATGAGATTTGAAATGCCAAATTTACAATAAAAATTTGGCGTGTGTAAATTGTGATGGTTATGAAAGGACTTGAACTCCCTATAACAATTATAGTTATAGCAGCTGTTGCAATAATAGTTCTTGTAGTTTTGATGTACTTTTTAATATTTCAGTCAGGCAAGTCAATGAGCAAGGCAGATGCAGATAGAATATTTGCTTCAAAATGTGAATATTATAAGCAAAATGGTTGTAATGTAATGGAAGCAAAAAAAGATAAAACATTTTTATCTGCATGTAAGGTTCATTTTCAAAATGATCCTGTATATGAAAAACTAAGTGATGATGGACTTGCATTTGCATGTTTAAAAATTGATTATGCTGGTGCAACAGGTTGTTGCGAGCCTGTTAATCCGGATTGTTTCTGGCGTTCAAGTCGTTCAGAAGGATTATTTGAAGTTGGAGCTAGCGAAAAGGATGTTAAGATGTCTTGTGATGACCTGAAAGCATTCTGCCCAGATAGTCTAACTGATGCATGCGTTTAATTCATCTATTTTTATAGAGCAATGGGCCCGACGAGATGTTCGCCATGATGGTTTCGAACTCGCGACACCCTGCTCTCTTCTAGAAATTAAGAGGCAGGTGCTCTCTCCTGACTAATGCGCTGGTGTTACCAGGCTGAGCTACAGGCCCTTTCTATTTAATGTTGTATTTCATATTTTAATAATTTTATATTTAAAACATGATATTGTTATTTATTTTGAGAAAGGCTTTTAGAATAATTTATATCATCACTTCTTTACATCTCCACTTTGAACTCCACCATTTTGAACTTCATTCAGGATTTTATTTTCATTGTTGCGCTCGTAGATAAAAACTGCTACAGCGATGACAGTAGTCCATAGACCACTCTTTCCTATGGCAGATTGTGTTATATTTGTTGTTTTAACAATCTTATCAGAAATTTTCCAAATCTGTTTTAATTCGTCATAGCTTGCATTAGGGTCAAACTCTATGCCCAGAGTAGTGGCGAGCATTTTAGCAGCAAGGTCTTCTGCATAATCACCTGCCTGTTCATCTGTTTCACCAAATGAGTGATGTTCACTTAAATAACCATAAGCATTTGGGTCAGATGGTATGGCACAACCAACAGATGCCGCCACAAGGCGATTTGCCTCATTTGTTTCATTTCTTGCCATGACACAAAAAACAATTTGCCCTGGTTTAAGCTCTGCAAGTCCTTTATCTTTTGGAACCACTTTACAACCAGGTGGAAAGATAGAAGAAACAGTGACAAGATTAAATTTTTCAATGCCAGCATCTCGCAATGCAAGCTCAAAGCTAGCCAATTTTTCCTTATGTCTTCCAACTCCTTTTGTAAAAAATACTTTTGAAGGTAGAATCATTTTCTCTTTCACTTCACAATTATAATTCTAAATTTATTATCACTTAAATATATAAAATTATCTCTTTTTAATTTTTGTGAAATCTCATTCAAGCAGAATTAGAAACATTGCTCACTGACGAAAAAGCCTGTGAATGGATATAAAATCAGTTATTGGTCGCATAGAAAAATTCTCAGAACAAATTTACTTTTTTCATAGTATAATTCTTACATTAATTTTACATCCATTAAAAATCTGATGATTCTATAGCCAGTTCCTGATACCTATCGCAATTCCAACAAATTTTATATTATTTTGAAGTTCTTTGAAAACCATCTTTTATAAATGAAACGAATTGCTGCAAACAAGCTTTTTGCTCTATGAAAATATTCGCGGGTTACAAAAGGATTTCATTTATTTTAATGTTGCATTATTTTTGAAAAATTGCATTCATAATTTTTTTATAAAAATTTTCTTAATTTAAATAATGCTAAATTGACATAAATCTTACAGGGCTCCTAAAAGAAATGCAACCAATGCTATTATCATCGCCGCTTTGCAATATTTTTCTGCATTTGAAACGTTGACTACCATTGCTGCCACAAAAACTGCATCAGCAATTATTACAATAGAAAGATAATATATGCCAAATATTCCTATTAGGAATGGTAAAGGAGACAACAATATTGCTATAATAAGAAAAACAGAGGCAACTTTCTTTGCTATCGGAATCTTGAATTTTGTTGCAAAACTAGTGACATTGAATTGCTTGTCTCCTAAAACATCTGCCGCACTCTTGTAAATCTCCCTTCCCATATTAGAAAAGAATGCGAGTGCTGACAAAATAATAATCGATGTTAACTTTGTTAATCCGACGATATCAAACATTGCTGCACCACCAAATATGAACAAGGATGCAACTAAATAGCTGACAAGGAGATGACCTAATAAAAGAACTTTTTTCAATTTCCAGGCATATAAAAATTCAACCACAGAATTTATTATTGCAATATAAAATGCATATTTATTTATAAAGAATGCCAGTACTATTCCAATTAAAAACAAAAAGATTGCAAAAATCATTGCATTTTTCTTATTAATTCTACCTGAAGGAATAGGTCTTTTTGGTTTGTTTATCTTATCAATCTCAACATCATAGTAATCATTAACTGCCATGCCTGCTCCGCACATAACAAAAGCAATAGCCATAGCTAAGCCAGCCCTCAGAAAGCCAATTGTTTGAATATTTGGCAATACTATCATCAGTGTAATGAGCACTGCAACAGCAGACATGAAACAATTTACTGGGCGGATAAGTTTCAGATAATCACTTAGCATAATAATAAATTAATAGGATTGGTATTTAAAAACTTCTATGTTTTAATTCTAAGGTTGTCTACAAAACTTGAATTGTAATGATTGAAAAATTTACTGAAGGAATTTCTGCTATCCTGAATTCTGATTGCAATTCATAATGCTTATTCTAGAATTACAATTATTTTTTATAACCACACCTTATTATGAAATCATAGAAAAATAAGTTTTTCATTCAACTTTTATGGAGAGCCTTCTAATTTAAGAATTAACCCTTTGCTCCTCTTCTCTCTTTTGCCTTCAAGCGAAGCTTTTTTGAGCCACATTTTCTACATTTTATTTTTCCTTTCTTAACTTTGAAAGGATTTGCCCTAATTTTTGCATTACACTTCATACATACAAACTGATTCTTGAACAACCTTTCTGCAATAACTCCTGATAATTTTTGAGCCATTTTTTCACCATTTAAATTTTATTATTTCTTTACTCAGGTTTTAAAAGCTTATTTTTTCTTTGCCATTTCTTCTAACCTTTTTATTCTCTCTTCTATTGGAGGATGTGTACTGAATAAGTTAATCAGATTTATTCCTGTGAAAGGATTCACAATGAACAAATGCGCTGTTGATGGATTTCCTTTTATTTTTACATTTTTTGTAAAATCGCTGATCTTTCCTAACGCACTTGCAAGACTTAGGGGATTAGATATTTCGCCTGCTCCTCTGTCTGCATAATACTCTCTGCTACGGGATATTGCTAGCCTTATGAGCATTGCAGCAATTGGAGCAAGCACAAACAATAAAATATAATTTATTATATTTCTGTTTCGCTCATCACCAAACCAAAAAATATAAGCAAGCCAAGAGATTGCACCCGCAATTGTTGCTGCCATTGTGCTTATCAATGTATCCTTGTGCTTGATATGAGAGATTTCATGAGCAATAACCCCTTCTATTTCATCATCATCTAGTTTGTCAATAAGTCCTTTTGTAACTGCAACTGCCGCATGATTTTTATTTCTCCCTGTTGCAAATGCATTTGGTATATCGGTTTGTATTATATAGGTTTTTGGTTTTGGTAATCCTGATTTCTTTGCAAGTTTTTCAACCATTGCATTGATTTTTTCATCTTTCAATTCCTTTGCATTATACATTTTAAGGACGATCTTGTCGGAAAAGAAATATGAAATAAAATTTACAATAAATGCAATTATCAACCCTGCTGTTGCTCCAAAAATACCGCCGAAAAAGAAACCAATTGCTAGAAAGATTGCCGTTAAAATTCCAAGTAATAGAGCAGATCTAAATGCTGCCATCCTTTCACCGGACATCTATCAAAAAACTGTATTTATATGTCCAATCAATTCTTTTTTTCTTTTTGCATGATAGATTATTTAAGGCTTTCTCTATCTCTTTAACAACATCTTCAACTGTTACTTGTATCAGGATATCTATTTCAAAAGAAAACTGTATTTATATGTCCAATCAATTCTTTTTTTCTTTTTGCATGATAGATTATTTAAGGCTTTCTCTATCTCTTTAACAACATCTTCAACTGTTTTTTTGCTTGTATCAATCTCTATACATTTTTTTATTTCAGAAGAAATAATACCCAAAATCTCAGCTTCTACATTTTCATTTATCTTTTTTTCACTCCATCTCTTTCTTTTCAGACGCTTTCTTAATTCTATTGGGTTTGTCCTCAACAAAACAGTGAGGTCATTTTTTAAGAGATGGGAAAGATGACCATCAATAATATTTAATCCTGGCTTGATTTTTTTATTTACTTCTTTTTGCAATCTTTTTATATCAACAATCTTGGTTTTTCTTTTTTTGTCATAACTGCATGGAATTTTTTTTATTATTTCAGTAATACTAATCAAATTTGCATTTTTTCGTTTTGCTAGAACACTTGCAACAGTACTCTTTCCAACACCTGGCGTTCCTGTTATTGCCAAAATAAATTTTTTCACAATATCACGAAAATATACTAGAGATTGTATTAACTATTGATCTGAAAAAATCAAAGATCGCATCAATGATTTGTTGTATTATATTTTTGTCTTCATAAATAAATATTGATGAAGTGTATGTTGTTATTCCATCACCCAAAATAGAAATAGTTATTTTATTTAATCCTGGAGTTTTTGATGACAGATTAAATTCATAGTTTTTTGTCTCTCCTGGAGCAAAACTAATATTTTTTTCTATCACATCTTCAATTTTTAATATTGCATTTTTGCTTTTATTCAAAAGATTTTGTGTGGTTAAGATTATTGTAAAGTTTTTATTTATTGTTGAATTTTTTGGAATAATAGCACCTATCTCAAATTCTTTTATTTCATTAACACTAATTTTTTTTGTTGCAAGAGAGTTATCACTATAGAAGTAGAATGAATAATTTCCACTATTACTTATTGATAATTCCCATAGATTGCTATCATGTATTCCAAAATCAGGCGAATAAAATATAAAATTCTCTGCATTTGTTGTTAAATTGAATTTTTGATTGATGCCTACGGTTTCCGGTCCATCAATTGATAATTTCTTAATATCTTTGTGTCCTTTTACATTGACTCTTTTTTCTCCTTTGTTTCCTAATTGGTCATAGATGATTACAGGGCAGATATAATTATTCTCATTGGTTTTTGGTTTGAAAAACCAGTAAACATCTTCCTCTCCGCATGTCCAAAATTTTCTTTCAGGCTCATAGATTTCTAGCATAGTATTTCTATTATTATCAATGCATGAAGCTACAGTCAGGTCATATATTGTGCATTCATAACCAAACGATGTTTTTCCTACTGTTGTTTTTATGTAACCATACCCATTTGATGGTAGGTCAACCCCATCTACAGATATATCTATTTCAGATTTTTTATAATCTAAAATCTCAAAGTAATCCTCATTTTTTCTCCAATCTATACGAGAATTAAAACTGGTGTAAACTAATCTGTCTGATTGGTTGCTATCAAGAAGAGATGCTGTCTTAATGTGTGTGGCATCTATTGTTCCTCCTTGAAGCCATGTTGGATCAAACGGTATCCACTTTCCATCGTTTGCTAAAACTTCTACCCATGCATGGCCTATCATTTTTTTATCATTTTCTGAATATGCATAACCAACAACATATCGTGTTGGAATTCCTGAAACCCTCAACAAGGCTGTTAACAAATTAGCATACTCAACACACACACCACGCCTGTTTTGCATAACCCAATCGCTCGGTTTTATACTTTTTTCCAATGATATATCATATGTCATAATTTTATTAACAAAGATTGTTAATTCTGCAGCCTTTTTTAAGGTCTTTTCATAAGGATAAGCAGCCTTTCTTATGTCATCATTGAAAATTATTGTAGAAGTTTCTTTTGTATATCTGTCATCAGTTCCAATTGATTTTTCCGTTGTATGGGTTGCGCTATTCTTTACAATACTCTCTATTCTATAATTTTTATTTGAATCAAAGTTATTCCATTCAAGCAAAAGCAGTTTATTTCCAAAATCATCATATATATATTTCCATGAATCTGCTCCAGCAACATCTATACTTTCTAAATTTTGTGGTATATAAAGGGTTATATTTGCATAGTTAATATGTCCTGTTGGTATTAATGTTCCACTTTGAATTAATTTTACAGTTATCTCTTCTGCTGATTTTGGATTTTCTAAATCTATTGCAAATGCCACGTTAACAAATAAAATCATTATTATAATTATTGCCTTTTTCATAATTATTATTTCAATAGAACATTTTTAAGTTTGCATAGTTTATTATAGAAAGATACCTATGTTTGAAATTGACTTATGGACAGAAAAATATAGACCAAAAAAACTGAAAGAGATGATAGGACAGGAGCATATAGTTGAAAGGCTTGAGGCCTTTGTAAAAAATAATTCACTTCCACACTGCTTATTTTCTGGTCCTGCTGGTGTTGGCAAAACAACAGCAGCCCTTTGTATTGCATATGAAATTTTTGGAGATGAATGGCAAAATAATTTTTTGGAGTTAAATGCATCAGATGAGAGAGGAATTGATACTATAAGAACTAAAGTAAAAGACTTTGCAAGAACAATCCCTCTTGGTGAAAAGAAATTTAAGATAATTTATTTAGATGAGGCAGACTCGCTTACAGCCGATGCACAACAAGCACTAAGAAGAATGATGGAAAGTTATTCAAATACCTGTCGCTTTATTCTTGCCTGTAATTATAGTAGTAAGATAATTCCACCTATACAATCAAGAACAGCTGTTTTTCGTTTTTCTTCATTACCGAAAGAAAAAATAGAAAGTTACCTTGATATGATTGCCAATAATGAAGGTATTAAAATTGATAAAAAGGCACTGGATGCAATAATTTATATTTCAGAAGGAGATATGAGGAAGGCAATTAATATTTTGCAGACAGCCGCTTCCACAAGCAAAAAAATAACAGAAGATATTATTTACTCTACAACAAGCAGGGCTGACCCTGAAATTATAAGAAAGATGTTGGAGTTTGCCATTGCTGGTAAATTTATCAAGGCCAGAGAAATTCTTCTCAAGGTAATGCTTGAGCAAGGCCTAAGCGGTGAAGATGTGGTGAAGGAAATTCATAAACAAATAATGAATCTTGATATCAGTGATGAAAAAAAAGTTATGCTGTTTGAAAAAACAGGAGAGTGTGAATTTCGTATTACTGAAGGCAGCAATGCATTAATACAACTTGAAGCATTGCTTGCTCAGTTCATGCTTGCAAAATGACGCTTTGAAGAAATTTTGAATGATAAAATAAATTCATAAAAATTATGCTTTTTAGAAAACTTCAATATATGCTACTAAAAAATTCTCATGTTTAATTTGTTAAATACGCTTTTTCTTAAAGAAAATTTCATTATTGCCTTGATAAGTTTTGCTTTGTGTTTAGTTTCTTATAATTATTTAAACAAACTTCGATTATTCATTCTGATGATTCATTAATTTTTCTCCAGAAATTACTCAAATAATTTCCTATATTCTGGCACGACATCGTTTAAAAATTTTTTAATTCCTTCTGCTGTTTTCTGATGATAAACCATCTCTTTGAGAACATAAAATGGTACTGTTGCTATATGAACACCAGTTGATGCAATCTCTCGTACCTGCCGAGAATTTCTTATAGAAGCGGCAATTACTTCTGTTTTGAAATTATAATTTTTATATATTTTTACAATCTCTCTAACAAGATCTACTCCACTTATTATACCATTATCATCTATTATTTTATCATTTATTTTTACTCCTTCAAATGGAAAATAATCCTCTTTTTTATAATCTTTAAATTGTCCATATATCTTTGCTCTATCCCTTAGCAAATCATCAAGCCTTCCTGCAAAAGGGCTCACATACTTTGCACCATTCTTTGCTGCTAGTATTGCCTGTTCCGGTTTCATTACAAGAGTTGCATTTGTAGGTATATTTTCTTTACTAAGTATTGATAGGGCTTTTAGTCCTTCATATCTATTTTTATCAGCTTCATCCAACGCTGAGCATATAGGAATTTTTATAACAACGTTCCCTGCGACAGAGTTAAATTTATCGTACAAAATTTTTGCTTCTCTCACCATAGAATCAACATCAAGGCTTATTACTTCCAAACTTACATCCCTGCCTCTTCCAGCTATTCTACATATCTCTTTTATATATTCTTCCATTTCCTTTTTCCAGATGATTTTTTAATAAGTGAAGGATTTGTTGTAACTCCATCAACTATTCCCCATGACATCGCTTCTTTTATTTCATCAATATCTGCAGTGTCTATGAAAATTTTCATACTTTTTAATTGAATAATAATATTTTTAAATTGATATGGAAAATAATTAATCATGTCGGTGTAGCTCAGTCAGCCTTTTTGAAAAGTGCTGACAAAGGGCTGGAGAATTGGCAGAGTGCTGCGCTCATAATCTTTTCTTAAGAAGAAAAGAATCTATGAGCTTTGATTGCTTTGCAAGATGAGAAACGCAGTACATTGAAACTATCTTAAAATGTTTCATGTGCGGAAAGGTCGTGGGTTCGAATCCCATCACCGACATTACAAATTATATTCTACATAATACTTAAAAAAAGAAAGCATAAAATTTAAAAGAATCATCTATTGAAGTTTTTCTACAGCAATTACATTTAAAAATAAAAATTATAAATCTCCAGGTCTAACAGTTTTTCTGTCATTGCTTTTTGCTCGTGCACAGGCTTTTATAACTAATGCTTCTACTTCCTTATCTAAAGCATCAGTAAAATCTCCTGCACAGTTCATTTCTTGTGCCTTTATTATCTCTTTAACCTTTGATGCTACTACCAATCCTGCCATATTTCACACCTCTCAGAATTTTTCTATTTATAGAAAGATTAATAAATGTATGATTGAAATGCTTATAAAGTTTTTGGTTCTATAAAAATACTGAAAAAAAGAAGGGGAGTTAAAATGGAAAACCTACAATTTCATGTAGATAAAAACAAATTTAACTGTGTAGAGTGCGGAGATGTTATCAAGATACCACCGAAATTAATAAAAGCAATAGAAAACGATCCAGAAGAGCGAGCTCTACCAATAACATGCAAATCATGTGGAACAGAGTATGAGGTTGGAATTGATCCAGAAGGTGCAGGCCTCATAGTAACAGTAGAAACAACAAGCGAATCAGAATTACTTGAAGAAGAGGAAATGGAGTTTGAAGATGAAGAAGAAGAGGAATAATTAACAAAGGCTTGTACCAAAATAGTTAACATAATATTTTTTATTAAAAATATTTTATATGGTTCTGCAAAGAAATAAAAAATTATAAATTTCTGAATTCATTTATTGATTTTATGTTTTATTTATTCTTCGAGGTCAAATGTATTACTAGCACCTAAATACCCGATTATATTTCCACATAAAATTCCTATCTCTGTCTTCAAAGGTCTTCTTGCCCCACCTTCTTCTAAAACTATTGTTCTTGTTTTCAATACAAACCATGGATTAATCAAACCTGTTGCCTTAGGAATTTTGGTTAGAATTTTCTTTGCCTTTTCATTTTTCTGGGAGAGTTCTTCTGCTAAAATTCTCTGGGCCCAGTTGTGCTTGCATATGATCTGTTCAGGATTTATATATTTGTATATAGCCTCTGTTTCATCTCTTAGATGAGATTTGATTCCCATATAAAATGCATCTTCACAGCTACATTTAGCGAACGTTTCTAAACTTTCCACACAATACTCGTTATTCTTTTCTGTAACAGGAAGAACATTTAATTGGGTTATATAGCTTCTGTCTAATCTGCTAAAAGATGGAATTTCCTGATATGCATCAGCATAAAGATATTCTGTTTTAAATTCATTTCTGAAGAAATCCAAATATTTCTGTCCTTCAACAGGAACATCAAACCATAAGATATTATGCCTTCTGCTTCTTGGACTCCACCATCCAATTCCACGATAAGAACCATTTTTTAACTTTTCTCTATTCTCAGGATTGTCAAGATTTTTGAATGCTTTTCTTAGAGTTAATTTTTGTTCTTTTATTTCACGAATGGTTATATCTGATTTTACAATGTCAATTTGTTCGCCAAATTTTCTGAATTTCTGTGGGGTATTTATTTTAATTACCAATCCTCTTTTTTTATCAACATATGTAGAAAAATAATTTATTTCAGGTAAGATGAGATATTGGTTGCCTTTTAGTGTTAGCACAGCATCTGCTATATTTTCTCTTGATAAATTTTCATATCTTGTTAAATCTACTGCTTCTTTGTATTTCTCTCTTATAGTAGAGACCAATGGATAGCGATGATCAAATAATTCATGCTCCAAAGTTGTCCTCTCTTTTCTAACCATAATAAAGCAGAAGCACTAAATCCTTAAAAAACTTCTTTTATATAAAAACTTTTAAAATACTATATCATATTATTAATGTAATCTGCCTCCGTAGCTCAATCTGGAAGTCCTTTTGCTGACCAAAAGCGCTTGCGGAAAAGGAGTAAACGCTGCGAAAGAACTGGAGAACAGAGCATCTGAAAACTCTAATGGTTTGATGAAACTTGTAACTGATATTGCGAGTTGCAAACAATGAGCGCATGATATCAGAAGGTTGAGGGTTCAAGTCCCTCCGGAGGCTTCAAATATTCTTGTTCAATTATTTAATTTTGCAATGAAAAAGGTTAAGTATTAAAATATACGAATAATAATAGATAGTAAATGAATTTTTTGATTTGGAGGTTTTTTTGAATGGACAGGCCGATAGATGTTTTGAACAACGCCAAAGGCAAGAGAGTGCTCATAAAGCTGAAGAAGGGACCTTTAATAGCAGGAATTCTTCAAGCTTTGGATCTACATTTGAACATGTGGATTGATAACGCAGAGCAAATTGAAGAAGATAAAAAAACAAGCTTAGGAACTATTCTTGTGCGTGGTGACAACATTCTTTATGTTTCACCCGAATAAGAATTGATTTATTAATTAAGAAATGTTGAGTTGATTAGATGAGCAAAGGAACTCCGTCAAAGGGGAAGATGCAAAAAATAGTACATATAAGATGCAGGCGTTGTGGCAGACATAGTTATCATGTTAGATTAAAGAAATGTTCCGCATGTGGTTATCCTAGAAGCAAGATTTATAAACATTCTTGGAAGAACAAAAACACATTAGGGAAACAATATAGAAAACCGAGAAAAGAACTTCACCAAAAGAGAAAGACTGTTTATGATGGAAGGAAAATTTAATTCTTTTTAAAATTGTTAAAGTAATTCAGATAACTATAAAAATAAAAGAAAATAATAGATGAGTATGGTAGAAATAAATGATCCTAAGATAAAAAAAATAAATGAATTTATTGCAAAAACAGGTATAAAGCCGTCAGAATGTTTATATCATACATGGAGATTTGTTAAAAACAAGAAAATGAAAGATAATGGCGTTATTCGTGTTCTTGTTCCGAAATCTGACGGAATAGCCCGTGTAGAATACATATGCCCGGAATGTGGACATTATGGTTATCTTGAGACCGAATGGAAAAGGCCTTTTTTTGTAAGATGTGAAAAATGTAAATACAAAATCAATGTTCCTAAGATGAGAGAAGAATTTAAAAGGGAACAGAAGGCTGAGCAGAAAGATGAGAATCTGCAATAAGAATTCTTTTATAAAAGTTTCATTTTTTATAAATTAATACTTTTACAGATCTTTTGTGCTCTTTTTAATTATTTTTAAATCAAAGAACCAAATCATTGCATTCAATATTGACAATTTGTAACTTGCTCTTATACATTTTGCTCTTGACTTTTAATTAATTTTCTAAAAAGAAATAATTTTATATAGCAATTGATTAAAATTTTATATTAGAATTGTTTATATATTTTTTATACATTTCATCCACAGATTTTTTATTCACAACATTATGAAATTTAAATCCGCCACCAAAGGACTTTGGTATGTGCATCAACTCGTGTATCAGGGTTTTGGTTTTTTCCTCCTCAGATAGTTTGTCAAAGTTTTCAGAAATTATTTCTATAACATAATGCGGTTTTACATCTAATGCAAGCTGCATAACTCTAGGTAATGCGTGGCATCTTGCAAGTACCCGCTTTGATGAAGAGCCATAACTACGGATACAAGTTATTCTCTTCATATCATGCTTCATTCCAAGTCTATTTGCAATATCAATGACCTTTCTTTCCAATTCTTGGTCTTTGTAGTATTTGATTCCCATATTCACCGAAAGCCTCAGACGAGATTTTCAAATGATGACAGATGTCATCAGTTTTTGAACTCGTGACCTCAAGCTTACCATGCTTGCGCTCTACCAATTCCTCAAGCCTTAGCAATGTGGCTTTCTGAGCTACTGAGGCATAAAAAGAAATAACTACATTAATTTATAAAAGCTTCTTTTTACAAACCATGTTTTTTGCTGTCCTTCTTCTCCGATATTTATTAATTCACATGAATGCTTCTTGCAATTATATTCTTTGTTGCCCTTTTGCTTAGCGTGAAATAATGTTTGACTATAACAGTAAATATAAATAACATTATAGCAACCGCTGAATGCAAAAATATAGTGAAAAGATATATTTGTCGTGATATCAAGTAGTGATTGATGTAAAATACATTGAATCAGTATAACTCCATCCTTCCAGTTGATGATATGTCAATGTCCCTCTGGAAATACTATCACAGTCAAAAAAGTGTGGATAATTCATATATTGTTTTCATAATAATCGAATTATCTGTTATTTATCATACTTATATTCTTTGCGTAATTTATACATTCTCTTACAGAAGTTTGCAAAGTTTTAGCAGGATTATCTTTATATATACCTTTTATCAAATTTATTTAGATGAATATGAAGCGTGTTGTTTTCGTAATTGGAATAATTATATTGTTGTCTGGTGTAGTGCTCGCAGATTTTTCACTTTCAACAACCAAAGATTCTTTTTCGGTTGTGATTGGAAGTACACAAGAAATTGATTTGAATATCTCATCAACTATAGACGATATTTTAAGCATAAATGTTAATCCATTGATAAGTCCAAGCGGAAAATCATGGGTAACCCTTTCTGATTCTGCTTTACATTTTAATGCAGGCGAATCAAAAATAGTTAAGGCTTATCTCTCTCCGCAAGAAGATGTTATCCAAACAAGTTACACACTTAGGTTTACTGTTCAATCTTCATCAACAGGAGAAAAAAACTATAAAGATGTTTATATAACCATTTCAAAAGGAGATATCGTAGGAGTTATTGAAATTAATGTTACAGGAAACACCGAACCAACAGGAACATTGTCAATATCATTTTTAGTAAGAAATGTCGGGACTGTGCCAATAAATGGAATAAAAGTGTATTGTGATGTATTCTCTCCAAAAGAAGAGGAGATAGCAACAGCAACGTATGACATAGAAATCCTTCAGCCAGGAGAGTCAAAAAACCTTATAAAAACTATTAAACTAGAGGCAGGAGCAATTGCAGGAACTTATAAAATTGTTGTGAAGACAGCAACAACAAAAGGTATTATGGACTCAGATGTAAAATATTTTGTTGTTCCTTCAAAGGCGGTTATAGAATATAAAAATGAAAGTTTCACCTCATTGATAGGTCCAGGAAAAAGAATAATCGTAACAAACAATGGAAACAAAATAAGTGATACAATCGAGATAAGAGAAAATTTAGGCCTATTATCAATGTTTTATCAAGGGCAGGTTCCTACATCAAAAGAAGGTGATGTTTATATTTTTTCTGTTGGTCAGCTCAGGCCAGGAGAGAGTGCAATAATTACATATGAAATAAACTATCTGCTAGCTGCAGTTGTAATAATCGTAATTGTTATGTTGGCATGGTTTATTCTTTATAAATTCAAAACAGTTCAAATCAGAAAATACATAATTCAGAAAAAAGAGATAGAAGAAGGAGAGGAGTTCACAGTTGGAATTGACATTCGTAATAACACAGGAAGGTATGTCAGCAATGTGGTTGTAAAGGACTTTGTACCTGGTGCATTCAAGGTAAAACCAGGCACAGGATTAAAACCTAAAATAAAGAAAACTTATGCAGGGGTTGAATTAATTTGGAATTTGAATGAATTAAAAAATAGAGAAGAGCGACTTCTAAATTATAAGATTGTTCCAATTTTTGGAGTTTCAGGACAACTGAGATTGCCGAAAGCAAGTGTTAATTTTAATCTTGGAAGAATACCAATGCAGAACAAAAGTTTTGTAACATATATAGGAGTAAGAGCAAAAAAAGATTAGGAACTTATTATTGAAAAAGTTTAATAAAAATTTTTCAATAAAAATCTATTATGATATAAATCCAATATATTAATAACATAGTGGTAAGGTTAGATAAAAAGCACTACCGTCTTTTAGTGGTTTATATTCTATGTTTCCATTATGGAATTTTGCTACATCGTATGCAGAACCAAGTCCGATCCCACTTCCCTCTTCCTTTGTAGTTATATAAGATCTAAATATCTTATTCCTTATTTTTTCAGGAATTCCGCCTGCATTATCTTCATAAACAACGACACAATTTTCATTCTCTTTGTAAGTTCTGAAAACTATTTTTCTATTTTCTATATTTTTTTCATCCCATGCCTCCCAGCTATTTTTTAATAAATTTAAAAATATTTCATCTGCTATAGCTTTTTTGTCACCATAAACAACAATCTGTTCTTCCTTTATCTCCCTTTCTATATCTATATTTTTTGAATTTAGCAAAGAAAGCATCTTTGCCTTTTCAATGGATTGCTCAACTAAATCGTTCATATTAAATTTTTCTAAATTATATGCTACTGTTAGATTTCTTATCTTATCATTAACAATGTTGTATATATCTCTAACTGATTCTGATGCCATATCAATTGCTTCCTGGCCTATCTCACATTTGCTATATCTCAGGACTTCACTTATACCCATTAATTTATTTTTTATGTCGTGCCAGAATTTAGGTTCTATAGAAAGTCTGTAACAATCGTATAAAAATGGCGTAATTACTATTGAAAATTCTTCAAATTCTTCTGTTAAATTTTTTGGATGTTTATATGTTAAGAATTCTATGCACCCAAAAGCATTTTCTTTGTATTTTAAAGGATAAGCAGAAATATAATTTATTTTTACATTTGTTTCTTTGGATGGTTTATCATAATGAAGAGGATCTGCCGAAGTTGTTATTTTTATTTTATTCTCTAAAATGCAAGAACCGGCAATGCTTTTCCATGGAATAAAAAGACCTTCTAGTTTTTCTTTATTGTTTTTGGTATAAAAGAAACTAGGTCTTATCTTATTAAAAAATATACTAAGCGTCTGAAAGCCTTCATTACCAAATTCTCTTAAAAAGGCATCATCAAAATTATCTAAAATTTTTTCAATATCTCTAATATCTTTAATTTCTTGTATTTTTTTATAAACATTCAAAATTTCTTTTTTCATAAATATATTTTGCTGAAAAAAAATTTAAAATAAGTCCCCTGACTGAGATTCTCATAAGAAGAGAGATGCTCTTCTTGTTTTTGAACTCAGAACCTCTCGATCTCTGTTTATGAACGCAGACCAAATCATTAGTGCAACAGCACTAAGCTACAGTCGAGCGCTCTAACACAGACTGACGCTTTTGCGTCTATCTACCGTTGAGCTATCAGGGGATATAAATTATAAAATCAGTCTAATATTTAAATATTTTAGATTTTGAGCCAATTGATAAGAATACTTAAAAATATAATAGAAATTAATAATTCATGAAAAATGAAAAATTCAATAAACTGAAGCCCTACATAGTTAAGATTTTGAAGGAAAAGTTGGATAAAACACTTTATTATCATGGAATTCATCATACACTTGACGATGTTCTGCCTAATTCTGAAAGGATAGCCAAGAATGAGGGGATTAATGATGAGATGTATATTATAATGACAGGAGCACTACTTCATGATATAGGCTATATTGAAAGCTATTTTGAACATGAAAAAGCAGGGGCTTTTTTTGCTGAAAAGTATCTGCCGGATTTTAATTATAAAAAGAGTGAAATCGAGGTTATTAAAAATATTATACTTGCAACAAAAATTCCCCAATCTCCGAAGACTATTTTTGAAGAAATTGTTTGTGATTCAGATTTAGATTATCTAGGCAGAGATGATTTCTTTGTTTTATCAGAAAAACTTAGAAAAGAATTAGAACACCAAGGAAAAAAATTTACTCAGGAAGAATGGCTCAGTTACGAAATAGAATTTTTACAAAAGCATGAATACTTCACAAAAACAGAAATAAATTTGAGAAACAATAAGAAGATATACAATATAAAAAAATTAAAAAACCTTTATCAAAAATTAATAAGCACTCATAATTAATTTTATAATTTTATTCCTTTCACATTGTAAATTTCATAGTATTTTCCATGGATAGGTTTTGTTCCAATTTTTTCAGCAATAATTTTGTCTTTTAATTTTTCATAAAGTTCTCCTGTTATAAGTATCTGGCCTTCTTTTGCCATTTCTTCTATCTTTTGTGCCACATTGATGCTATCGCCAATTGATGTGTACTTCATTATATTGTCTGCACCAATATTTCCAACTATTGCTTTACCTGAATTGATTCCAATACCTACTTTTAATTTTATTTCACTTTCTCTATTCAAACTCTCTATACTCTTTCTTATCCCTAACGCAGCCTTTATTGCATCCATTTCATGGCCAATTCTTTCAGGTATGTTAAATATAGCAAAAACCTCATCAGCAGCAAGATGATTTACAATGCCATTGTTGGCATAGATATTCTTTGCAACAACATTGAAATATTTATTAAGAATATCTATGACCTTTTCTTCTCCCATCTCTTTTGTCATTTCAGTAAAACCACGAATGTCTACAAATAGCGCAGTAATTTCTTGTTTCTTTCCTTTTGTTTTTGGATCCAGTATCATTCTTGCAACATTTTTGTCAACATATTTTTCAAATGTTTCTTGTATCTTCTTTTTCTCGTCTTCAGAAAGTTTAAACTTTTTCTCTGCAAGTTCTTTTAATTCTATCTGTTCTTTTGTGAATCCTGTCAATCTTCTAATATTTTTCTTCAGACCATGCTGGAATTTCACCTGCATCGCGAAAACTATTATTAATATTATAACAATTAAGACAATAATTGCCCCAAGAATATCTATATAAAATGGCTGCTTCTCTTGTACATTTATTGCACTTCCAGTTAAAGAAACACCAAGAAATTCCTTTTTTGAGTCTGCACTTTTTACTTCAATGTTATAAACTCCATTTGGCGCACTTAGTTCAAACTCAGATTTCTGACCTATAGGAATGTCAAGTGAAAATATCTTTTTTTGTTCATACCCATCTTTTTTAAATGTAATCTCCATAGGTTTTTTGAATTGTACATTACCGACATTTTCAACTATCAAAATATTATCTGAGATTGTAAATTCAACAGCAGCTAACTCATTCACCGAAAATATTTTTTTCTTTGTAAATCCCTCAGCATAGATAGTTATTGTCCAATCACCGGGCTTTGAGTTTTTTGGAAGGTCGTATGTAATATTTCTTCCTGTTTTAGAAATCAACTCGAATGCAGTTTTTCCAGAAGAATCTAGAATTGAAATGCTACATTCCTTTTCCATTTCTTTTCCAGCCTGATCAAAAAGCTTAGGCAATATCCATAACCTCTGGCCTGGATTAATCACATCTACAGTTTCTATTGAAAGGCTGGTCGGTATTGAGTCAACATATATTTTCTGTGAGTTTATTCCATGGTTTTTATTTTTGTCCTCTATGCTAACTATGACATTATATTCTCCTGATATATTTTCAGGTAATTTTATTTCATAATCAAATGTTCCATTTGTCAGAAAAGAATAATTTTTGTCAAATTCTATATTTAGGTGTCCTGAGGCCGGCTTTCCGTTCATGTAAGTAGCATAGCCATTTAGAATTATTTTATCATTTGGTTTGTAGTGAATCTTATCTGTTGTGAAATTAATAATGAGATTATTACTAATAAGGAAACCTTTTGTTTCTTTGGTTGTTGTTTCATTTGTCTGTAATTGCACAATCACATTACAGTTTCCATAAGCACTATCAAACGGAAGTTCTGCACTAAGATATTTCTCAACATTTTTTTCTAATGAGATCAGACTCATAAAAAACATAGTGTCTGTAGAAGTACAGTGTAAAAATGCCTTTACAGTTCCTGTTGCATATTCTGTGTTAACTATAGTTATATTAAGATAAAGGGTTTCCCCAATATTATAAGCATTATCAGGTTCATTGATGTATATTGTTGCCGCATGCGCTACCGAAATAAACAAGAACAGTACAGCCAGATAGATTAACTTCTTCATGAATTAATTATAGCGTCCCAAATATTAAAACCTTTTATAAAAACCGTTAAAAGCTTTGTAGAAAACTTCAATAATCAATTGAATCTACATATATGTTACTAAGAAACATTTCACGTTTAAATAGTTTCTTAAATACTTCAAACTTTCTCTTTATGAAGTTTTGC
>Ga0123519_10005540_pt1 | contig 20096 bp, 15 predicted proteins | sample YelNatPaOPRAMG02_FD_87396 | JGI IMG/M metagenome (GOLD analysis project Ga0123519, IMG submission 87396) | Hot spring microbial communities from Yellowstone National Park - Yellowstone National Park OP-RAMG-02 (version 2) | ecosystem: Environmental > Aquatic > Thermal springs > Hot (42-90C) ...
ACGTTGGGAATTGGAGCAAGTTTCGCACTACGACTACTTGATCGAGAACGACTCAGTCGCGAATGCGGCTGAACGGCTCAAGGCGGTCATAATTGCAGAGCACAGTAGAATTTACAAATAACGAATCACTAGATAGTCTCTGCGGTAAACGAATAATACTCGGCGTCACTGGGGGCATTGCCGCGTACAAGGCTGCATACATTGCTAGTGCTTTGACACAGCGCGGAGCGGATGTTCACGTTGTGCTGACCGAGCACGGTGCGATGTTCGTCGGTCCTGCAACTTTCTGGGGCATCACCAGAAATCCGGTAATAACCGGGATGTTCGACCAACCGCCAGACGGTGAGATAAAGCATATCTCCCTTTCCGAGAGCGCAGACCTTCTGTTGATAGCTCCGGCAACAGCCAACGTCATAGGCAAACTGGCGAATGGCATTGCGGACGATATGCTTACCACTATGGCGCTGGCAGTACGTTGTCCCATCATTATAGCCCCCGCTATGAACGCCAACATGTATAGCAATCCTGCAGTTGTAACCAACATTGATCGGCTGAGACAGCGCGGGTGCATTATTGTGGATCCCGAAGAGGGACGGTTGGCTTGTGGGGCTGAGGGTCGCGGTAGGCTTGCAGATCCGGACAAGATTCTGCGTGTTGTTGAGGAAGTGCTTTTGGGTATCACTAGAGACTATGCCGGGCGTACAGTAGTAGTCACGGCTGGTCCAACCCAGGAACCTATCGACCCAGTTAGGTTTATCAGCAATCGATCATCTGGCAAGATGGGATATGCAATAGCTGAGTGCGCTGCGAGGCGCGGTGCCAAGGTTGTACTGATAAGCGGTCCCACGGATTTGGAAACTCCGTCCGGCGTAGAGATAGTTCGTGTTCGCACAGCTAGTGATATGTTCGAGGCTGTGGATAAAGCAATCGCCGATGCAGATGTGTTAATTTGTGCGGCAGCGCCTGCGGATTTTGTGCCGGCTGAGGCTAGCTCAGAGAAAATCAAGAAATCCGACAGTCTTACCCTGAAACTCGACAAGGCGGTAGACATACTTGCCGAGGTGGGGAAGCGTAAGGGAAGGACTGTGCTCGTTGGATTTGCTGCAGAGACATCTGACCTGGAAAAGAATGCGGCTGAAAAGCTTGTGTCGAAAAACTTGGACCTAATCGTGGCTAACGATGTTTCTCAGGGTAACGAAGTTTTCGGAAGCGATACGAATGAAGTTACGCTGATATCTAGAACCGGCGACAAGATTCGTTGGCCTAGAATGTCCAAGAGAGAAGTTGCAAACGGCATTCTAAACTACGTTAAAGAACACTTTTTGGAGGGGCGCAGTTGACAGTCAAGACACATATGTTCACATCCGAGTCCGTTACTGAGGGACATCCGGACAAGCTCGCTGATCAAATATCTGATGCAGTGCTTGATGCAATCCTTTGTCGGGATCCCGAGGGCAGAGTGGCGTGTGAGACCCTAATCACAACGGGAGTCGTAATTGTCGCTGGTGAGATTACAACCAGCGCATACGTTGAGATTCCTGATATAGTGCGGCGAACGCTCGAGGAAGTTGGATACACTCGTGCAAAGTATGGTTTCGATTTTGAGACCTGTGGTGTACTCACTGCAATACAGTCTCAGTCACCGAATATTGCACAGGGGGTGGACACCGGCGGAGCTGGAGACCAGGGTATGATGTTTGGATTTGCCTGTGATGAAACCCCTGAGTTGATGCCGATGCCGATTATGCTGGCACACAAGTTAGTCCGCCGACTTGCCGCAGTTAGGAAAGAAGGAGAAATCACTTATCTGCGTCCTGATGGCAAGAGCCAGGTCACAGTTCAGTACGAGGGCGGTCGACCAGTGCGCATCGACAAGGTCGTCATTTCTGCACAGCACGCTCCTAACACCCCTCATTCTACGATAGAAGCGGACATTGTGGAAAAGGTTATCAAACCAGTTTTGCCACCGGAAATGGTTGATAACAATACCCAGTATCTTGTCAATCCTACGGGTTGCTTCGCGATTGGTGGACCTCAGGCGGATACCGGTTTGACCGGCCGGAAAATCATTGTTGACACATATGGCGGTATGGCCAGGCACGGTGGGGGATGTTTTTCAGGTAAAGATCCGACCAAGGTTGATAGGTCTGCCGCGTACATGATGCGTTACGTTGCAAAGAACATAGTTGCTGCAGGACTGGCGAAGCGTTGCGAAATACAAATAGCTTACGCAATTGGCAAACCCGATCCAATGGGCATTATAGTTGACACTTTCGGAACCGGTGTCGTGCCGGAAGAAAAGATAGAGCAGCTGATTCTCAAGTTCTTCGACCTTACCCCGCGGGGTATAATCGAGAAGCTAAATCTCAGGCGTCCTATCTATAAACAAGTAGCTGCGTATGGGCATTTCGGTCGGATAGACCTTGATGTGCCTTGGGAGTCTATCGACATGGCCGAAACGCTGCGCAAAGAAGCGGGTCTCTAAAGCCATTAATTTTTGAATGCATGTTTTGTTGTGACTAGTTATATGCGGGTTGGGCTTCTTTGTGTGTCGTGGCATGGTGACGTGCCGTAGGATGCTTCCGCAAACCATATGTATGCTCACGTTGCAGTCGAGACTGGTTCCACAAGTGATCTGGACGCGCTGACTTATGAAGTGCCCGCCCATCTTCAGAGTTCGCTTAGCCTCGGTAGCTGTGTGCTACTGCCACTCGGGACGCGTCAAGCAGTTGGTTACATAATCGGGTTCGTCGACCAGCCCGACGTTCCAAATGTTCGTCCCATCATATCCGAACTCCAGTCTCCAGTGCGATTGACCAGTTCTTTGCTGAAGCTGGCACGGTGGATTTCTGAAGAATACTTGTGTCCACTATCCCACGTAGTTTTGAGCATAGTGCCCGCCGTGATGCATTATCGTGTACAGGCGGGCGTTGTGCTGTTGCGTTGTGAACCGACTACTGATGGGCTTTCGTCTAGCGAAAGGCGGTTTTTTACCGCTCTGCTCGAGCGAGCCGCCTCGCGAAAATCAGATTTGCACGGGGAATCAGGCGAGCCTTTCATAAGCCTAGATTCTCTTAGTGGCCTGGCGGACAGATCAACCGTGCAGCGAATAATTCGCCAATTGGAAGAAAAGGGCTACGTGCGACGGGTATATCGGTTAGTCGGTTTTGAGGGTAAACCGCGAGTTTTGCGCGGCGTAAGAGTGAGCAAAGAGACGTTGCCTCTTACATCTGAACTTTCAGAAAAACAGCAAGAAGCGCTTGAGCTCATAAAAAGCCTTGGCAGGGACGTCTCGATAGTGGAGCTATCACAAAGATTCGGTATTTCGCGCTCGGTTGTCGACGGTCTTTGCAGGAAGGGATGTCTGGAGCAGGTGGAGATTGTTGTACGGCGGGTGCCGTCTTTTGTTCGGATGACGGAGATACCAGAACATCTAACAGCAGATCAGCAAAAGGCAGTCAACATAATTACTGGAGCGATAGACGTTGGCCAGTATCGCGGCTTCGTGCTCCGCGGAGTGACTGCGAGTGGGAAGACCGAAGTGTATGTGCGCTGCATTCAGCACGCGCTCGAACGCGGTAGGTCAAGCCTTTTGCTGTTACCGGAAATCGCTATCACAACACAACTTATGAACATCGTAAAAAGCCGATTTGGAGATGAGGCAGCAGTACTTCACAGTGGCTTGAGCGCAGGCGAAAGGTGTGATGAATGGGTTCGCGTTCAGCGTGGCGAGGCGAAGGTGGTGTTGGGGGCTAGGTCTGCCGTGTTTGCACCACTTGAAAACCTTGGTTTGGTAATCGTAGATGAAGAGCACGAGCCCGGCTACAAACAAGAAAATCCACCTAGATACAACGCGCGTGACGTTGCCGTATATCGTGCCAAAGAGTCAGGGGCAGTTGTTGTTCTCGGTAGTGCAACACCTTCAGTTGAAACATTCTACAAAGCTCAGACTGGGGAGTTCGAGCTGATAGAAATGCCTACGCGTGTCGAGAACAGGCCGCTGCCTACAGTCCGAGTTGTAGATATGCGAGAGGAGTTGAAGAAGCGGCGGTGGAGCATTTTTAGCAAGGCGTTGGAAGAGTCCATCCGAAAGCATTTATCGATGCAGCACCAGGTTATGTTGCTCCAGAATAGGCGAGCGTACTCGGTCTTTTTGCTCTGTCGCGATTGCGGGTACGTGCCGGGGTGTCCGAACTGCGCCGTCACGCTGAAATTCCGCGCGTCCGAACGCAGGTTGACTTGTCATCATTGCGACTATCAAGAACCAGCGCCAGACGCTTGCCCCAAATGCGGGGGGCACCGCTTCAAGCGGTTTGGTATCGGCACAGAGCGCGTAGAGGAAGAAACAAAGAGGCTCTTTCCAGATGCACGAGTTTTGCGAATGGATCGCGATACCACTTCGCGTAAAGGATCGCACGCGGCTATTCTCAACCAGTTTCGAGAAGGTGAGGCTAACATACTTGTGGGCACGCAGATGATTGCCAAGGGACTAGATTTCCCGAATGTCACGCTCGTGGGTGTGATCAGTGCGGACACAGCTCTACATCTTCCAGACTTTCGGGCAGCTGAGCGTACGTTCCAACTTATATCTCAAATTGCGGGCAGATCGGGTAGAGGTGTCGAACCAGGAGAAGTCGTGGTACAAACGTTTGATCCGGAAAACTACGCCATCAAGTGTGCTGTGGATCACGATTACGAGTCTTTTTATCGCCAGGAGCTGGAGATGCGCCGCGAATTGGCATACCCTCCATTTACATCGATTGTCAATGTTATATCTCACGATACGAACGATAAACTTGCAGAAACTCGGCTCAAAGATTTCGTCGAGAGGTTACGTGCTGCTGGGATCTCTCATTTTGTTGAAGTAACTGGACCGGTTCGGGCGGTATTAGCAAAACTGCGCGGTGAATACCGATGGCACGCAGTGTTGCGTTCATGCGAGCGGGATAAGATGTTGAATGCGATTCGAGAAACTCTAGCCACAGATTCGAAATTCCGACGCGACCTCAGTGTGGATGTTGATCCTATATCGATGCTATAATGAGCTGAGCTCCTATTTGTGCGTGAGGTGAGCATTGGGAGAACGAGAGATTGTAAAATACGGCCAAGACGTGCTTAGGACAAGAGCTGAAGAAGTGACGGACTTTGACGACACGATACGTTCTCTTATCGAAGAGATGTATCGCGTGATGGAGGAGAATCGAGGTTTGGGTTTGGCCGCTCCTCAGATTGGTGTAGCAAAGCGAGTATTCGTTTATGATAGCGAAGATGGTCCACATGCTCTTGTAAATCCGCGGTTGATTAGCGGTCGTGGCGAGCAGGCTTCCATAGAAGGGTGTCTCAGCATTCCTGGATTGCAGGGCGAGGTCAAGCGGTATGAGACCGTTACTGTAGAAGGGTTGAACGAGAAAGGCAAAAAGGTAAGAATCAGAGCAACTGGCTTGCTGGCTCGCGTCTTCCAGCATGAAATGGACCATCTTGATGGCACATTGTTCGTCGACAAAGCTGATCCAGACACCATTCAGCTTATCAGTCAAGAACCAGAGGACATTGGGGAATCTTAGTCATTTTGAGATTAAGCTTTGAGAATCGTTTTTGCTGGCACTAGTGAATTCGCTGTTCCCTCGCTTGAGGCTTTGTTTTCCTCAGAGCACGAGGTGCTGGCTGTTATAACCCAGCCAGACAAGCCAAGTGGCAGAGGCGGCAAACTGCAGGTTTCGCCGGTCAAACGGGCAGCGCTACCACATGACACACTTGTTCTGCAGCCTGAAAAGATCTCGGATCCGGCTTTCGTGGCGCAGTTGAAAGACCTCGGGCAAATCGATGTCATGGTAGTAGTGGCTTACGGGCAAAAGATTCCCAGCGAAATTCTCAGCTGGCCGAGATTTGGTGTGGTTAATGTTCACGGTTCTCTGCTTCCAAAGTACAGGGGCGCCGCTCCCATCGAGCACGCGCTTATCGCAGGAGAGGACAAAACGGGTGTCACCACGATGCTCTTGGATGAGGGTTGGGACACAGGTCCAATACTCCTTCAGCAGCAGGTTGAGATTCTACCCGACGAAACGGCAGGCGAGCTCTCGGAGCGACTCTCTATAATTGGAGCCGAACTACTTCTTAAGACGCTTGAGGGTTTGGAGAAAGGGACGATTGACCCGGTACCGCAAGATCACAGCCTAGCCACTTACGCGCGTGCTCTGGCACGCGACGCCGGTTCTATAGACTGGTCTGCGCCAGCCGCCAACATTGTCAATTTGATTCGGGGTTGCACTCCAAAGCCCGGTGCATTTACCGCTCGGAAAGGCTTGCTCCTCAAAATTTGGCGCGCACGCGTTGAGGATCTTGACGTAGAGACTTCCAGACCTGGCCAAGTCATCAAGGTGGATCGAGAGGGGGTGGTGGTTGGTGCTGGTTGTGGAGCGGTCCGCCTTCTTGAAGTGCAGCCGGAGTCCAGACGCAGGATGTCTGCTGCTCAGTATGCACTGGGTGCTCGTTTGCAACCCGGGGATCTTTTTGATGTAGTAGTCGGTTCGTCCAAGCCTCAAGAATCCGCGTAGTTTCTATTCGACCGTTACTGATGTTGATTCAAAAGTTCGCCGATTGCATCCATTACCCGCTTCCCGACTTCCTGAATAGCTTCTCTGCCGTGTGCATCCTGCAGGTCTGAAATGTCTATCGGCTTACCGTAAACCACCTTTATTCGTGTGAATCTAAAAAAGACTGAGTGTGGGGGCAGAAGCTTGGCTGTGTTTATAAGAGCGGCTGGGATTATTGGTACTCTTGCCATTAGGGCTATCATTCCGACGCCAGGCTCGGGCGGTAAAAGCGGCTGCGATGTAAGGTTGCGGGTGCCCTCAGGAAACATAGCCACGCACTCGCCATTGCGCAAGAGTTCGACCGCTGTGCGTATCGCGGCTCGGTCGGGGCTGTGCGTTTTTACCGGAAAAGCTCCTACTCTCCTGATTAGAAATCCCAAGATCGGAATGCGAAACAGTGGCTCTTTTGCCATGAAATGCACGCGCCTTGGGCAGCCGGCTCCGAGTGCTGGCGGATCGATGTAGCTTACGTGATTCGCACAGATAAGCACCCCACCGCTACGCGGTATGTTTTCTCGCCCGATCACCTGCCATCTTCCAAAAACGCGGCACACAAAGATGGCGAGAGCTTTTCCTATCAGGTATAGCATAGGCTCCTAACAAAACCAATTCGAAACTGGAGGTTCAGCCGGCTGTCTCTGACCCGTCCGTTTTAGGTGCGATGCGTTCATTATGAAGAGCTATTATGGCATCAATCACTTGGTCGACAGTCATCGAGTCACTTTCGATAAGCACAGCATCAGGGGCTTGTTTTAACGGTGCCTCAGATCGTGAGCTATCGCGCAAGTCGCGTTCGGATATCTCTCGAGCGACTTGCTCAATGTCTGCTTCAATGCCAATTTCCTTGAGCTGATTGGTGCGCCTTCGGGCACGTTCTTCGGCGGATGCAGTTAGAAAAACTTTAACTTCTGCGTTCGGAAAAATCACGGTGCCCACATCGCGACCCTCCATAACTACCCCACCGGACTCTCCCATTTTTCTTTGCAATTCTACCAGTCTTTTTCGTACGCCTTTAATTGCGCTGATAGCAGAAGAGAGCCGGCTGGCTTCGGGTGTTCGTATGGCTTCTGTCACATCCTCACCGTCTACGAAAATTCGCTGTTCACCATCAACTTTTTCGAAGCGTATATCCAGGCGGTTTGCGAGAGCCGTAATGCGCGCGTGGTCAGTTATAGGAATCTTCTCTTGAAGTACTTTCAGGGCAACGGCTCTGTACATAGCACCAGTGTCAATGTAGATGTATCCCAGTCTTTCTGCTACGCCTTTCGCGACTGTGCTTTTGCCGGCTCCTGCAGGACCGTCGATAGCTATTATGGGTGGTTTCATTTCTCGCTCGAACGCAAGTGTGCTTGTCTTACTTGCCGTGCTTCTTCGAAGAACCTAGTCACCCTTTCTTCGTCGCGGTCGATGATTGCCTGCTCTAGTTTTTCCAGGTTGCGCTTCAATAACTCTATGGCTCTAATTATCTCACCGGCGTTTGTCAAGCAAATGTCACGCCATATTTCCGGCGGACTGTTCGAAATGCGAGTCAAGTCCCGAAAACTACCGGCGGCAAGTCTCAGCACCTGCGCGGAGTTCAGATTCTGTGCTTTCCGCTCCGAAACCGAGCCAAAGAAAGGTTTCATAATGGTATGAAGTAATGCCGCCGACAAAGCATGAGGCAAGTGGCTAATCAAAGCAACAGCGGCATCGTGCTCTTCCGGGGTCATTACTTCTACCCTAGCTCCAATGGCATCGATGAATCGAGACATCTTCTGGATCGCATCCAAACTTGTCTGGGTTGTGGGGGTCAATACGTAAGTTGCACCAATGAACATACCTGGGAACGCATGTTCAACTCCCGATTCATCAGAGCCAGCCATCGGATGTCCGCCGACAAAGCTGCATCCCCTTGGCGTAACATTCACCGCCTGTTCCACTATTTCTCGCTTGGTGCTCCCGACATCCGTTATGATCGTGCCGGGTTTGAGGTTAGGTGCCATCAGTTCCAGCGTAGGTATAATCGTTCTCACCGGGGTGGCAATTACTACTAGGTCTGATTCTCTTGCACCTGTAGCAAAATCCAACGAGTAAGCGTCAACTGCCCCGAGCAACTTAGCCTTCATAAGCTTTTGCTCGTTGCGACCAATGCCAATAACTCGCCTAACAGCACCATACTCTTTGGCTGCCATACCAAGCGAGCCGCCGATCAAACCGACTCCGACAACAGCCATAGTATCGAAAACTGGTTCGGTCAACTTCCTTGGCATCAGACGTACCTACCTACCGCCCTTGCAACAGCTACCAGATCTTTCATAAGCTGCTCAAAGTTGTCCGGGGTTAGAGATTGTGCGCCGTCCTTTAGTGCCTTTTCGGGATGTGGATGGACCTCGACCATTATGCCGTCTGCTCCGGCAGCGACCGCTGCTCGCGCCACCGGCGGAACTAACTTGTAACGCCCAGTTCCGTGGCTGGGGTCAGCAACTATAGGCAAGTGGCTCAATTCTAGCACGGCTGGGATGCTGGAAACATCAAAAGTGAAACGCGTATAAGTTTCGAATGTTCGGATGCCGCGTTCGCAAAGTATGATATCGTAGTTGCCGCGGTTTGCAATGTATTCCGCAGCCTGCAACCACTCTTCAATGGTCGAAGACATGCCCCTTTTGAGCATAACTGGCTTTTTGACCGCTCCTACTTCCCGCAGCAGGGAAAAGTTAGTCATGTTCCTAGTGCCGATTTGTAGAATATCGGCATAACTCGCTACCAACTCAACATCCCGAGTGTCCATAACTTCGGTTATTATCGGCATGCCAGTTGCCTCGCGTGCAGCAGCTAGGATCTTGAGCCCGTCTTCTCCCAATCCTTGAAAACTGTACGGTGAAGTACTTGGTTTGAAAGCTCCGCCGCGCAACACACTAGCTCCTGCGGCTTTCACGGCGGCGGCAACCTGCAGAGTCATTTCTTCATTCTCGACCGAGCACGGACCCGCCATAACCACTACCTTTTGTCCGCCAATGTCTACGCCGCCAACACGGATAATAGTCTTTTCAGGGTGAAACTCTCGCGAAACGACTTTGTAGGGTTTCAGAATAGGCACTACGCGCTCGACGTAAGCCAGAGAAGACAATTGCTCTGCGAGGATCGGTTTCTGATCGTCGTGTGCCCCAATGACGCCGACAATGGTTTTTTCGACGCCCTTGGAAATGTGAACGCCGTAACCTCGTTCCTTCAGATTACTAACTAATTCCTCGAGGTCCGATTCGGTTGCAGATGGTGCAAGGATGATAATCATCTTGCCAGCACCTCACGTAGCGCTGATATGAATCTTTCATTCTGTTCTTCTGTTCCAGTCGTTACTCTAATATGTGTCGGAGCTCCGAATATGTCTCCAGTTCTTACTATCACTCCCATTCTCAAAAGGTCTTGGAACACCTGCTTGCAGTCACGTTGGACATCGATCCAAATGAAGTTGGCTTGCGTGGGAGTATAAGGCAATCCCATCTCATTTAACTGCTTGTAAATGTATTGCTTGGCTCTTTGGTTCAGCTCCCGCGTTCTTCTGACTTGCTCGGGATCCTTGAGGCTTGCCAATGCTGCAACTTGAGCAAGGGTATTTACATTGAAAGGCAACCTTACTCGCTCAAGTAATTCGATCAAGTGGCTGGGTGCAACTCCATATCCTATTCGCAAGCCCGCTAGTCCATAAGCCTTAGAAAACGTGCGCAACACTATTACATTTCTGCCTTGTTTGACCCATTCGATGGAACGAGTGTACGCAGGATCATCTACGTACTCGTAGTACGCTTCGTCAAGTACTAGAATACAACGTTCGTGCAGACTATCCAACACCCGTTCCACCTCATCCGCCCAGACAATTGTGCCCGTGGGGTTATTGGGATTTGATATAAAAAAAAGCTTGGTCCGATCGCTTACCGCAGCTAACATCGCGTCTAGATCGTGAGTCCATTCTTTTAGTGGCACCATATGGGCTGGGCAATCCATAAGCGTAGCTGCCGTGCAGTACTGAACGAAACTAGGGTGAGCCTGGACAATCTCATCACCCTCTTCTAGTAGCGCCACGCCAATGTAGTGAATTACTTCGTCGGCTCCTGATCCGAATATCAACATGTCGGGTTGGACGTCCAAATGCTTTGCAAGTGCCTGGCGAAGCTCGTGACAACTCCCTTCAGGGTATTGTGAAATGTTTTGGAGGGCGTCCTTTATGGCTTCGAGTGCCAGTGGTGATGGTCCGAGAGGGTTCTCATTCGAAGCCAGCTTGATTACGTCGTCAATGCCCAGCTCACGCTTGACCTCTTCTATCGGTTTGCCAGGAATATATGGCGTGAGCCTTAGTATGCATTTTCTACATAGTCCAGATGACCGACTCACGGTATAACCTCCTTCTGACGGTGAAAGGATAGCACATCTGCGGCGTCTTTAGCAAAGGCTTATAGCAGGGCAGTGGGAGATAACTACTAGGGCGAAGTGTCGTCTGACTTATTCTTGCGAATCTCCTTGATCTGAGTGCCTGGTTCGCCTATGGTGTCTTCGGTGTCCGGTTCTATGTGCGTAACAACGTGTGTGCCTGGGTACCTGCGTCGCATTTCATCTTCTATACGTTCTGCTATCTCGTGAGCTTCTTCTACTGTAATTTCCCCAGGCACAATTAGATGATAGTCAATTTCACGATACGGCCCGGACTTTCGTGTTCTGAGCTTGTGATACCCTACAACTTGTGGGTTGCTCATTACCATTTCCGTCAACTCGCCGACTTCTCCGTCGGGCAGCTTCTGGTCAAGTAGTGGACCGGTTGCTTTCCAAGTGAGCGAAAATGCTACTCTGATGATCATAAGAGCCACAATAATGGCGACTATAGGATCAACAATATGCCAGCCTGTCAATCTAATGATCCCAAGCCCCGCGAAAACTCCTAGCGATGTCCAGACATCCGTGGATAAGTGATGGGCGTCTGCTTCCAGTGCGATCGAGTCTGTCTCTTTAGCTACTCTGAAAAGGAATCTAGATACCAGTGTATTGGCTACGACAGACATTGCCATCACTATCAATCCCCATTCTGGTGCGTCTACCGGGCTAGGCTGTCGCAGCTTATTCAAGGACTCGTGGATAATGAAAATTGCCGCTATAAGTATTAGGAAGGCTTCTACGGCTCCAGAGAGGTTCTCAACTTTTCCGTGTCCGAATGGGTGTTCGTGGTCGGCGGGTTTGCGGCAAACCTTCACGCTGAAATACGCGATCACAGCGGCGAACAAGTCCAGGCCAGAGTGAGCGGCTTCCGAGATTACGCTTACAGATCCGGTGGCCAGACCCACTACGAATTTGGCTATAACGAGCACCGAATTAGACGCCACAGACAATGCCGCAGCAAATATCCGCCTGTCCATCTTTGGTTCTCCAACCATACAAGCGAGACGCATTATAACACCGCGAGTTTTGCACAGTCAAAGAATCTCAAACAGGAAGCAAGTGACGAAAATAATACCTAACGCTTTGTTCTAGACTACCCCAGTGGTATACTAAAATTGCAACGGGAGGTGAGAAAAAATGAAGTGTGCAAAGTGTGGACTTGATCTTCCCGAGAAAGTGCGACAGTGTCCAAAATGTGGCACTACGAATGAGTTTACCTCGTCCGAACAACCGCGCAAAAAGAAACCCATATTTTGGGTTTTGGTTGGTTTGGCTGTTGTTGCAGTTGCAGCTATTGCAGTTGCAGCGATTATGACTTCACGTGCCAAATCCACTATAGTGCAAGCGCCTTCAGGCACCACAAAACCCGGCAACATCGTGACTGCTCCGTCGGGCACTACACAGCCCGGCAACGTTGTAACTGCTCCTCCAGCAGCTCCATCTCCTCCGGCGCCCATGCCAGGTGCCGTGAAGAAGCCTAAGCCTCCGAAGGAGGTGTTGGACTATCTTGAGTTTGTAAAGAAGGTTGAAGAGCACAGGCAAATGCTGCTGAGGGATACTGGCGAGGCGCTTATGCTTTCTTCAAGTGCTGGCCAAGCGTCCACGCTTCTTAAGATGATAGATATGGCAGCTAATCCGGACAGCAAAGTCGACTTGGATCCGCTCAAGGATGCCAAGAATGAATTAGCTCGGCAGTATAAAAACTGGCTCAGCACGCTGGAGTACTTCGACAAGAAACCGGCGCCCAATGAGTGCAGAGAGTTTTCCGGGGCATACAGACAGCTTCTCGTCAAAGAGACCGCAGCAATAGGGGCTATTGCCCAGAGTCTACAGCGCGTCAATATAATGGATCCCACCGATATGGCCAGGCTGTTGCGCGAGCTACAGAAAATGAAGAACGACCCCACTATTCAACGAAATATTGACTTGGCTGCCGATACCGCAGACGCAAAACTGAACGAGCTCGTAGCTAAGTATGACATGGAAAAGCCTTTCAACGTGCCGCGGGAGCAGCAAGTCAGCGGTAGTATTATGGGGTTCTGACAATAACCATCGTCTAGAGAAACCTGGAAAGGACGTTTTGTGGTGGGGTGCGATCTGTAGAGATAGACTTCCTCGCTCGTTTTTGCCACGTTCCAACTTAGTCGGCAGCTTCTAAATCTGATGATCGTGCTCAAGTGATGCAAAATTGTTGCTCTTCATTCGTTGACAGCTCCTCAATTGTAGGTTATTATGCAAAGTGGGACTACGAAAGTGGCGCCAGCGCTAGGGATGGCGAGCAGATTCTATGGAAGGATATTTCTGTGGTCTACTAATTATTTGGCTAGGAGATGAGAGATGAAGCGCATTGTGCCAATTTTCGTGTTCATTCTATCGTTTCTCACATTATCAGCTGCCTGGAGTCTCGTTGTAGACGATTTTGAAAGTGGAGATCTAAGCGGCTGGTACATCGAACCTCCTCACTACACAACACTCTCGCTGAGTTCTCCCGGCGCTGGAGGGTCAACTTATGCGCTATCTATCCAAGAAACGGCGGGCAGTCAGGGTGCCCACAGTGCAAATGCTTTGGCGCATAGAGTTTTTACCGCACCGTTGGACTGGAGAAGCTACACGACATTACAGTTTGAAGCCAAGATAAGCGCAGGTGAGTGGAACGGCTATTCCATCCGGGTATATAACGACAACACAAGTGTTCTTCTTCGCGGGATCCATTCGGATTCGAGCATATCCGGTTTCCGGACAATCAGTTTCGATATTTCAGGTATTCAACGCGACCGAATTACTGAAATTGTAATCTACGTCAATAAAACTCGGCAGGACGCAGGCCAGACTCTGACTATAGACAATATACGCGTTACAAATGAACCCGTCACAGCTCCACCGATTGCGGTACTCGAAGACTTTTCCTCCGGCAATTTGGAGAGATGGTCTGCGCCGGTCTCACCGCCCTATCAGACTAATGTTAGCATAACGACCGACGATTCACCCAACGATGCGTCCAGTCCAACTAGAGCTCTTTCGGTAGAGCTGGCTGGTACTTCAACGAGCGCATTGGTGCGTTGGCGCCCTGCGCAGACCATGGATTGGTACGATTACAAGACGCTAGAGTTTGATGTGAAGCTCGCTGTTGGAACGACTACTGATGGGTTCTCGATACGTCTTTATAATGCAGGCACAGGTGTCCGCCTCAAGAAGTTTGTACCTGGGTCGAATTACGTGACGTGTCAGGTCGATATTTCCGCCATAGAGAGGGATCAGGTTAATGAGCTATTGTTCTACGTCAATCGCACGGGTGCCTACGATCCCAGCTCAAAGCCTATGAAGCTTTACATAGACTACATCAGGCTGACAAAAAACCAGCTGCCGCCATCACCGGATGTTGTTTGGTTGGACACATTCGATACTGGCAGCTATACGCCTTGGTGGGATTGGGCCTATCAAACAAGCCTCTCTATAAATGGTCTGGACTTTATAAGTTCGCCGTATTCACTGGATATCAAGCTCACAGGAACGTCTACTTCAGCGTACACGCGCAGAAGCTGGATCGTAAGTGGTGGCTCCACTCAAGATTGGGAGGATTACAAATCCCTGATATTCGAGGCTAAGGTTCTGAAAGGCAATCCAACAAAGCCGAATTATCCGATTGGATTTGCAGCGAACATAGTGAGCGGCCCGGGCGGTGGAATGTTGTGGTTCTATCCTTCTGGTTACGATAATTGGGAGACCATTGCGCTTGACTTGACACCGTACGACGTCGACCAGGTTTCCTGGCTTAGGATATACGTGAATAGGTGTGCTAGAAATGATTACGACGTAGCTACTGGAGCTGGTCAGATAGTTAGAATCGATAATTTGCGCGTGTCTAAAGAGCCTGCTCCTCCGACTATTGTGGACAATCCCAACGTCGATGACTTCGAAGATGGTAACATCGACGACTGGTATTACCGAAGCACGCACGAATACCCCAGCGGTAGCGGGACATATATGGAAGGCGTGTCATCAGAGCTAACTACCGACGCAGCAAGCGGGAGATACGCGCTTAAGATTACGTGCTTGACACCACCAGGTAGTTCATCCGCATATGCTCGAAAAACTTTGCACGCTGACTGGTCCAAGTACAAAACGCTGGTCTTCGATGCAAAAGTAGAAGATTCGAGCACAAGCTATGGTTTTGGTGTACGACTGAGGTCTTTCAGCGGCTATGCGCAGACTCACGAATTCTGTCCAACGAACCAGTGGCAGACATTCAAAATTGACATTTCACAGGATAAGGTTGGAACCTCGGATGCACGAAATGAAGTCATAGGACTTCTGTTCTATGTGAACGGTCCTGGAATGTATGGCGTCCCCCAGAGCGGTGCTCAGAAACTCTATATAGACAACATTCGTCTGACCACAGAAACCCTGCAGACGACGTTCTCCACGATCGGCGAGGCAAAAGAAGTTGAGGATGGGCGCGCGGTAACACTCGAAGGAAAGATTTGCACAGGATTCTTCGCGGATGCTTTCCCGGACAAGAACGATCCGTCCACACTGCGACCGGTCTTCTTCTTGGAGGAGCCTGACCGCAGTGCAGCAATCCCTGTTGTGATTAGCAAAGGCTTAACAAGTCCTGCAGACGTCCCCGAGGGCTCACAGGTCAACGTGACTGGTATAATCACATCCGGTTTTGGGACTCGGTACTTGTATGCTACGTCCATAACAATAGTCGGATCAGGATTCGATATACCAAAACCAGTTGGTTTGCCCAATAAAGCTTGCGGTGGTGGTAGCCGTGGGCTTGATGCCGGCGTGCCCGACTTCTTTGGTCGCGAGACCAATGGAATGTACGCAACCGTCTGCGGTAGGGTTTTGGCTGTTGGAAGTGATATGTATGGAAACGCGTGGATGTACATAGACGATGGGTCACGCGTTCAGGCGGACAACGGTGCTGTGGGGCTGAAGGTATATGACTACTGGTACGGTTACTACGCGAATGAGGCAAATATAGGGAAATTCGCAGTGGTGAACGGTTTTGTAATGACTGGCGCAGAGATCGATCCCAATACGCAAAAGCCTACGGGTCGTGCGATACGCGTCTTCTGGCCGAAGAAGGAACTAGCTGAGCCCATAAGATTCCTAGAAGAATACTAGAAGAATAACAGAACATTGCAGCGGGTCGAGAAGCCGGTAGGTCACGCTAAGCCAGCGAGGTGGCATGTATCATTTAATAGGACCAGCGCCGGCTTCTCGCCTGTTTGCACCTTCAATATGGATAGACTGGCGTTTGCTACTTCTATTGCAAAGTAGCAGTGAAGGGGTAGCTCTAGGGCTGCGCAAATGAGACCACTGATTGACCCCATGTGTGCTACCACGAGCACATTTTCTTTCAGTGAGTGGGTTTCTCTCACTTGACTGAGAAATTCGGCACATCTATCGATGACCTGTTCAAACCGTTCCGCACCGGGTGGCCTGTTGTTTATAGGATCGCTTTTCCACTTCTTGTGATCCTCTGGATAGAGCGCAGCAAACTCAGCTTCGGTCAATCCCTGCGCTGCTCCAAGGCAGCATTCGCGAAGCAATGGAGTAGTGATTACAGGCATACTATGACGCTGGGCGATCAGTTCTGCAGTATTGCGTGCGCGAGACAAATCGCTAGAATATGCAGCGGAAAAGCTTTCGCTTGACAGTCGATGAGCTATTGCCTGCGCTTGTTGCCATCCAAGTTCCGTAAGTGGAGAGTCAATTTGACCCTGTATTACATTTGGCGGATTGCTCTGGCACTGAGCATGCCTAACAATGTATAGTGTAGCCAACGCTTTTGGATCCTGTCTATGTTCGTAGTATTGGTTTTCCAGGAGCGCTTCTATTTGCGCACCAGCTTTCATGATGCTGGAAGGTGTGACTTTGTTCCGCAATTATTTAACTGCACAGTGTACGGATCTGCATTGTGGTGTGTTACACTTGGCTTAATATTGAACGTGGAAATGAAGAAAGGTATACTAGCCTGGTGGTGGCAGCAAAAGTGAAAGTGTGTATGGTGTATAACTTCATCCGCATTTCATATACAGATGCCCTTGAATTGCAACGGCGCTTGCACTCACAAACGGTGTCTGGAGAAATAGACGCTGCCCTGGTTTTACTGGAGCATGATCCTGTTATAACGGTCGGCGTTAGGGGTACTTCATCTAACATACTCGCGGATCCTGAAACGCTCAAGCGCCTCGGGGTAGAAGTTGTTCCTATTGACCGCGGCGGTGATGTAACGTTTCACGGCCCGGGTCAGCTGGTTGGCTATCCTATTGTAAAGCTTGGGGATGTGGGGCAAGATGTTCACGTATATCTGCGTGCGCTGGAGCAGACTATCATTGATACGCTTTCAGAGTTCGGAATCGCGGGCTATCGAAACCCACCTGCCGGGGTATGGGCAAATGGAAAAAAGATATGTTCCATAGGAATAGCGATTCGAAGGCGTGTGGCGTATCACGGTTTTGCACTAAATGTCAACCCGGACATGTCTTTCTTCAGTCTTATCAATCCCTGCGGACTTAACGCTACCGTAATGACCTCAATGGCTCAATTGCTCCCCAAAGCCCCATCAATTGACCAGGTAAAACAAATCTACATTGGCAAGTTTGCACAGGTTTTTGGCTATAAGCCTGAACCTAGGGCTGAGGTGGTATGCTGATCCGTTTTCAGAAAGCTGTAGGTCTGGCAATTATGATCATTCCACCGTTAGCAATGATCGCTGCGGGTATTGTGCACGTGGCTCGCCAGACACAGTTGCTACTTCATGATGCGCGATGGGTCGTGGGGGAGACAGTTTCCTACTATGTTAATCGACCAGTGCGCGTAGGTCACGCTAGGCTCGGACGCTTGGGGACAGTGGTTTTGGATCAGCTTGAGATTGCGGACGGTCCGACATTTGCAAGTGGGAAAATGATTTCAGTACGAAGGGCGGTGGTCCATTACGATTCCTCTGCGCTTATCTTTGCAGGTGCCCGGTTAGGTGGTGTAAGGTTTGTAGAACTCATTCAACCAAGCGTGCGCGTGGTGCGATTGCCAAGTGGCAAGCTTAACATTTCAGATCTGATTAGACCCCGATTGCGTCCGGCGGGTCCACCTTTCAGAGGCGTAGTCAAAGTAGTCGGAGGCAGCCTGTCGTTCATAGATCTTAGTGCCAAATTGCATAACAGGCGTGGTGTCGACCTTAACGAACTCCGCGGCGTACTTTGTGCCGACAAGTCGCCAAACATATCGTTTAACATCTCAGGTACAGGCAGCGAAAAGCTACTCCGGCAGTTTCGCGTTCTTGGTAGGTTTAATACCGAAACGCGGGTCTTGGAGTCTGATGTGCAGGTTTTGGCGCTAAACCTGCATCGTCTTATACCAATGATCACGGGAACCGCAGATGTAGTCGGCATCAGATCGGGGATAGTTACTGCTTCGGTAGGCGTAAGAACCAAACTGCCACTTGGTGGAAGGATTCCAAATATCACTGGAATTGTTCGCTTTGCTAACTTAGAACTCGTGCCTCCGGGTTTTACAAAATGGCCTGCAAAGTTGTCGGGCAATGCGGTTTTGCTCGGCGATAAGCTAGGTTTTGATGCTGTTGGTATCTTCGCGGGTTCTGGATTCTCCGTAGATGGTACCATAGCTGGATATCGGAATCCGAGGGTTAACCTGACCGTCTTTTCGCCACATCCCGATCTCAGCGCTATTTCAAGAGCGCTCGGAGTTTCAGCTCGAGTGGACCTCAGCTTCTTACAACCACTGGTCACGGCTTTCGAGGGTGTTACGCAGATTCGTCTCGGTCCTGCGCCGCGCATCTGGCAACCTCGCCTGCGGGTGTCCAATCTGTCGCTTGCTGTTGGGTACCGCAAGGGTAAGGTCACAGTTGATTCATTTCAATTTGTGTTACGAGGCGCCAGAGTAAGGGGAAATGCTGCGTTTAGCACATCTGGGAATCAGGAATTTCAACTCCGCGCGGGTGTTCGCGGGTTGCGGCTGGATTACATAGGCTTCCCTCGCAGCGTTGCATCATCTGCAAAGGTTAATGCAGACGTTTTCGTTTTGAAATCTGCTGCGGATTCGCGAATATCTGCGAGGGTTAGTGCTCAGGACGCCACGCTTCTACGAGTTCCCATAGTTGCTTTCACTGCTGATATCGACACAGACTTGCTGGCGCACAGATTCAAGGCGGCTGCTGCCTTCAATGCATATGGTGGACTAGTGGGAGTAAGGGGCATAGTTGGTAAGGGAAAGATCGATCTGGCTTATTCAGCAGATGCGATAGATATTTTCAATCTGGGCAGCGGTATTTTCAAACGCAAGGATATCTCAGGCACGCTGTATCTAGTAGGCAGGGCTTTTGGTAAACTACGCTCGCCGGTGATAGTCGGCACAGCTGAAGTCTTTGATCCAGCCTGCGGGGACTACGTGGCTGACTATGCCAAAGCAGCCTTTTCAACGGATCTCCAGAAGCTTATAGTAAAGGACAGTTTTGTAGCCTCTTTTCCTGCTGAGATTCGGCTTTCGGCGTCTGCAACTGGGTTGCGCACAGGACGCATAGATCTGGCAGGAGTAGCACACTTAAAGCGCTTGGAAACAGAAAAACTCTATGAGATATTCGGTCGCCGCATTGACGTAAATGGTACGTTGTCGGGAGATTTTCGTTTCTCAGCTGCTTATACCACTGAACTAGCATCCTCTAACTCGCAACGTCGCCTGACCGATATTCTGGCGGACGGCTCAGTCAGACTTGATGATGGTGTGGCATACGGATTCCTTGTTAATTCCAGTCAGGCTAGACTGTCGCTTGCTAATGATAAGCTTGTCCTATCTGATGTAGACCTTACGACTGAACAAGCTCAAGTTTCGCTTACAGGTGCTGTGGATTTGAATATGCGAGACGTGGATGCAAAAATATCCCTAACTGGTTTCGAGCTAGCTAGGCTGGGGCAAAGGCTTGGGGATTACTTCGTAATTGGCGGCAACGCAGATCTGAAAGGCAAAGTAACCGGCAAGCTGGACTCGCTGGAGGTTGTGGCTGAGTCCAGCGTTAAGGACTTGACGATTAACGACGTCAGATTTGACCATGCTTCGCTAAATGCTTCTTAT
>Ga0123519_10005544_pt1 | contig 20086 bp, 12 predicted proteins | sample YelNatPaOPRAMG02_FD_87396 | JGI IMG/M metagenome (GOLD analysis project Ga0123519, IMG submission 87396) | Hot spring microbial communities from Yellowstone National Park - Yellowstone National Park OP-RAMG-02 (version 2) | ecosystem: Environmental > Aquatic > Thermal springs > Hot (42-90C) ...
GGCGTGCTGGGCTCAGCCCTGGGCATGGACAAGGTGGCCATGAAGGATATCCTCCGGGCGCGCGGGCTGCCGGTGGTCGACTATGTAAGCCTGCTCGCACGCGACTGGCGTGCCCGCCCGGCCGAAATCGTGGCGCGCATCGAGGAGCGTTTGCCTTACCCCGTGTTCATCAAGCCGGCCAACCTGGGCTCCAGCGTCGGCATCAGTAAGGCTCACAACCGCAGTGAGCTGGAGGCCGGGCTAGACCTGGCGGCCGAGTACGATCGCCGCTTGTTGGTAGAGCAGGGCCTCAACGCCCGTGAGATCGAAGTCAGCGTGTTGGGCAACGATGACCCGGAGGCGTCTGTTGCCGGCGAGGTGGTGCCCTGCAACGAGTTCTATGACTATGCCGCCAAATATATTGATGACCGGTCCAAGCTGCTGATTCCGGCGCCCATCTCTGAGGAGCAGATGCGCCAGGCACGCGCATTGGCCTGCGAAGCCTTTCAACTGTTGGACTGTGCTGGCATGGCGCGGGTCGATTTCCTGCTCTGTCGCGACACGGGCCGGCTGTATCTGAATGAGCTGAATACCATTCCGGGGTTCACGGCGATCAGCATGTACCCCAAGCTTTGGGAGGCAAGCGGTCTTCCGTATCCTCGGCTGATCGACCGCCTGATTGAGCTGGCGTTGGATCGCCACGAGGAACGCCGGCAGTTGCGCACCCAGTTCACGGTGCAGAATCGGGCAGATGCTACAGGAATGGTGGGCCGGCCTGGCGAGCCGGCAGATGAGTTTGGATCGTCTGGTTCTTCTGCGGGTGCGAGGGGAGACTGATGCCTGACCGGATGGTGGTCCGCCGACGCCGGCCTGCGCCGCAGGCCCGCAAAGTGCGGCGGTTGGAGGTGAATAGCGCGGGCGTGCGTGCAGTGGTGCGGCAGGGCACAGCCTGGACAGCGGTGAACGTCCAAAAGCTGCCCGGGCTGTTGCTGGCCATTGCGAGCCTGGCGTTACTGATCTTTTTCTTTGCCGATCCGCGCTTCTATGTGTATAGAGCGCAGGTGGTGGGCAACCGTCTGTTGTCGGCTGAGGATATCTACCGCGACAGCGGGATCGATCAGGTGAGCGTTTTCTTTGTCGCTCCCCATGCGGTGCAGGCCAGGCTGCTGAGCCGGTTCGACGGCCTGGCCCAGGCCCGCGTGGCTCTGGGGTTGCCAGCGCAGGTGGCGGTGCGTGTGGTCGAGCGCCCCGTGCGCTATGCCTGGGAAGTGGCCGGGCAGACCTACCTGGCCGATGACCGGGGCGTGGTGCTCGGCGTTGGGGCGCCGCCGATCGATGTGCTGCACATCCATGCGACCGAAGGCCAGCCGCCTGCTGTGGGGGATACTCTTGATCTTTCCGCCCTGCAGACCGCCACGGCTTTGAGCCCGCTTTTGGGGGGGGATCTGAATTTCGACTACTCGCCGCGCTTTGGTATTATGTGGCATGCGCCGGAGGGCTGGTTAGTGCATTTTGGCCTGGGCGGTGATCTGCCCGCCAAAGTGGCTGTGATGCGCAGTATGTTGGCTCAGTCAGCGGGACAAGGGGGCACCCCCGAGTTCCTGGATGTTACCGTGCCGAGCCGGCCTTTTTATCATTGAAGGAGTTAACTGTGCAACAGGCTCCTCGGAGGGTCATGGTGTGGCTGCCCGCTCTGGGGTTACTCCTGGGGCTGGTGGTGGGATCGTTGATGTCGCTCTCGGTGCCGATCGAGTATTCGCGCTATGCAGCAGTCGGCATCCTGGCGGCGTTAGATTCGGTGTTGGGGGCAGTGCGTGCTGAGCTGGATGGCACGTATCAGAACAAGGTATTTCTCTCTGGCTTTATCAGCAATGCGCTGTTGGCTGCCCTGCTTACTTACCTTGGTGATCGTTTAGGCGTGGAACTCCACCTGGCGGCTATTGTGGCGTTCGGGGTTCGCCTATTCAACAACCTGGCTATCATTCGTAGGCGACTGCTCTGACTTCGCCAGAGGGAGGAAGGCTGTGGCTGGCACCGTTGTGGGTATCGACGTAGGCACAACCAAAGTGTGCACCCTCGTTGGAGAGGTAGATAGCGAATCACGCCTCCACATTGTCGGTGTGGGAGTAGCCCCGTCGCGCGGCCTGCGCAAGGGCGTCATTGTCAGCGTCGACGAGGCGGCGAGCGCCATTTCGGCCTCGGTACAAAAGGCCGAGCGCATGTCGGGCTACAAGATTGACAGTGCCTATGTGGGGGTTGCGGGCAGCCACATCCAATCACTCAATACACGCGGTGTGATCGCTATCGGCCGGGGCGACAGGCCCATCACGCAGGACGATGTGGATCGGGCGATGGAGGCCGCCCAGGCGGTCGCGGTGCCGCAGAACCGCCAGATCATCCACACCATCCCGCGCGGGTTCTCACTGGACGAGCAGGAAGGGGTGCGCGACCCCATCGGCCTGATGGGCTTTCGCCTGGAAGTGGAGGCGCACGTGGTGACAGGGGCTTCCACGTCGCTGCACAATCTCGAGAACTGCGTGCAGGCTGCCGGGGTGGGGATTACCTCGCTGGTCCTGCAGCCCCTGGCTTCCGCTACTGCTGTGCTGCGGCCCGATGAGCGCGAGATGGGTGTGGTGCTCGTGGATGCGGGCGGCGGCACGGTGGATGTGGCGATCTTTATCGAGGGCAGCATTTGGCACAGCTTGGTGCTGCCGGTGGGCGGCAATCACATTACCAACGACATCGCCATTGGTCTGCGCATCCCGTTCGAGCTGGCGGAACAGCTCAAATGCCAGCACGGACATGCCCTGCCCGAAGCGGTGGACCCCGATGAGGTCATCGAGGCGCGCAGCTTTGGCCAGGGCCCGGAGCGCATCATCTCGCGGCAGGAACTCGCGACCATCATTCAGGCGCGCTCGGAAGAGATCTTTGAGATGATCCTGCGCGAGATCAAACGTTCCGGTTACGATGGCCTGTTGCCGGCTGGTGTCGTGCTCACGGGTGGCGCAGCGGAACTGGCCGGCATCACCGAGGTCGGTCAACGAGTGTTGGGCTTACCGGTGCGCATTGGCGCGCCGCGCGAGATTGCGGGCTTGGTGGATGCTGCGGACGCGCCGGCCTATTCAACGGCCGTGGGTATGCTGTTGTGGGGCCTGAGCCATGATGCCGAGCCCGAACACCCGCGCCGGCACGACCGTGGCCCGTCGGGCGACCGCTACCAGAGGTTCATGAATTGGCTGAAGGAGTTCCTGCCCCGCTAAGGAATGACAGCGTGAGGACTTGCGCGCCTTGAGGAGGGTGCAAACGATGTTGCAAGATATGCCGTTGGGTGAGAACTTTGCACAAATCAAAGTCGTCGGGGTAGGTGGCGGTGGCTCGAACGCAGTGAACCGCATGATCGAGGCGGGTGTGCGTGGCGTCGAGTTTATCGCAGTCAATACCGATGCGCAGGCATTGATGCTCTCCAATGCGCCGGTGCGTGTGCGCATCGGCGACAAGTTGACCAAGGGCCTGGGGGCCGGCGGCGACCCGTCTACGGGCGCCAAGGCGGCCGAGGAATCGAGTGAGGACCTGGTGCAGACCCTGGCTGGCGCCGACATGGTCTTTGTGACCTGCGGCATGGGCGGCGGCACCGGCACCGGTGCGGCCCCCGTCATCGCGCGCGTGGCCAAAGAGACTGGGGCCCTGACGGTGGGCGTGGTGACCCGCCCCTTTAGCTTCGAAGGCGCGCGGCGCAGCAGCATGGCTGAGCAGGGGCTCAATGCCCTGCGGCAAGAGGTCGACACCTTGATCGTGATCCCCAACGACCGCCTGCTGCAGATCGTCGACAAGAGGGCTTCCATGCGCGATGCCTTCCGTATCGCCGACGATGTGCTGCGGCAGGGCATCCAGGGCATCTCGGAGCTGATTACCGAGCCCGGGCTGATCAACGTGGACTTTGCCGACGTGCGCGCCGTCATGTCGGAGGGCGGCTCGGCGCTGATGGCCATCGGCCGCGCCAGCGGCGAGAACCGCGCCAGCGAGGCCGCCGAGCGCGCCATCTCCAACGCCCTGCTCGATGTCACCATCGATGGGGCGCGTGCGGTGCTCTTTAACGTGCGCGGCGGCCCCGAGCTCACCCTCTTCGAGGTCACCGAGGCAGCCGAGATCGTCAAGCGCACCACACACCCCGAGGCCAATATCATATTCGGCGCTGTCATCGATGACGCGCTAGGCGATGAGATCCAGATCACCGTCATCGCCACCGGCTTTGACCAAAAGGCCAGGCCGCAGCAGGTCCAGGAAAAGCCTGCCCGCAGCTCCCTGGCGGCCACCGGCACCACCGGCAAGACCATCGACTTTCCGGTGCGCCCCTATGACCCGGACGACCTCGACATCCCGGCCTTCCTGCGGCGGCAGAGCTGAGCACGATGCCATGGGCAGTGGGGAGGGGAGCGATTGGCGCCCCTCCCCACCAGACAGGCTGCCGGCATCTTGTGGCTTTTGCCCCTGCCAATAGGTCAGGCGGCCCATTTTACACCCCCCTCCGCATGAAGAACCTGTAACCTCATTTTTAAGGTTTTTTGCCCAGGTGAACCCCCAAAAGTACTTGCCAAGGGAGGCCGATTGTGCTACTATAGAGCAGCCTCGTTGGCCACAATATGTAGTATGACAGCGCGTGATTTAACACTACATATTGTGGCTATCGTATCTCTTCAGGAGGTCGCCATGCCTTGCCCCTTCTGTGGCGCCGACGACTCGCGGGTGATCGACACACGACAGGTCGGTGATGCGATTCGCAGGAGACGGGAATGCCAACGCTGTCACCAGCGCTTCACGACTTATGAGCGCGTTGCCAAGATCAACCTGCTGGTCGTCAAACGCGATGGACGGCGCGAGGAGTTTGACCGGCAAAAGCTCTTCGAGGGCCTGCGCAAGGCCTGCGCCAAGCGGCCCATTCCCACCGAAGCCCTCAACCAACTCTGCGATCAGGTCGAGACGCAGCTCTTCAGCTTAGGGCAGAGCGAAGTGCCCAGCCGTGCCATCGGTGAGATGGTTGTCGAAAAGCTCCGGGATCTGGACAAAGTTGCCTATGTCCGTTTCGCCTCCGTGTACCGTTCATTTACGGATCTCGAAGATATGAAGCGCGAAGTCGATGGTTTGCTAGAGCAAAGCTAGCTACCCACGGGGTTCTCCAAGGGACTGAAAACAGGAGCTGAGGGATCTGCAGGGAAGGAGTGAAGCGGCCTCTCTGCCAGCGGCGGTTCTTCTGCCCTGCGCAGGAAAGAGGAGGCCTTCTCTGCCCCTCGGTTGTTTCAGTTCCTCCAGTTTCGTCAGTTCCACTCGTTCCTTCTGTTTCTATGGGTGAGTTCCTGCGATTTCTCAACAGTGCTTCAAGGAGACAGGTATGGGCGTGCCAACATTGACTCTAACTGAAAACGCCGTGACGGTTCTCGAGCGCCGCTATCTGGCCAAGAACGCCGAGGGGAAGGTGATTGAGACGCCGGAGGAGATGCTCCGGCGGGTCGCCCTGGCCTTGGCCGCAGCGGATCAGCTTTACACCCTCAACACCGATACGTCGGCGACGGCTGAAGCGTTTTATGCCCTGATGGCCGGCCTCGATTTTCTGCCCAACTCACCGACATTGATGAATGCCGGCACCTCGGTTGGCCAGCTCAGCGCCTGTTTCGTGCTCCCGGTCGAAGATTCCATGGATCGCATCTTTGACGCGGTCAAGGCCACGGCGCTGATACACCAATCGGGCGGTGGCACCGGCTTTAGCTTCTCGCGTCTGCGCCCGGCGGGCGATATCGTCGGCTCGACGGGCGGCATTGCTTCGGGGCCGGTCTCTTTTATGCGCGTTTTCGATACTGCGACCGATGTGATCAAGCAGGGCGGCCGCCGGCGCGGCGCCAATATGGGCATTCTGCGTGTGGATCACCCCGATGTGTTGAACTTTGTGACCTGCAAGCAGAAGGAAGGCGTCTTTGCCAATTTCAACATCTCGGTGGCCATTACCGATGCCTTTATGCAGGCGCTGGCCAACGATGAGGAGTATGCCCTGATCAACCCGCGCACAGGCCGGGTGGAGCGGCAGATGCGCGCCGCCAAGGTCTTTGAGAGCATAGTGGATGGCGCGTGGAGGAACGGCGAGCCGGGGGTCATCTTCCTGGACCGCATGAACAGCTTTAACCCCACTCCCCAATTGGGCGCCTATGAGGCGACCAATCCTTGCGGTGAGCAGATTCTACTCCCCTGGGAGAGCTGCAACCTGGGCTCCATCAACCTGGCGCAGATGGTGACGGCGGAGGGCGTGGTCGATTGGGCGCGTCTGAAGCACACGGTGCGCGTCGCCGTGCACCTGATGGACAACGTCATCACGGTGAACCGCTGGCCTCTGCCCGAGATCGAGGAAGCTACCCTCAAGACGCGCAAGATCGGCCTGGGCGTGATGGGCTTTGCTGATATGCTTCTGGCCCTGGGCGTGCCATACGACTCGGCGGACGCAGAGATGGTGGCGGGCAAGGTGATGGAGGCGATCAGCTTCTGGAGCAAGGAGGCCTCTTGTGACCTGGCCATGAGCCGTGGCGCTTTCCCGGCTTACCCCGGCTCGCGCTGGGCCAGCGGCTGGCTGCCCATGCCCGAAGGGCTGGGCGGCGAAGGGAACAACGGGCAGGGCAATCTCTCCTGCCTGGGCGAGGCGCCGGCGCTGGACTGGCGCGCGCTATCTGAGCGTGTGCGCAAGGTGGGCATCCGCAATGCCACGACGACCACCATCGCCCCGACGGGCACCATCAGCATTATTGCCGGCACATCAAGCGGTATCGAGCCCCTCTTTGCTCTGGCCTACACCCGGCGCAATGTGCTCGACGCCGACGAACTGCCCGAGGTGAATCCCCAGTTCGAGCGGGTGGCCAAGAGGCGCGGGTTCTACTCGGCTGAGTTGATGGCCGAGGTGGCCCGCCACGGCAGTTGCCGGGACCTGGAGGAAGTGCCGCCAGATGTGCGCGCCGTGTATGTCACCGCCCACGACGTCTCGCCCGAGTGGCATATCCGCATGCAGGCGGCCTTCCAGCGCTACACGGATAATGCCGTCTCTAAGACGATCAACTTCCCGCGCGAAGCGACGCCCGATCAGGTGCGAGAGGCCTATCTGCTGGCCTACAGCCTGGGCTGTAAGGGGCTGACCATGTACCGCGACGGCAGCCGCGAAAGCCAGGTGTTGAATGTGGGCGTGGAGAGCAAGGCGGCTGCCCCGGCCCCCAGCGCGCCGGCCCCGGTTGCGACGGGCGTCCACCTGGCGCCGCGCCCGCGGCCCATCGTGACCTACGGCTCGACGGAAAAGGTAGCCCTCGGCTGCGGCCGCACGCTGTACGTGACGATCAACCGCGATGAGTCGGGGCTGTGCGAGGCGTTCCTGTCGATGGGCAAGGGCGGCGGTTGCACGGCGGCCTATAGCGAGGCGATTGGCCGCCTGGTTTCCCTGGCGCTGCGCTCTGGCGTCGATACGACCTCGATCATTCGACAGATCAAGGGCATCCGCTGCCCCTCGCCCTCGTGGCATAACGGCGGCGCTACCCTCTCCTGCCCCGATGCTATCGCCAAAGCGATCGAACACTTTATGGAAGGGCCCAAGAGCGAGCCGACCAAGGGCGTGAGGGGCCACATTGGGGTCAATCTGGGCGTGCCCGACACGTGCCCCGAATGCCCCGACTGCGGGGCAATGCTCGAGTTTTCTGAGGGCTGCGCCGTCTGTCGCTCGTGCGGCTACTCGCAGTGCTCGTGACTCGTAATAAGTAAACCGTAATAAGTCAGGTTGCCGTGGCGGAACTCCTTCTGCTTATCATGGGTTCGGCTCTCATGAGCATCGTGAAAAAGCGAGCACGCCGAAATGGCGACCTTACTTATTACGGTTTACTTATTATTACGAGTCACGGCAGCCTTATGGGCTATGGAATAGGTTCTCCCAGGATCGCCGTCGGTTTGCCCAACACGTGGGTCAGCACGAGCACGACTTTGGCCGTGCCGCCGCCGTAATTGAGCCGGCGCCGGAACTGCTCGGGGTCCACGGCAAAGCCGCGCTTTTTGACGATGAGCTCGCCGATATTCATCTCACGCAGGCGACGGTTGAGTTGCTTCAGGTTGAAGGGCATCCACTCGATGACGCGGTAGGCGCGGGCAAAGGGGGTTTCCACGAGCGAATCGGTGGTGAGGTAGGCGATCTCATCCTCGATCTTGGCGGCGCCCATGAGCGCGGCCAGCTGCTCGACCAGGTGGGCGCGGATGACGGCGGCATCGGGCTCATAGAGATAGCGCCCCGGTGTGGTAAGGGCTGGTCGCCCGGCGGGCCTGTCGGCTGTGAGGGTGTGCCCGCCGGGCAGCAGCGTGGCGCGGCGGGCCGTTGTGCGCAACTCGCCCAGCCAGAGCGCCGCCTCACGGGCCTCGCCCTGCACCGAAATGATCTCGACTTCGTACGGCGTGGTCCCCAGTAATGCGGCTAACTCGTCATAATCAACCCCGGGAGACAGCTTGATGCCGGCCCCGGGCGCCCGGGCCGCCAGCGCCAGCAGCGGGGGCAGGGGAGGGATGTACTCCTGCAGCCGGAACAGGCGCCGCTCACCTGCGCGCCGGGCGGGGTCGGCCCAGAAGGGGAGCCCCGGCCGCAGGGGCAGCGCCAGCATATCGGCGCGGAGGGGCTGCAGGTGCGCGCTGACGCCATAGGCATCGCCGTTGGCGGCTGTCATGAGCAGACGCACTGGGTTGAGATCCACCGCCACGACTCGTGTATGCGCCGCCAGGGCCAGCGCATCGCCGCCGATGCCGCAGCCGAGGTCCAGGGCGAGTTCATAGCGGCTCAGGCGCACGGCGCGGTGGCGCGAGATCACTTCGGCGCTGGCCTGCTCCAGGGCTTGTCGGGTGAAGTACATGCGGTCAGCCCGCGTGAATTTCTGCGCGCGCTGGCGCAGCAGGCTTGTCTCCAGCGCGGCGGCGACCAGGCCAGGTGTATGGCCCTGACGCAGCCGGCTGCTCAGGCCCAGAATTGTCGTCTCATCCACGCGCTGCCCAGCCAGCTCGGCCAGGAGGTTCTGACCCTCCGGCGCAAGCAGCGCCCGCAGCGTCGCAATGTCGATCTCATAGCCAGTGGCACTCACCATGCATATACCTTCCATGGAACCGGATGTACCCCAGTTTACCCGTGTCTGCCGGCGCCGTCCAGTTGCCGTAAGTACTGCAACGGCGCTCGGGCGCCTGCTCTGATGGAACCGAGACAAGATTGTTACCACTCTGCGACTCGCCGATGCTATACTCCATACGGGACTGTTTCCATGTCCCTTGACTGAAGCTGTGCCCCAGTACTGGCTCATTGAATGCTCTGCGCCGGCAACTCGCATGGTGGAAGGCCAGGGTTTCAGGCACACGTCGCACCTGTATTGCCGGCTCGCAGCACAACGGGTGGAGTGGAGATTGATGGCCCTCATCAGAGCAGCGCGCAGGTCCAGGTTGCTGGCCGGGCTCCTTTCCGATGAGAGCCTCACTCACAAAGCTTACCTGAATGCTCTCGCGGCGGGCCTGGACTATGCGGCGCAGCTAATGGTCGGGTTCTTCGTCACCCCCTGGGTTGTCGCCGGGCTGGGCGACTACCGCTACGGCTTGTGGCAGCTGCTGAACCGTCTGGTTGGCTACCTTTCTCCGGCAAGCGGCAAGCCGACCCAGGCGTTGCGGTGGACCCTGGCCTATGCGCAATCATCGACCGACTATGATCTCAAGCGCCGCCAGGTCGGCAGCGCCATTGCTGCCTGGTCACTCTTCGTGCCCCTGACAGGGGTGATTGGCGCTATCCTCTCGTGGTTTGCCCCCGACTGGCTGGCGGTGCCCCAGGGTTACTACGGGCAGGTTCGTCTGACGGCTGGGCTCCTGGTGGCCGACCTGATCATGATCAACGTGTCTGCCTTGCCGCGCGCCGTCCTCCAGGGTGAGAATCTCGGTTACAAACGGATGGGCCTTTCGGCGCTTCTGGTGTTTGTGGGCGGTGGATTCACCTTGCTCGCTCTGGAGCTGCGCACCGGGCTCGTGGGTGTGGCGGCGGCCGCTGTGGCCTCGACCTTGCTTTCCGGCCTGCTCTTTCTGCTGGTCGTGCGCTCCTACGTGCCCTGGTTTGGTGTGGTTCGGCCTCCAACCCGGACGGTACTGCACTTTATGCGGCTGAGCGGGTGGTTTTTGGGCTGGGATCTGGTCACGACTCTGATGCTCGCCAGCGATGTCGTCGTACTGGGCCTGCTGAACTCGGTGGCGTCGGTTACGCCTTATTCTCTCACCAAATACGCTCCTGAGACTCTGATCAGCGTGGTCGCCATCGTTGTTTCCGGCATTGTCCCTGGCCTGGGCGGCATCATTGGGGCGGGGGACCTGCAGAAGGCGGCCCGGGTGCGGGGTGAGATCATGGTGCTTACCTGGCTGATTCTCACGGCCTTGGGCTCAGCGGTGCTGCTGTGGAATCGAGCCTTTATCGGCATGTGGGTTGGGGCCCGCCAGTATGCAGGGGCCGTCGCGAACCTGGCCATCGTGGCCGTCGTAGCCCAGCTCGTATTGATCCGCACTGATGCCAGCATCATCGACTTGACCTTGCGCCTGGAGCGTAAAGTGCTCATGGGGGCGCTCTCTGTCGCGCTGTCACTGATCATTGCGTGCATCCTGGTTGGCTATTTCCGGTTGGGCGTCGTGGGCTTGTGTCTCGGCCTTATGGCAGGCCGTGCCATCCTCAGCATAGGCTATCCCTTGCTGATCGGCCGTTTCCTTGGCGTTTCCCTGGCGACTCAGTTGCGCAGAGTATGGAGGCCGGCTGCGGTTACCCTGCTGCTCTTTGCCCTGGCCGCTATCCTGGACAGTTTCGCGCCAGCCGGCGCTCTGACTGGCCTGAGAGGTTGGTTGATCTTCTTCCTATCTGCTGGAGCGACCTTCTGCCTGACCCTCGTGGTAGCCTTTCTTACAGGCCTGACGGACCGGCAGCGCAGGAGCGTCTGGGAACGAATTCGTACCGTGCTCAACGCAGGCGCTCGCTGACGAATCGTTGCTGTTGGTGAACAGGCCCCGCCACGCCGGTTGCACGCTAACCGCCGCAGGACCCCACGCACTGCCGGCGTTCCCGAACAAGCTCACAGGACTCACAGGACCCGATGGCCTGCGAGTCATTTGACAGAATTGCGGTTTAGGACTATACTGTAACTTTGCGAAAGGTGCGCACGCAGAGCTCGTGGCGGGTAAGGGCCGCCGAACAGAATAAGGTGCCTGAGTGTTGACCAGGATATCGTACCTCGCCCAGCGAATGGGGGAGGTTTCGTTGCGTCGCCAAGAGGCATTGAGTTGTGAGCGAGACGGACGTTGCGTACTGAGGAGGGGATTGAGTGGCAGTTGCGAAAAAGGTTCAGAATGTTTCACCGTTTGTGGATGGTTTGGTAGACAGTCGGCGCAAGTCATATGCTCGCATTCCGGATGTCCATCCGATCCCGAACCTGATCGACGTGCAGATTGATTCATTCCGATGGTTCCTGGGCGAAGGGTTGCGGGAGTTATTCCACGAGATCTCGCCGATCAGCAGCTTCAATGGCAATCTGGAGCTCTATTTTCCGGGACTGGATGAGGAATTCAACCGGACGTGGGGGTTGGATTACCGGTTCGAAGACCCCAAATACGACGAGGCCATTTGCCGGGAACGCGACATGACCTTTGCGGCCCCGCTCTATGTCAAGGTCATGTTGCTTAACAAGGAGACGGATCAACACCTGGTGCAGGATGTCTACATGGGCGATTTCCCGCTCATGACCGAGAATGGCACCTTTATCATTAACGGCGCTGAGCGTGTGGTGGTCAGCCAGCTGATCCGGTCTCCGGGGGCCTATTTCACCGTCGAGGAAGACCGCCCCAGCGGGCGCCAGCTCTGTATGGCCAAGCTGATCCCAAACCGGGGGGCCTGGCTCGAGTTTGAGACGAGCAAGCGCGATCTGCTTTCCGTCAAGGTTGACCGCAAGCGCAAGATCCCGGTGACGGTGCTCTTGCGCGCCCTGGGGGTGATCCCACAGATTCCAGGGGATATTACGATCTCCGAAGGGACGAATGAGGAGATCCTGGCGCTGTTCGAGGGCGTCGAGACCTCACCGGAGCATCCGTTCCTCGAGCATACCATCGAGCGAGACCCGACCCACGATGCAGTGTCGGCCCTGGAAGAGTTCTACAAGCGCATGCGTCCCGGTGATCCGGCGACCTTTGATAACGCCAAGAGCTATCTGGATTCGCTTTTGTTCAACTCGCGCCGCTACGACCTGGGGCGCGTGGGCCGTTACAAAGTGAACCGCCGCCTCAATCTCGACGTGCCTCTGAGCTACCGTACGTTGACCAAGCGCGACCTGGTGGCGATCGTGTCGCGCATGATCCACGTGAACAATGGCATCGAAGAGCCCGATGATATAGATCACCTGGGGAACCGCCGCGTCAAGACGGTGGGTGAGTTGATCCAGAACCAGCTCCGTATCGGCCTTTTGCGCATGGAGCGGGTAGTGCGTGAGCGCATGAGCATCCGCGACCCCGAGCAGGTGACGCCGATCGCACTGGTGAATATCCGCCCAGTGGTGGCGGTGATCCGCGAGTTCTTTGGCGGCAGCCAGCTCTCTCAGTTCATGGAGCAAACCAACCCTCTGGCTGAGCTGACGCACAAGCGCACGCTCTCGGCCCTGGGGCCCGGCGGCCTGCGCCGCGAGCGCGCCGGCTTTGACGTGCGCGATGTGCACTTTAGCCACTATGGGCGCATCTGCCCCATCGAGACGCCGGAAGGCCCGAATATCGGTCTCATTGGTCGCCTGGCGACCTTTGGCGAGGTGAACGAATACGGCTTTATCGAAACGCCGTACCGCCGTGTGGTGCGCACGACGCCCAACAAGCCCGAGCATTCGGTGGGTAAGGTGCTGCGTGAGCGTGTGGTCGATCCCGAGTCGGGTGAGATTATCGCCGATGTGGGCACCGAGATCGACGCCAAGTTGGCCGACAAGCTGGCGAAACTGCCTGTGCAGGAGCTCAAGATCGTGCCCACGGTCACTAACGAGGTGACCTATCTCTCGGCCGATGAAGAGGACCGCTATATCATCGCTCAGGCGAATGCGCCCCTCGATGAGGGCGGGCACTTTTTGGAGAGCCGGGTGGAGGCCCGCTTCTTCGACAAGTTCCTCTTCGAGCAGACCGATCGCGTGGCCTTTATGGATGTCTCTCCCAAGCAGATCGTGGGCATCTCGGCGGCGCTGATTCCATTCCTGGAGCACGACGACGCTAACCGTGCCCTGATGGGCTCGAACATGCAGCGTCAGGCAGTGCCGTTGGTCCTGCCCGAGGCGCCTGTGGTCGGGACCGGCATGGAGTACCAGGCGGCCGTCGACTCGGGGCAGGTCCTGGTCAGCAAGGTTGATGGCGAGGTTGTGAGCTGCACCGGCAAGCGTGTGATCGTGCAGGATGACGAAGGGAAGCAATACGTCTACCCGCTGCGCCGCTTCAACCGCTCGAACCAGTCGACTTGCATCGACCAGCGGCCTGTGGTCAACAAGGGTGACCGTGTGACCAAGGGGCAGGTGTTGGCCGATAGCTCGTCAACGCAGATGGGTGAGCTAGCCCTGGGCCAGAATGTGGTGGTGGCCTTTATGTCTTGGGAGGGTGGCAACTATGAGGACGCCATCCTGATCAGCGAGGACATGTTGCGCCGGGACAAGTTCACGTCGATCCATATCGAAAAGCACGAGATCGAGGCGCGCGATACCAAGCTGGGGCCGGAAGAGATCACCCGCGACATCCCGAACGTGGGCGAGGATGCGCTGCGCAACCTCGACGAGAACGGTGTGATTTACATCGGCGCCGAAGTGGGCCCGGGCGATATCCTGGTGGGCAAGATCACGCCCAAGGGTGAGACCGAGCTGACACCGGAGGAAAAGCTGCTGCGGGCGATCTTTGGCGAAAAGGCACGGGAGGTCAAGGACTCTTCCCTGCGCCTGCCGCACGGTGAAAAGGGCAAGGTGGTCGAGATCCGCGAGTTCTCGCGTGACGATCACCGCGATATGCCTGCCGGTGTGGATCGTCTGGTGCGGGTGTCGGTGGCGCAGCGGCGCAAAGTCACCGAGGGTGACAAGATGGCCGGCCGCCACGGCAACAAGGGGGTGATCTCGCGGGTTGTGCCCGTGGAGGATATGCCTTACCTGCCCGATGGCACGCCTGTTGATATCATCCTCAACCCCCTGGGTGTGCCTGCCCGTATGAACGTCGGCCAGATCCTGGAGACTCACCTGGGCTGGGCGGCTGAGCGTCTGGGCTTCCGCGCTGTGTCGCCGGTGTTTGACGGCGCTGACGAGGCGGATCTGGAAGGCGAATTGGCTCGGGCCTGGCTGATCGACAAGGCCTGGTCTGACCTTGGCGAGTGGGCTGCTGCGGCGATGAAGGAAGAGGGTGTGCCGCTCGAGGACCTGCGAGACGACGAAGAGTTCCGCGCCATCTACCTGCGCGAGCATCTGGAGATCGGGCCGGAGCTGGATATGGAGACGGTCCTCCACGATAGGGTTCTGGCGCGCCGCCTGTGGCTGCGGCAGTGGTTGATCGAAAAGGGTTTTGACGCCGATCGCCTGCTGGCCTTTGATGTCAGCAGCATGACGCTCGAGCAGCGGCGACGGGCCGACGACTTGGCCCGCGATGCTTGCCTCCGCCTGTGGCTGGAGGAGGCCGGGCAGGATCACAAGGGCCTCTCGGGCGCTGAGCTGCGTGAGTTGGCGGCACAGTATTCGCTGAATAGCAATCAGCCAATGCCCATTACGGGCAAGATGACCCTGTATGACGGCAAGACGGGTGAGCCTTTTGATCAGCCGGTGACTGTGGGCGTGATCTACATGCTCAAGCTGGCCCACCTGGTTGAGGATAAGGTACACGCTCGCTCTACCGGCCCTTACTCGTTGGTGACCCAGCAGCCGCTGGGCGGCAAGGCTCAGTTCGGCGGCCAGCGCTTTGGCGAGATGGAAGTCTGGGCGTTGGAAGCCTATGGCGCTGCGCATACCCTGCAGGAGATGTTGACGGTCAAGTCCGACGATGTCACCGGGCGCGTCAAGACCTACGAGTCGATCGTCAAGGGGCAGGAGATCGTGGAGGCCGGCATTCCAGAATCCTTCCGTGTGCTGGTCAAGGAGCTGCAGAGCCTCGGCCTGTCGGTCGAAGTGTATAACGAGAATGAAGAGCGGGTCCAATTTGGCCGCGAGGAGACCATCGAGGCCTTGCCTCGGCTTGGGCTGGGCCTGGGGGGCTTTGACGGTCTGGGGTGAGCTCTTGGGAACTGAAGGAACTGAGGGAGCGAGCTCCCTCAGTTCCGCCCGTTCTTCCAGTTCTGTATGGTCGGGTTGACAAGATTCTAGACGGGTAGTATAATTAACCTTCGTGACTTTCGGTAGGATACGGAAGGGGGTATTGGCTTGCCAACCATCAATCAGTTGGTGCGCAAGGGGCGCGTGAGCCCCAAGAAGAAAAGCAAAGCCCCAGCTTTGCGCTTCTCATTGAACACCCAAAAGGGCCGCTTGACGCGGCGCGCTGAGGGTTCGCCGCAGAGGCGTGGTGTATGCACCCAGGTCAAGACCATGACGCCGAAAAAGCCCAATTCGGCCTTGCGCAAGTTGGCGCGGGTGCGGCGGACAGTGGGATCGAAGTCACGGCCTACATCCCTGGCGAGGGCCACAACCTGCAAGAGCACTCGGTGGTTCTCGTGCGTGGTGGCAAGGTCAAAGATCTCCCCGGTGTGCGTTACCACATCGTGCGCGGCGCGCTGGATACGGGTGGGGTGGATGCGCGCAGGCGTGCGCGTTCCAAGTATGGAGCCAAGCGGCCCAAATAAGACACCCGTTCCGTTTGGTGGGTTGCTCTGCAACGCGTTTGCTGGGGGCGGCCAGCCGTGATAGTCGCTCCGAACACGATGAATGCAACCCGTCTGGCTGAGCTCTGATGTACGGCCACGTGATGCGAGGCCGACAACAGCACAGGTAGTTGAATAGGGGATGCAGGATACAAATGTGCTCTTGGGGGCGTTGTATCCTGTATCTTGTGTCCCAGGGCTAGAGAATACGATTGAGGGTGTGTGATTTGCCCTCCATCTCGGGGGCAGCGAGGGAGGATCGACGATATGCCGAGGCGCGGTGGCGTGGTGAAGCGGGTTTGCACGCCGGATATCAAATACAATAACGTGGCCGTGTCGCAGTTGATAAACAAAATCATGGTGTGTGGCAAAAAGAACACCGCTGCGCACATCGTCTATAGTGCTTTCGATTTGATGGAAGAGCGTATGCATCGGCCGGCGCTCGAGATCTTTGAGCAGGCCCTGAAGAATGCCACGCCGCTGATCGAGGTCAAGCCGCGGCGGGTCGGTGGCGCTACCTATCAAGTGCCGGTTGAGATCCGCAGCGACCGCCGTGCTTCTCTGGCGTTGCGCTGGCTTATCAGTGCGGCGCGCAGCCGCCCGGGCCATTCCATGGCCGAAAAGCTGGCCGGTGAGTTGATGGATGCCGCCCGCAACACCGGGGCGACGGTCAAGCGCCGGGAAGATACACACAAAATGGCAGACGCCAACAAGGCCTTTGCTCATTATCGTTGGTAGGTGCTAATCCGGCACTCATAGACTCAGTCTGGAAGTTCTGTTGGCCGGTTGCCAGGTCGACTCAGGATGAGCAAAATCCGACCTGAACTGGCTGGCAGTCCATAAGGCAGGGCGGCCACCATCCAGGCAGTCCGAGAGGGGCGCAGGTATTGCCCCTTTGAGCAGTTGAGTTTATTGCTTTCGGAGACGCTGAATGAGTACACCAGTTCCTTTGCAATTCGTAAGGAACATAGGAATAATCGCGCATATCGACGCTGGTAAAACGACAACGACCGAGCGCATACTTTACTATGCTGGTCGTACTCATCGCTTGGGCAACGTCGATGAAGGCACAACAGTCACCGACTGGATGGAGCAGGAGCGCGAGAGGGGCATCACGATCACCTCTGCCTCGGTGACTTGCGAGTGGCGGCAGCATCAGATCAATTTGATCGATACCCCGGGCCATATCGACTTTACCGCTGAAGTACAGCGCTCTCTGCGCGTGCTTGACGGCGGCATCGTGGTCTTTGACGCGGTGTCGGGGGTCGAGGCCCAATCCGAAACGGTCTGGCGGCAGGCCGAGCGTTTTGGGGTGCCCAGGATCTGTTTCGTCAACAAGATGGATCGCACGGGGGCCAGCTTCTGGCACACCGTCGAGATGATCCAGGAACGCCTGGGCGCCATCCCCGCACCCATACAGCTCCCCATGGGCGCTGAAGCCAGCTTTCAGGGCATCATTGATCTCATCGAACAGCGCGCGATCGTCTACCTGGATGACATGGGGGAGCAGTGGGAATATCGCGAGATCCCCGAAGAGATGCGCGAAGAAGCCCAACACCACCGTGAGGAGCTGATCTCGCGGGTGGCCGAGGCGGATGAGCAAGTTCTCCTTAAATACCTCGATGGGCAGCCGCTGGAGCCCGCTGAGCTGCGCGCTGCTGTGCGGCAGGCCGGGCTGACTGGCCTGGCTGTGCCCGTGCTCTGCGGTTCGTCGCTGCGCAACAAGGGCGTACAGCCTCTGTTGGATGCAGTTGTGGACCTCATGCCTTCGCCGCTGGATATCCCGCCCGTGCGTGGCATCAATCCCGTGACCGAAGAGCAGGAAGAGCGCCCCGCCGATCCCTCGGCGCCGCTGGCCTGCCTGGTCTTCAAGATCATGAGCGATCCGTATGTCGGCCGCCTGGGGTTCACGCGCGTCTACTCTGGTGTGCTGCGCAGCGGCCAGACGGTACAGAACGCTGCCACTGGCAAGAAGGAGCGTATCGGCCGCCTGCTGCGCATGTATGCCAACCGACGCGAGGAGATCGAGGAGATCGGCGCGGGCGATATCGCGGCGATCATCGGCCTGAAGACCAGCTCCACCGGCGATACCCTCTGCGAGGCGGATCACCCCATCGTCTTGGAGACCATCCGTTTCCCCGAGCCCGTCATCCACGTGGCCATCGAGCCCAAGACCAAGGCCGACCAGGAAAAGATGACGATGGCCCTGCAGCGCCTGGCCGATGAGGACCCCACCTTTAAGGTGCGGACCGATGAGACGACCGGGCAGCTGCTGATCGCTGGCATGGGTGAGTTGCACCTGGAAGTGCTGGTGGACCGCATGATGCGCGAGTTCCATGTGCAGGCCAATGTGGGCCGGCCCCAGGTGGCCTATCGCGAAACCATCACCAAGGCCGTGCGCTCTCAGGGGCGCTTTGTGCGCCAGACGGGTGGCCACGGCCAGTATGGCGACGTGTGGCTCGAGATCGAGCCGCTGGAAAAGGGCGGGGGTTTCAAGTTCGTGAACGCCATCAAGGGCGGTGCCATCCCGCAGGAGTATATCCCGGCGGTTGAGCAGGGCGTGCGCGAGGCGATGGATAATGGCGTTATTGCTGGCTTCCCCCTGGTCGATATCCAGGTGACCCTCGTCGATGGCTCTTTCCACGAGGTTGACTCGTCGGAGATGGCCTTCAAGATTGCTGGATCCATGGGTCTAAAGAGCGGCGTCGCCAAGGCCGCCCCCATCTTGCTCGAGCCGATCATGAAGGTCGAAGTGGTCGTGCCCGAGGAGTATACGGGGGATGTGATTGCCGGCCTTGCTACCCGCCGTGCCCAGATCAATGGCATGGAACTGCGCTCCGGTGGGACGCAAATGGTCGAGGCTCAGGTGCCGTTGGCCGATATGTTCGGTTATGCGACGGATCTGCGCTCCGTCACCCAGGGGCGCGGAACGTTTTCGATGGAATTCGATCATTATGCGCCGGTGCCCGCCGAGATCGCAGCCAAGGTGACTGGCGGTGCGGCTGTGCGGGCAGGCTGAATTTCGTACAGACATTTGCCAAATAAGTTGTTTTCGTTATAATTACCCGGTTTGTGTTCACGGGTGCAGCACTGATCTGTTGAAAGGAGTGCACTCATGGCGAAGGCCAAGTTTGAGCGAACTAAGCCACACTTGAATGTGGGTACGATTGGTCACATTGACCATGGGAAGACGACGCTGACGGCGGCGATCACCAAGACGCTGTCCTTGAAGGGGTGGGCTAACTTCCGCGCCTTTGACAGCATTGACAATGCGCCGGAGGAAAAGGCGCGGGGTATCACGATCGCCATTGCGCACGTCGAGTATGAGACCGAGAAGCGGCACTATGCTCATGTGGACTGTCCGGGGCACGCGGACTATATCAAGAACATGATCACGGGCGCGGCGCAGATGGATGGGGCGATTCTGGTGGTTGCGGCGCCTGATGGGCCGATGCCGCAGACGCGTGAGCACGTGTTGTTGGCCCGGCAGGTGGAAGTGCCGAGCATGGTCATTTTCCTGAACAAAGTTGATATGATGGATGACCCGGAGTTGCTGGAGCTGGTGGAGCTGGAGCTGCGGGAGTTGCTGGACAGCCAGGGATTTCCGGGTGATGAGACGCCGATCATTCGGGGGTCGGCGCTCAAGGCATTGGAGTCGACCTCGACGGATCCGAATGCTCCGGAGTACAAGTGTATTTGGGAGTTGATGGATGCGGTAGACACGTTTATACCGGAGCCGGTGCGAGAGATCGACAAGCCGTTCCTGATGCCGGTGGAAGACGTATTTGGTATCAAGGGGCGTGGCACGGTCGTGACGGGTCGGATCGAGCGTGGCAAGGTCAAGGTTGGCGACGAAGTTGAGATTGTGGGTTTGCGCGATCAAGTGCGCAAGACGGTGGTAACGGGAGTGGAGATGTTCCGCAAGACCCTGGACGAGGGGTTGGCGGGAGACAATGTAGGGTGCCTGTTGCGGGGTATAGAGCGCACGGATGTAGAGCGTGGTGAGGTCTTGGCCAAGCCGGGCTCGATCAAGCCGCACAAAAAGTTCACGGGGCAGGTATACATTTTGAAGAAGGAAGAGGGCGGGCGTCACACGCCGTTCTTCAATGGGTACCGGCCGCAGTTCTATATTCGGACGATGGATGTGACGGGGAGCGTGACGTTGCCGGCGGGTGTGGAGATGGTCATGCCCGGTGACAATGTGACGGTGGA